>ENA-ORTB01002989-ORTB01002989.1-human-gut-metagenome-genome-assembly--contig:-NODE-2989-length-14271-cov-2.774057_pt1 | contig 14271 bp, 11 predicted proteins | sample MGYA00241905_ERZ509174 | MGnify/ENA primary metagenome ERZ509174 (study PRJEB26280, sample SAMEA2338851) | human gut metagenome | biome: human gut; feature: human-associated habitat; material: faeces... | reverse complement strand
CATAATAGGTGATATGCCCTGTTTCGACAGCTTCAGTAAGGATTCTGTGAATACTGTTATGGGAGTCTGCACGAGGCCCATAGAGGGAACCATAGCGCAAGATGGTGTATGCAAGACCATAGCACTGTGCATAATCTTCTATGAAGGCTTCACAAGCCTGTTTGCTTGTCCGGTAAAAGAGACCTGAGTCTGAAAACACATAAGCAGAGCTGGCAAATATGAATCTTTTTACGTTCGCTTTGCGACAGGCTTCAAGCAGCCGGACAGTTCCGCCAATATTTACGTTTACGACATCAATCGGGTGGTTCGCGCAGATATCAATATCTGCTATTCCTGCAAAATGATAAACAATATCTTGGCCGTTTACTGCCCTATCCAGTGCTTCTTGATTCAGGACGTTACCAATTTGCATGGTCTGATTCGGAAGAAGATATGGTGAGGGAATACGGTCAAAAACGGTAACGTTATGCCCGGCGTTGCTGAGTGCCTCACAGATATGACTTCCAAGAAAACCCGCTCCTCCAGTGACAAGAATATTCATTGAATTTTTTTCTCCAGATAAGAATGAATGAAGGAAGTTCCATGTGCTGGCTGACACCGTAATCCATTATTATTCAGGTTCTGGGTAAACATGAAATCCTGTTTTCTGGTACAGCGCGTCTCGTCTGGCAATACGCATATCTTCGCAAATCATTTCCGCTACCATTTCCTTCAGGGATATGGTTGGACGCCAGCCCAGGTCCTGGGCCGCTTTCCCCGGGTTCCCCAGCAGGGTTTCGACTTCAGTGGGACGAAAGTAACGGGGATCAATACGGATGATGCAGTCACCGGGATGTATATGACAGCTTATTGGATCGGGCGCGAAATGTTGAGCCAGCCGTTGTTCATCAATAGCTTCAATGTAGCCCTTTTCATTGATACCTTCTCCAGAGAAGGAAAGGGTAAGACCAAGTTCTGCAGCGGCAGCAATAATGAAATCACGCACAGAAATCTGCCTTCCCGTTGCAATGACGTAATCCTGCGGTTTTTCCTGCTGCAACATGAGCCATTGCATTTGCACGTAGTCGCGCGCATGGCCCCAGTCCCTTTTGGCATCAAGATTGCCGAGAGATAGCTTTTCATGAAATCCTAAGATAATACGAGAAAGCCCCCTGGTAATTTTCCGGGTTACGAAAGTCTCACCCCGGCGGGGAGATTCATGATTGAACAAAATTCCATTACAGGCATAGAGGCCGTAGGCTTCGCGATAGTTCACACAAATCCAGTAGGCGTATAACTTGGCGCAGGCATAGGGGCTACGAGGATAAAAGGGCGTTTTTTCGGTCTGGGGTATTTCGCGCACTTTGCCGAAAAGCTCTGATGTGGATGCCTGATAGAAACGCGTTTTATTTGTGAGATGAAGCAGTCTGATCGCTTCTAAAAGGCGCAGGGTGCCCAGCCCATCTACTTCGGCCGTATATTCAGGACTATCGAAAGATACCTGTACATGACTTTGTGCTGCAAGATTGTAGATTTCGTCAGGTTGAATGGATTGCACCAGACGTATCAAATTTGAGGAGTCTGTAAGATCGCCGTAGTGAAGGATAAAGTGACGATTTTTTTCCTCAGTGCTCTGGTACAGATGATTAATTCGATTTGTATTGAATGACGATGCCCTTCGTTTTATACCATGTACTTCATACCCCTTGGACAACAAGAGTTCTGCCAGATAGGAGCCGTCCTGACCCGTGATGCCGGTGATCAGTGCTTTTTTCATGTGTTTTATTCCTCTCTCAAAAAATGATTTATCTTTTGATGTATTGAGTATATTTTTATCGTACAATTATATTTTATAGATTTTGGTGGCTTACCTGAAGTGCTAAAGCAGTGTTCTATTAGCACAATATTGGTTTTTGTCAATCAGCTGGTCGGATTGCTTCTTAGCTCGTCCTGTTTCACTGGCACCTCACTTTGAAAGGCCAACTGCCTTTCAACAACCTTTTCCTTGATTTCAGCGTAGCCTATTGCTATTTTATCACTTTCTAGTTTATTCGCTTCCTGCTCTCGAATCGCCTTCTCGTTTGCAACAATGATTGTGTTGAAATGCTGATTCTCAACATAGTCATTTATACAGCCCAGACCATCATGCCGCCACTGAAAGTTTGAGGTAGACATTCCACCACCTCTAATTCGCCGGAAAAATAGCAACAGGGTGGAGTATAATTTTCATTTCTAGTCTTATGTAGGTACATTTTCGATTTTTCCGTCCATTTTTAGGCAAAAAGGAAAGAGCCACCGACCATCAGATCAGTAGCTCCAAGAGATTCATTTTTCTATTTAATTTTCAAAAAGCTCACTTTTTCGCTTATAAGTGATTTTATTCACTTTTCTGGGTTCATAAGTGATTATGTTCACTTATTTCGTTTTATGTAATTATCATGGGGTGACAGAAAAACTCACTTATTTACCATTTCCATACAAGTGATTATAATCACTTTTTTATTGAGATAAGTGAGAAAAATCACTTATTCTCCTGCCCCGGCGTTTCCCTTCCTGCTGGCTGCGTTTCCGTAGCCGACTGGATTCTAACCAAGCTGGCAGCTTAATCCCCTGCTCTTTGCCTGCCTTGCCCACACGCCCCTCAGACAGCCCCTCTGTTGGCTTTTACTGCCGAACTGGGATTGTTTTGCGATGGGCTGGCTTCTGCCTGACGTGGGGCAACTGTGGGGCTTACAGCCGCCTCCAGTATTTTTCCGTTTTCTATCGGAATCGCATCCAAAATGGGAAAACTCACAAGGTTCTGTTCCGGGAATAATTTTCCGTCCAGTCTGTATGATCTTTTCATATTCCAATGGGCATCCTGATAGATCATTCTGGAAAAGGCCACACACTTGATCTCACAGCTGTTGGTTTCATTCAGTCTTGTCACTCGATGCGCCCCTGCATTCTCTGCCTTACATGCCTGGACTGCAATCTGCCCCATCTTCCAGTTGTACAAAAATCGGTAATACGTTGGCCATCCAAGTGCCTCCAGCATGCTGCGAAAGATAGTGATTCTTCCTTCATTCGCATTGAATGTCACTCCCAGCATCCCGGAATACCATTTTTGTTCTCTTTCCTGCAATCTTCTCACCTCCAAAAAAGGGCGTACTTTCCCCCTTGATATTATAAAATTATTTTGTTTTCTTTTTCTGTTTTTCATTATAGTAGAGGAAGCATTGATTTACAAGTATTTGTTTATGTAAAATAAAATCTTATCCACAATTTCTATTACTATACACGGTAATTATTCCCCTTCTGATCTATCCAGAACAAAGAATGTGCCTCGGCACCCTCTTACGCCTGCGGTGGTCGCTTGCGACACCTACATTGTACACCGCAGTGCGCATTCTATGTATCCACTGTTATGGGTATAATATATCAAAAAAGATGCCGAACAAATGCTCGACATCCCATTTTTATGTTCCATTTTATGCTGCAAATCTTTCTAGCTGTCTTTCAAGTTCTGTGCAATCGTCTGCATACATCTGCAGTTCAATCACGTTATTCAATCCCAGATTCATGATTCCAAGTAATGACTTCGCATCTACTACTGCCCGTCCTCTTCTCATGTCCATGTTAAAGTCAAATTTACATACTGTTTTCAAGAAATCAATGATCTCATCCGGGTGTTTGAAAGTAATGTTCATTGTGCTCATTCTTTTCACCTCTTTCTGCCTTAACGGCTATGAAATCCTTTTCACTTTTCACATATATCATAGCACATTTTTTATATTTAAAAGGGCGAAATTTTTTATAAAAGTGTATTTTTTTAATTAAATATGCCTCTTATTCTCTACTTTTTTCTATAAGCAATATGAAATTACTCCTAATTATGAAATCCCATTGGAGTTACGTCTGTATTCCGTCGGTAAAATTCCTTCCTCCTCTTTAAACACCTTACTCATATATTTTGGATCAGAGTAACCGACAAGCCCCGCAATCTGATTCATCTTATATTTTGTTGTCCTGAGAAGCTCCTTTATTTTTTCTATCCTGTATTTCCTCACAGTTTCTGTAAAATTATATCCTGTCTCCTTCTTAAACTGAGAACTCAGGTATTCTTCCGATACATAAAGTTGGCTCGCTGCTTCTTCCAATGTAATACCACTGTCATATTCTTTTCTTATAATTTCCATTGCTTTTTGGATAAGCGTACTGTACTGCTCAAATTTATGCTCATATGATATCATCCGTTCCAAGCCTTGAATCGCTTTCTCTATCTGTTTCCAGCTGATGGCATAGGTAATCTGCTGCATAAGACTCAGGATTTTTGTTTCGTCAATCTCCCCGCCATAATTTCTATAATTCAATCCAGCTGCCATGCAAAAACGAATGATACTGTATTTCATTTCTTTTGGAAAATATTTTTCTCTTTTCATTTCCTCACAAACAAGTTGAAATTGTCTGGCAATTCCTTTCTTGTTTTCATCGAAAATCATTTCTCGCATTCGTTGTTCTAATTCTACCGGATAACGCACCGGAACAGCTTCAAATTTCTCAACTGTCTGCTGACAGATTAAAACTCCTCGCGGCTGAAGAAGATTCCATTCCATGAGACTTCCTGCCTGAATCATTGCATCTACCAGCTTTGTCAACTGTTTTGTCTCTATCCATACACAAATAATTGTCCCCGGAAAATTCCTACATAACCCAGTAACCACATTTTTTTGAAAATATTCTTTCCAGTTCCTTGCTTCACGTACCCGGTAAATGATCAGATACACCTGTTTCCATCGATCCGAACATATAACAGATGCCGAAAATCCACACTCACGTCTACAGATTTCTTCGAGAAATCCACGTATATTTTCCTTCTGCTCCTCGTATTCGTCTGCCATTGAAACCGTAAATAAATATCCCGGATCATCCACTGTAAAACCAAATTTCCGGATAGTCATTTCATTTAACTTTTGATTCGATATAATTTCTCCATACCTGCAGCTTAACAGAATATTTTCAACAGTAAAAGAAGCCTGCATCCAATATTCATTCCTAATTTTTTCATGAATACGGCTTAATGCCTTCTTAAGCTCCATCGGCCGGAACGGCTGTACTAAATATCCGTCCACCCCCAGATCGATTGCCTGCTTTGCCTGTTGAAAATCTTTATCCTTTGTTATAATAATCACACGGAACTCACGTCCTTCCGTGCGTAATTTTCTCAAAAGATTTAACCCATTCATCCGCGGAAGCCCAATATCCATGATAACAAGATTTGGCTGCATAACTGTTATCATCTCATATGCAGACTGTCCATTCCCTGCAGTCCCCGCCAACTCGTAATTCGGATCTACGCGTTTTAAACCTTTTTTCAGTTCTTCTAATACTTTTTCATCCCTTTCAACGATTGCCACCCGCATTTGAACAATCTCCTCTCAATGTCCGTGTTTCTGATTGAATATCCACTTTTATTGTAACATTAACTTCAATAATTGGAAGCATGCAAGTGTAAATATTTTTCTCTGGTAGCGAGCCCTCCCCGGATGTGACGTTCTGATTTGTTGGTGTCTAAAACCTTACGTGTTTCATGAGCCAATGATGGATTGATCTGAAGCAGACGTTCTGTAACATCCTTATGCACCGTACTCTTACTAATCCGAAACTGTTTTGCTGTCTGTCTCACTGTCGCATTATTTTCTATAATATAATTTGCAATTTCTACTGCACGCTCCTCAATATATTCTCTCATAGAAAAGCCCCTGCATAGTTTGTTTTTTACAATCTATGCAGGGGCAAATTAATGTATGTCTAATTCCTGTTCCATCTATTCGTGGAAAACATTATACTATACAACTTAATACTCAAATACTGCCACACCATATCCCGGAAGAGGATATGCAAAGGAATATTTCTGACCATCACATTCCTGTTTCTCTGGCTTGTAAACCAATGGGCGTTCTTCTCCTGATCCGCCGTATTTTGTCTCATCACTGTTAAGAACAAGCTTAAACTGCTTTCTTCTCGGAACACCAACACGGTAATCTGGTCTGTCTACCGGTGTAAAATTGCATACAAAGAGCAGATTTTTCTTACCATCTTTTGAATGTCTTGTGAAACTGAAAATACTCCGGAAGATATCATCCTTATTGATCCAGTCAAATCCCTTCGGATCATTATCCAACTCATACAATGCCTTATTCTTCTTATAAAGATGAAGCAAATCTTTATACCAGTTCTGAATCTGCTGGTGCGGTTCTTCTGCAAGAAGGAACCAATCCAGTTCTCTCTCTTCACTCCACTCACGAAGCTGTGCGAACTCCTGTCCCATAAAGAGAAGTTTCTTTCCAGGATGTCCCATCATAAATGCATATGCCACCTTCAAGTTGCGGAACTTATCCCATCCTTCTCCCGGCATCTTATTCAACATGGAGCATTTCAGATGAACAACCTCATCATGAGAAAGTACAAGAATATAGTTCTCTGAATATGCATACTCCATGGAAAATGTCATCATGTGATGTGCATTTTTTCTAAAATAAGGATCCAGTTTCATGTACTCTGTAAAGTCATGCATCCACCCCATATTCCACTTCAAAGTAAATCCAAGTCCGTCATCCTCAGGAGATCCTGTCACCTTCGGCCATGCTGTAGACTCTTCTGCAATCATCATAACGCCTTTATTTCTTCCGCAAACTACAGAATTCAAATGTTTAAAGAATGCAATCGCCTCAAGATTCTCATTTCCGCCAAATTTATTCGGAATCCACTGTCCATCTTCTCTTCCGTAGTCCAGATACAGCATAGATGCCACTGCATCTACACGAAGTCCGTCTACATGACATTCTTCGATCCAGTACAGTGCATTTGCGATCAGGAAATTCTTTACTTCCGGTCTTCCATAATTATAGATCTTGGTTCCCCAGTCAGGATGCTCTCCCTGTCTCGGATCTTCATGTTCATATACAGCAGTTCCGTCAAAATTGGCAAGTCCATGTGCATCCTTCGGGAAATGTGCCGGAACCCAGTCAAGAATAACACCTATCTTATTTCTGTGCAGATAATCCACCATATACTTAAAGTCCTGTGCTGTACCATATCGTGATGTCGGTGCGTAATATCCTGTCACCTGATATCCCCAGGATCCGTCAAACGGATGCTCTGCAATTCCCATAAGTTCTACATGCGTATAGCCCATTTTCTTAACGTATGCAGCCAGTTCATGTGCAAATTCGCGATAGTTATAAAATCCCGGATCATCCTCATTTTCTGCCGGATGTTTCTTCCAGGAACCAGGATGAACCTCATAGATTGCCATTGGATCACGCTTCTCGTCAAACTCCTGACGTTTCTTGATCCATGTGGTATCTTTCCATTTATAATCTGTAATATCTGTGATCCTGGATGCCGTTCCCGGTCGGAGCTCTGATTCATTTGCATATGGATCTGCCTTATAAAGTTCCTCACCATGATAGCCGACTATAAAGAACTTATACAAATCTCCAGCCTTGGCACCTGGAACAAAAAGCTCGTATACTCCAATCTCTCCTACTTTATTCATAGGATTCGCCTGGCTATCCCAGTTATTAAAATCTCCAATGACAGAAACAGATCTGGCATTTGGTGCCCATACTGCAAAATAAACGCCCTTTTTACGGCGCTGTGTCGTAGGATGTGCTCCTAATTTCTTATAAATGTCATAATGCGTTCCCTGTCCAAACAGATATTGATCCAGTTCTGTAAACTGCATTTTCTCTCCCATCCAGAACTTCCTCCTTAATATACACTCTTTCTTTCAATCCTCTATCAGTTTCTTTATGGTTTCTGACAGAGCAAATCCATACTGGCTGATTTTATATTCGCATATTTATCGGTAATCTGCACATTTTACCACTCTCATTTCAGCTCATTTATAGTCATATTATACCAATGTGGTTTGTCTTCGTCAACTAAAAGTACTGTGAGTTTTCATATCTGCGAATAAAAAATGAGGACATAACTTTTTCTTTGCTTTGTCCTCATCTGTACTTCTTATTTAGTATGTATCATACGAATCATCACCGCTGGAATCCTCATCATAATAATCCCCTGAATCACTGTCACCGGAAGAATCATCTCCGTAATCCTCCGATCCGGAACTGTCATCATAGGAACCGTCACTTTCGGAATCACCACCTCCTGATGAATCACCACTGCCCGAAGAATCGTCTCCATCGGAGCTTCCATCTCCCGAACTGCTGTCTCCTGAACTACTGTCTTCCGAACCATCACTGGAATCTTCGGAAGAACTTCCATCACTTACATCTGTGCCATCAGAAGAACTGTCTGATCCATCAGAAACATCACTGCTTCCATCATCTGTGGATGCTGAATCTGAGTTTCCATTATATCCCGGGATCGTTCCTGCCTGAAGCTGACTGTCCCAGAACTGTGAATAACTTGCATTTTGTAAGGTTACATTCTTGGCTGCTGCAAGTTCACTGACTGTCATCAGCTTATATCCCTGGGCAGTAAGATCCGGTATCAGTTTTAATGCCGCCTGAACAGAAGGTTCATGAATATCATGCATCAAAATAATCGTTCCGTCTGTCAGATCTCCATTCATAACCGCGTTATAATCTGCCGTTGCATCCATCAGTTTCCAGTCCTCTGTATCCAGTGACCACATAAAGAATGGCTTCTGTACCGCATCAAAAATATCCTGGTTTGCGGCTCCATATGGTGCCCGGGCTACTGTAGAAATCTGTCCACAGGCTTCCTTCAAGGCATCATCTGTCTTCTGGAATTCTGCCAGAACATCATCCATTGACATATTTAACAGTGTCTGGCTCGGATGATCCCAACTGTGGTTTCCAATCTCACATCCTATATCTACCATTCTCTGTACAGTTGACTGCCAGGAGCCCACGTTCTGTCCCAACATAAAGAATGTCGCATGCGCATTATTCTCTTCCAGACAATCCAGAAGTTCATCTGTATATTCTCCCGGTCCATCATCGAAAGTAAGTGCAATTCTCGGTTTATGTGTATTCGGATCATATGTACCATCATCATTAAAATAATAATCATCAAATCCAACACTTACCCAGCCGGTCTGAATATAACCGTTTTCATCAAAATAATACTTGGAACCATCTATCTCCTGCATACCATTTGCATAATAGGTTCCATCTGCATTCTGATACCATTTGCCTTTCTCATTTTCATTCCATCCAATAGACAGCTGAAATGCCTTTGCCGAATCATTCTTAAGTGGATACCTTACTGCTGAATTTACTGCTGTTGTCGTTCCCGATGCAGTGTCTGCAGTACCATCTGTATTATCAACTTCAGCCTGAACCTTGGCTGGTTTCTCAACATTCCTGCCGCTGATCCTGTTGACAACAGGAATCAGAATTCCTCTTATAACGAACACGACGACAAGAATCACAGCAATGACACATGCGCCCAGCCGCATCATCTTGCGTCGTCTTACCTGCTGTTGTTTTTTGCGTATTCTCTCACGCAATACTTTTTTGTCCATGATTTCCACCTGCTGTATTTTATCTCTGATGGTAACTGTTCAGTACCCTCACAGTTGCCTCTGATGTTACTGTTTATGGTACTTCAGTAACACATTCATCTTATTATCATAACGCATTTATTATGGAAATACAATTGTCTTTTGTTAAATATTTGTTTATTCCTCTACCGTATCATCCTCCATGACTTCTCCTGCCATATCTTCCTCTGAGGCTTCCTGCTCCGCGTCGCTTCCATCGTCTTCCATCAGTTCTGAGTCTGTATTTTCTGCGTCAGAGTATGCATCTTCATTCTCGATAGGATCCTCTGCACTTCCAGTTTTTTCGTTTACAGTTGACTGTTCCACAATAAATTTCTCTACTCGAAGAAGTGCCAGTGATTCGTTCACTTCATCTTCGCCATATGCTTCAATCAGTTCATCTATGCTTTCTACTCCATAATCCACAAGCAGATTATTCTTTAAGTCTTCCGTTTCTTTATCGTTCAGACTTAATCCTTCTGCATCGATAATTCCCTGAACGATCAGATTCTGTTCCACTTTGGATTCAGCATAATTCTTGCATTCTTCCTCAAAGTCTTCTTCTGTAAGTCCCCATGCTTCCAGCAGATCACTCAGTTCTATGTCATTGTCTTTTGCTGACTGCTCATACAATGCCTTATAATTTTCTTCTGCTTTTTTGACTTCTTCCTCTGGATACTTCTTGATTTCAGATGCATCAAGTACCTGAGACCATGCTGTTGCATACAATTCATTATCTGCTGTTGTAGCAGCCTGTTTTTCAAGATTATCCCTTACAGACTTCTTATACTCATCTACGCTCTTGTAATCTGTATTGGAAGTAACCCATTCATCCGTCAATTCAGAAGGTCTTGTAAATTTCTGAAGAGTAACCTTAAAGATTGCCTCCTTGCCGGAAAGGGAATCATCATCACTATATCCTTCCGGCAAAGTAAGTGTCAATTCTTTGGTTTCACCTTTTTTCATTCCAACCAGACCCTCTTCGAAGCCATCGATTCCCATGTCACCTTCACCGACAACTAGTTCATAATCTTCTGCTGAGCCTCCGTCAAATTCCTCGCCATCAACCGTACCGGTGAAATTAATAGTAACAGTATCTCCTTCTTCAACGGTTCCGTCCTTGACTTCCGTTCCCTTGTCCTGCAGTTCATAACTGATCTCTGCATTAACATCATCATCTGTTACTGCCTGTGTGTAACGGTCCAGAGTAAAACCCTTGTACTCCCCGATTGTAACATAGTCAGAAATATCTTTTACAGAAACAATTCTTGTCTCTTCTTTTTTAGAATCGGAATCTTTGGACTCCTCTTTATCTTCTGATTTATCAGCGACTGCCTCTGTCTTTGTGGTATCTTTATCAGAATTTTCTTTACTTCCACAAGCGGTCAGAGATACTGCCATGCATGCTGCTAACATTGCTGCTACTACTTTTTTCTTCATAAAAAAATTCTCCTTTCAAAACAATCTGTATCCTACATCTCCGGAACCGGTGTCGGTCTGGAAGAATCCCATACCTCTGATACATCAAAAAGGTCACTGAGCATGTCAGGATTATAGTACATACGATATCCATCCAGATTTCTTCTTCCCTGTCGGAAATAGCGGTCACGGATCTGTACAAAATACTGACTGGAATCTACATTACAGAAATAATCGTATCCGGCTTTTTTGTAATAGACAAATTTCGCATTGTCACTGGAATATCCCTCCCAGTCACCAATATCTGCGCCAAAAGCAAAGATAACCATATCTGTATCACCAAGGATCGGTGCCACATAAGCTTTCCATTTCTTGTCATCTGTTTTCAATTCCTCTGCCGTGGAAGTCGTTGCATTCCGATGTCCCCAGGTATGACTGGCAAATTCCCATCCTTCTGCTTTCATGGCATCAGCAACCTTCTTGGCATCCTTCACATCCTGGTCATAATCAAAATCTGGATGACTGTCCAGGAAGGCTTTCTGGTCATCCTGAAGGTTTTCTTTATCTTTATAGGCAATATCTGTACGATATCCAAGAACACCGTCATAACCAGTCATCGCAAGAATTCCCTTACGTCCATGATAAGAAAAATCAGGATGCTCTTTGATAAATGCATCCAGAAGCGGAACCATATCGTAATCTCCTACCGATACACTTCCATCATCCTCAATATATTCTGTTTTGACATCACCATTCTCATCAAGCACCAGCCTGGATGCATAACCGTCACCATCCATATAATGATAGTAGCTCACATCATCCTGTGAGAGTACAAACGGAATCTTGCCTTCCGGAACCATGATCTTTCCACGGCTCATTGTACCGTCTTTGTTTACTGTTGCCATATCATGCGGACTTACAAGAACATATCCTTTATCATAAAGAATCTGTATGATCTTATTGAACTCACTGATTGTTGTCATTACCTGATTATATCCACCTGATTTGGAATCTCCGTCAAATGCCTTGCTGCTATCTTTGATCAGTGTATGAAAAAATACATGTGTAATCTTTTCCAGCGGATATTCTACAAGCGAAGACTTGGAAATCTGACATTTGGCTGCCAGATCCATATAATCTTTATTTGACACAAACTCCTTCTGACCTTTCAGAAGTTTGATTGCTTCATCATAATTGTACTGTTGATACATGATGGTTGCCTGATCAAGAATGGACTGCTCTTTACTGGATTTTGAAGAATCCTCTTTCTCCGAGTCATTACTGTCCGTTTCTGCCTCTTCCTGAGAAGCAATCTGATAAGTGCTGACTGTTTTTGTTTCCTTTTTTGCTGTATCATTCAAAAGCGACAGAATATGACTGCCGCTTAGAAGTATCGAAGCTGAAAAAATACATCCAAGTATCACAGCTCTTTTCTTCATAGTTGTAACTCCCTCTTTCTTAACTTAAGTCATTGGTGGTACCGGAGTCGGTCTGCTTGGATCAAAGACATCCTTTACATTAAACAAATCTTCCAGAAGTTCCGGATTATAATACATACGATATCCGTCCACATTTCGCCTTCCCTGTCGGAAGTAACGGTCTCGGATCTGCACAAAATATTTGCTGGAATCCACATTGCAGTAATAATTGTATCCAACACTCTTGAGGTATTCAAACTTGTCCCCGGAATAATCTTCCTGCACCGTCAGATCTGTTCCAAATGCAAAAATGATAATATCCGTTCCTCCGATCAGAGGATCTACATTATCTTTGAATCTCTGTGTATCTGCCTGAAGCTGTTCCAGCGAAATCTGCGCGATATTCTGATGCCCCCAGGTATGACTGGCAAACAGCCATCCTTCTTTCTTCATGGCCTCTGCAACTTTCTTTGCTTCTTCCCGTTCTTTTTCCAGGCTGAAATCCGGATGTGCATTCAGCCATTCTACTTTATTATCATCCAGATCTGCCGGACGTGTTTCATAGCTGATATCTGTTCGATATCCAAGAATCCCATTATATCCGGTTAATGCCACAATACCCCTGGCTCCTCTGTAAGAAAAATCAGGATGTTTTTCTACAAAGCGGTCGATCAGTGGAACCATATCATAATCTCCTACTGATACACTTCCATCATCTTCAATATATTCATTTCGGATCTTACCTTCATCATCTACAACCAGTTTAGAGGCATATCCGTCGCCGTCCATATAATGATAATAACAGACATCATCCTGTGAAAGCACAAATGGAATCTTTCCTTCTGGAAGAAGGATTTCTCCTGGTGACATACTTACATCCTCATTCACCTTTGCCATATCTTTGATACTGACCATTACATAACCCTTATCATACATAGTCTGTGTAATCTTGTTAAACTCATCTATCGTAGTCATAACCTGATTATAATCAGCCTCTTTGTAGTCTCCATCAAAGGCCTTACTCGGATCCTTGATAAGAGTATGATAGAAAATATGTGTCACTTCTTCCAGCGGCCATGATTTACAGGAAGCTTTGGCTTCTTCATATTTGCTGACTGCATTCTGCATATCAGAGTTGCTGCTGTATGAGGCATCTTTCTTAAGAAGCTCCATCGCACCATCGTAATCATACTGTGCTGCTTTTCGTTTCGCCGCTTTGAGCGTGTCTTTTGCAGAAGCTTCAGAAGAAGCTTTCTCTGTTGTCTGTGAATCTTTGACTGAAATCGAAGCATCTGAAGCATTTACCGCCGTTTTCTTATCAGAACTGTCTGACGATGAAAGGAGTCGTCCTGCAATTCCCCTGACTGCCACAGCTGTCACAAACAGGATGCCAATAGCCATAATACCCAGGATAAGCCTTCTCTGACGCTCTCGTTTTCTCTGTAACGCCCGACGTCTCCGCCTGCGTTCCCGCTGACGCTCTTCTTCTGTCATCCTTCCTGTTGGGACAGATCGGGATGTCTTTTTATCGGCTTGTTGTCTGGGTTTCTTTTTACCATTATACCTTTCCATACTAACTCCTTATCTCGTCTGTTCTGTAATTTTTAGTATACCTCATGTTATTTTTCTTATTCCAGATCTTACAATTTATGTTCTTTATATTATACCTGTTTACCAATATCATTTCCACCGTTTTTCCTTTTCTTCACGGATTTTTCGTGAATTTATTTGCCTTTTGTAATAAATAATGTTAGAATATATTTCGCATAAATATTTATAAATATATACACATTGAGGAGGGTATCTATGAGTACACTTAGCATCGTCCTTCTTGTTATCCTGGTCATTCTGATCATTGCCCTGGTTGCACTTTATTTCTTCGGAAAGAAAGCTCAGAAAAAGCAAGAAGAACAGCAGGCACAGATTGAAGCTGCA
>ENA-ORTB01002983-ORTB01002983.1-human-gut-metagenome-genome-assembly--contig:-NODE-2983-length-14318-cov-29.417935_pt1 | contig 14318 bp, 18 predicted proteins | sample MGYA00241905_ERZ509174 | MGnify/ENA primary metagenome ERZ509174 (study PRJEB26280, sample SAMEA2338851) | human gut metagenome | biome: human gut; feature: human-associated habitat; material: faeces... | reverse complement strand
TGGACCAGGTGGTGGAACCCTTTGTGCAGGCCAAGCGGCAGACAGGACAGTGGACACAGGAGGATGAGGCGGGCTATCAGCTCTACCGGCAGGAAACAGACCCGGAGAAGCGCACCTTTCGGGTATGGTATCTCATCGCCAACCCCCGCAGCCTGCCGAAAGAGTTTGTCCAGAAAGAGTTGGAGTTCCGGTGGAAGCTGTTCCCGGAGAAGAAGGAGGAAACCAAATGAGCAATCAACTTTTCCAGCAAAACCTGGATGATAAAAAGGGTCCCCAGCCCGGAGGCCCCTATCTCATTCAGATGTTGTTTAAAGAACCGGTGGACATGCCGGACAAAGAAACCATGACCGCTGTGATAGAGAAACACATCGGATCAACAGAGTGCTTCTGTTATGATAAGCAAATGACCGGCTTTGCCGCACAGGAGCATATCGCGGAATTCAAGGACGGCAAATGCCCGGTACAGCTGATGGTGATGAAATGCGACAGGTTCAAGGGCAAAGGCTTCGACGCCTTCCTCATGAGCCAGATGTGGGACTGCCAGGAGGACCGGGACCGGATCTTCCGGGAGTGCAAATATCAGGTGGTGGCCACCGATATGCTGGCTGCGGCGCTTCCGGCGTTGGAGCGTGCCAACCTGGATGCCGACTTTCTGGAGGCTCTGGCGGAGCTGTACCCCACCTGTGAGGCGTTCTATTTCCAGAACTGCGGCAAGCTGTTTCTGGCAGAGGATGTGCGCTCCCATCAGATTGAGGGGCCGGATCGGTTCATCCGCTTTGGCGTCAATGTCCGTTTCTTCAACATCGAGGGCACGGAGGATATGCTCATCGACACGGTGGGCATGAGCACCCTGTTTTTGCCGGATCTCCAGTACCACTTCCACGGCATGGACCCCAACTGGGTGGTAAACCACGCCTATAATGCAGCGTCCTATATTCTGGAGCATGATAACCCCATTGAGGATGGGGAAACCATAGACGGCGTGGCGGATGGCCAGATGTGCCGGGAGATCCAGTGGAAGTGCCAATATGAAGATGCCTTGATCCAGCCGCCCAGAGGGGTGCTGGACATCAACATGGGAAACTATGCTTCGGGAGGACGCTGAATGAATGGCGTTGTGCTCCTGGTAGGCGGACTTCTGCTTGTGGCGGTGATCAAGCTGATTATAGATCGAAATTGGATCGGCCTGCTTCTCTGTGCTGTCGCCCTGCTTCTGGTCTTTGGGGCTGGACACCATACAAAATAGGCCATTTTAAGAATCGAGGAGGTGAAGTATGCAGAATTCAACAAATATGCGGATACTGGAATTACTCCGGTTTCTCTATGAGCGGACCGATGAAAACCATCCCGCCACAGTATCTGACATCATTGCCCATCTGAATGGAAAAGGAATTCAGGCAGTGCGGCAGACTGTTTACGCAGATACCAATGCGCTGATCGATGCGGGGATTGATATTGTGGTGGTTAAGAGTACCCAAAACCAATATTTTATGGGAAACCGCCTGTTTGAGTATCCAGAACTGAAAATGCTGACAGACGCAGTAGCATCCTCGAAGATCATTTCTGCCAAGAAATCCGAGGAACTGGTACAGAAATTATGCCGTCTGACCAGCACACATCAGGCAGAGCAGCTTCAAAAATTTGCTGCTTTATCCAGCCGTGTCAAACCGCATAATGAAAAGGTTTACTACATCATTGACAATATCCAAACAGCGATTGGAAACCATCAGCAAATTCGGTTCCAATACTATGAATATACTCAAGAAAAAAAGAAAATCTTAAAGCATGATGGATATTATTATGTCGTAAATCCTTATGCGCTTGAATGGAAAAATGACCATTACTATTTGATTGGATTTTCTCTGAAGCATCAGAAAATTGCTCACTTCCGTGTAGATCGGCTAACAAGTGTAGAAAATCTGGAAACTTACTTTATGCCGATAGAGGGATTTGATGTAGCCTCCTATACAAATAAAATGGTTGATATGTTTACATCGGAGTCATCGAAGGAAGTAACCCTTCTATGTGAAAACGAATTGATGAGAGTAATCATAGATCATTATGGAGAAGATGCTGCTGTTGATAGGTATGATGATACACACTTCACAGCCAAAATTGAAGTGAACCCCAGTGGAACTTTTTATGGCTGGATATTCAAATTCAAAGGGAAAATAAAAATTCTCTCTCCCAAAGAGTGCATTACGGAAATGCAGCAAATCGCTCAGGAATTTATATAGCGCAAAAGAGGTGTTATTGATTTTTAACACCTCTTTTCAAATGAAATTTTTATCCTTGAAGTGAACAGATGTTCGATATACAATATAAGCAAGATGTTCGCAGTTCGTCGAACAAATGAGAGGTGAATGCTGTGGGCAATATAACTTTTGGATCATTTATAGCCGAGAAACGCAAGGCGCACAAATTCAATTTACGCGATACAGCCAAGCATTTGAATATTGCTTACGGTTATCTGTGTGATATTGAGCAAAGCCGCCGTCCTGCACCCAATGGAGATTTTGTGGAACGCATCTCTGCCTTTCTGAATTTGGATAAATCAGAACATGAGTTGCTTTTGGATCTGGCTGCAAAATCACGCAATACAGTATCTGCTGATTTGCCAGACTATATCATGGAAAAAGATATTGTTCGGGCAGCCTTGCGTGTGGCAAAAGAAGTAGATGCTACCGATGAAGAATGGCAGACATTTATGAAAATGCTAAAGGAGCGTAAACGATAGGGGGGAGAGCTTTGTCAATTCCACAAATCCGTACAGAAGCAATCGAGGCAGTAGGGCGAAAAATCCTGATGGAATATGATCCCTCTCTGCTATCCGGGCAACCATGTCCTGTGCCAATCGAAACCATTATCGAGACAAAGTTTGATCTAATCCTGGAGTTTCATACACTAAGAAAAAACCCCAAGATATTAGGGGAAACAATTTTCGATGACGGTGCTGTTGTCTTATATGACCAGATACAGAGACAGTATCGAATGATTGCAGTAAGAGCCGGTACAATCTTAATTGATGAACGGCTTTGTGATCCGTCAAAATTAGGGCGGCTCCGTTTTACCTGTGCCCATGAGCTGGCTCATTGGGTACTACATAAGAAGTTGTACTCCGGTACTGGAGATGTTGCTGCTTATAACGGAAATGTTTCTTCCGACGAAAGTCATGGCATAATTGAGCGTCAGGCGGATACTCTGGCTTCTGCTCTGCTGATGCCTTTACCGCAGATCAAAAAATGTTTTTACCGGCTTAAAATAGGCCGGACAGATGAACAGCTCATTGCTGAAATGGCAAATATTTTTGAGGTTTCCAAGCAAGCAATGCAGATTCGTCTAAAATCCAGAAACCTGATATAACCAAATGGGGGAATAGAGAGAGGCACTGCCCTCTCTCACGCTCCTCTGCTATGCTATTTTGTACCTAATATGTTCGCAATATTGCGAACAAGGAGGGATGTTCTATGAGAAAAGAAAGCACAACAATCCAAAAATGTAACAGCAGGCTAACAGCTTTGGGGCTTAACAGCGACGCTGCGTTTCATAGAAGTAAGCTGATTCTAAAGATTTACCGTGATGTAGTCTGGGTTCTGAGTGAACGGGCAGAAGAATTACAAGAAACTGCTTGGATTATGGGAGAACAAGATATAGAGTCTGGCCTCTGCTATCTTGAAAATTTTGCACCAGATATTGAACTGCAAGCCTTTGAAGAAAAAGTTTGCTGCCTTGTTCAAAATCAAATGCTGGTCAATATTATTGACCGTGCACTCCTTCGTCTGAAACGGTATCCGGATCGAGGAGAACTTTACTATGAAATTTTGACTAAGCAATTTATCTATCGGTTCAACAGTACAGAGAAAGAATTGCTGGAAGAACTAAATATAGAGCGCAGTGTCTTTTATGACCGAAAACGAGAAGCCATCTATTTATTTTCTGTTTGCTTGTTTGGATATTCTATTCCAGAAGTCCTGGAGGAGCTGCCCCGACTAAATCCCGACTAAATCCCGACAAATCCCCGACCTAATCCCTACTCCCTTCCGACTTCCGACCTGCTATACTTGTTATAGTGGCAGGAATGCGCTAAATTGAATACTTTTCTACATAAGGCCCGGCATTAACCGGGCTTTTTTCATTCCTGCTGCAATATGGCGGCAGGAACATGGCTGGAGGTGAAAACACTTCCGGCCTTTTTCTTTGCCCGGTATTAGGAGGCCGGTATGCGCTGGGAGGCGTACATAGCAAAATATCCATGACACCGTTCAAATTCGCTGACTACCAAGAATTTGAACGGAGGAAAGGATATGACGAGAGTATTCATTTGGAAAAATAACAGCCCACAGGAATGGGAGGAAATCAGTTTTTCAGCGTTCAGTAAGGCACGCCGCAATGGTTGCTTTACTGGGCGCTTTTTTGTTGAAACAGTCAAAATGTTCCGTGATGAAGATGACCGCATTATCATGGAATGTTCTCGCAAAGATTTTGAAAAATACCAACAGGAGGACCGCCACAGCCGCTATCTCCAGGAACATGAGAAAAGTCGCTCTATATTCCCGGCTTCTCATGTGGGAGATCGTGACGGCACAGAGGAAGGTTATCAGGATACAGATTTGTTTGTGGATGAATCTGTTGATACTGCGGAACAAGCTATTCAGAATTTACTTCTTGAGGATTTACACCAAGCTCTATTGAAACTGAGTCCGGCAGAACGAGATTTTATATTGTCCTATTATGAAATGAAAATACCAAATGCAACTTGTTTAGCCCAACGATATGGTATTACTCGGCAAGCCGCAGATAAGCGATTGAAAAAAATTGAAGAAAAAATAAAAAAGTTGGTTGCGATTTTCTAAAAAAGTGGCAGTAGCAAGTGAGAGGGAAATCCTTTCACTTGCACCTTGACAACCTCATATACGAATCATTAAGTTTGATCCTCTTTGGGCGTAATAGCCGCTACATCAGCGGTATATTTTCTGAGAGCTGCCACTCGCATAACAGGCCAACCCATTTTTGCTGTATAGATGAGTTTTCGGTTTATCAGAAATATATCAGGCTGGAATACATCGGATGGCATCCGGTCATGGCATAACAAGGAGGAAAGCTCTCTTACAGCCATAGTCCGAGCGTGATAATAACCGTCGCAGGCCATGGGTAAGACCAAACGAAGTGGAGGTGAAACTCCTGAGAAGCAGGCCAGCCACCTGCGGCTTAATGATTACCCAAATCCCTGGGGTGTCGTGGACAAGTAAGGGATAAAACAGGCGCTAAATTGAAGGAGACTCTGTAATTTGCAGAGCCTCCTTCTTACATAATCAAATCTCAAAACATAGGAGGATGAACATGAAAGAAGATTGGATTTATAAGCGTGGGGATTTATATTATGCCAATTTGAACCCTTATTTTGGATCAGAGCAAGGCGGCACCCGTCCTGTCCTGGTTCTTCAAAACAATGTGGGGAATTTTTTCTGCCCCACTTTGATCGTAGCTCCACTCACCAGTAAATGGATTAAGAAAAAGGAGCTGCCCACACACTATGCACTGGAGAGCGTTCCAGAGCTTGGACTGAAATCTGTTGTTCTGCTGGAGCAAATTAAAACGATTGATAAAAGGCGTGTTTTATCGTACATTGGGCGCGTATCTCGCGAAGAAATGAGAGCGATTGATGATGCTCTGCAAGTTAGTTTAGATATTCATATTCCGGAGGAAATGGAGGCTCCGTAAGGCCACTTACCGGATAAAGGAGGCGTTTTTATGTTTGAAGCAAGAATTGCGGAATTGAACCGCTTTAATGAACAAAATCCTGTCAGCTATGACAAAAGAACCTATACGGTCGATGAGATTCAGGACATTCTGGGTATCAGTCGTCCCACAGCATATAATCTGGTAAAACAGGGTGTATTCCACAGCGTCAGAGTCGGCGGTCATATCCGCATTTCCAAAAAGAGCTTTGATGACTGGCTGGATCACGCAGATGAATGATTTGTCAAGGATGCCGATCTCCAAATCGACATCCTTAACTTTTTTTCTGCTTTCTCTTACAATGAGGCCATAGCAAGAAAAACTTTATAGAGGAGGCAAAAGCCATGCAAAAACAAAGAGTAAAGACCAGTATGTCTGTACCAGAGATGGGCAAAATGCTTGGGCTTGGTAAAGTAGAATCCTACTGGTTGGTTAAAAAGAACTATTTCAAAACAATTCAAGTGGCCGGACGAATGAGAGTTATGCTGGATAGCTTTGAAGATTGGTATGCCGGCCAGTTCCACTATAAAAAAGTGGATGGTACACCGCCCGGAGAGAAATGGAGGCATACTACGATGTCAGTTCCGGAAATGGCGGATCTTTTGGGGCTGAAATCTGGCACAGCTTATGACCTTGTTAAAAGGGGCTATTTTGAGACGACCTTGATTGATCGAAGAATTCGTATCATTACCAGCAGTTTTGAAGCCTGGTATCAAAAGCAAACTCATTATGTGAAAATCTCAGAAAGGAGCAATGAAAATGGCATCTATCGTGAAGCGTAAAAGCAAATATTCTGTGGTGTATGATTACACAGATGAAAACGGAAAACGCAGACAGCGTTGGGAAACCTTCAGCACAAATGCAGAAGCAAAAAAACGAAAAAAGCAAATTGAGTATGAGCAGGACTCTGGAACCTTCTTTATTCCTACGGCAAAGACCCTGAACGATCTGCTCGATGAATATATGTCCATCTATGGTGTAAATACCTGGGCAATGTCAACATATGAAAGCCGCCGTGGTCTGGCGAGAAACTACATAACTCCTATTATCGGAGATATGTTACTATCCGACATCACTCCAAGGATGATGGATAAGTATTACCGTGATCTGCTCTCTGTGAAAACGGTAAGCGTCAACAACCGCAAACCCACAAGCGAATATCTGACCCCGCATACAGTAAGAGAAATTCACAAGCTACTTCGCAGTGCCTTTAATCAGGCGGTGCGTTGGGAACTAATCAGCCGTAACCCTGTCCTGAATGCGACACTTCCCAAAGAAGAACATAAAGAACGGGATATATGGACTGCCGAAACGCTGAGCAAGGCTATGGAAGTCTGTGATGATCCTATCCTCTCCCTTGCCTTAAATCTGGCGTTCTCCTGCTCTTTACGCATTGGCGAAATGCTGGGCCTTACCTGGGACTGCATTGATATTGCACCACAGAGCATAGAAAATGGTTCAGCTTATATATTCGTCAACAAAGAGCTGCAACGGGTTACACGAGGTGCATTGGACGATTTGAGCGACAAAGGTGTTATTAAGAAGTTTCCACCTTGCATAGCCAGTACCCATACTGCTCTGGTCCTGAAAGAGCCTAAAACCAAAACCAGTATTCGCCGCGTGTACCTGCCGAAAACAGTTGCCTATATGCTGGTAGAGAGAAAAAAAGAAATTGATGAGCTGATGGATCTGTTTGGAGATGAATACATCGACAATAACCTGGTCTTTTGCTCCAGCAATGGCCGTCCGATGGAAAGTCAGGTGATTAACCGTGCTTTCAATAAACTTATCAAAGAAAACGGACTGCCTCATGTTGTGTTCCATTCTCTTCGCCACTCCAGCATCACCTACAAGCTGAAACTCAATGGCGGCGATATGAAATCAGTCCAGGGTGACTCTGGTCATGCTCAGGTTAAAATGGTTGCGGATGTCTATTCTCACATCATCGACGAGGATCGGTGCATAAACGCTCAGCGATTGGAGGAAGCTTTTTATTCCTCTAAGACTCCTGACCCTGTTGAAGATACAGAGCCTAAAACTGCGGATACTGCCGTCACTGAAAGTGATGAAAGTGATGCAGCGAAGATACTGGAACTGCTTAAAAATCCCGAAACTGCCGCACTGCTCAAGCAGCTGGCAAAAGCTTTATAAAGTCCCTCCCTCAGAAGAACGCCTCTCACTTTGTGAGAGGTTTTCTTCGTTTGAACCACTTTGCACAGTGACCAAACACTTTTTTTGTTAGCAAGGTTCTGAAAGCATTTTTGAGCGATGTTAGCAAATTCGCGATTTTGTTTGCAACTTCCTCTAATTTCTGCTAACAAATGTTTGCAAGTTCCTTTGGTAAAAATCGAACCTCTGACTTACCGCCTTTCTTAGCAAAAGGCCAAATCTCGTTAGCAAATGTTAGCAAACCAAGGTTTTTTGCAAAAAAGCCACAAAAGCCGCAGAAATAAGAAAAGCCGAAAACCCTGATAAATCAAAGGTTTTCGGCGTGTTTGCTGGCGTCCCTGGCGGGATTCGAACCCACGGCCTTTCGCTTAGGAGGCGAACGCTCTATCCTGCTGAGCTACAGAGACTTATATTAAATTGAGACTGGCAACGATCACTTTTCCCCGTAAGGCAGCTGGTAGAGCACAACCTTAGGAGGGGGACGCTCTATCCAACTGAGCTACCGAGACACAGACCGATGCACACAAGGCACACCGCCTATCTATAATACCGCATCGTGCGCATAAAATCAAGTTGAACCGACGAGGAAAATGGTGTATGCTATAAGGGAGAAAACGAAAGCGGCAGTGCAGGTGTGTGCTGCCTGCGGAGGAACGTATGAAAAAGCCATTCAAGAACCCATTCCGGCATCATCGTGCAAAGAACCGGAACAAACCGCGGGGGTACAGCCCTACCCAGATCATCTGCGTCAGTTTTGTGATCGTGATCGCACTGGGTACGCTGTTGCTGTCGCTGCCCATTGCCAGCCGCTACGGGCGGATGCGGGTGATCGACGCCATGTTCACGGCCACCAGCGCCACCTGCGTGACCGGTCTGGTCGTGCGGGATACCTGGACCCAGTTCACGGTGTTCGGGCAGGCGGTGATCCTGGTCCTGATCCAGGTGGGAGGCCTTGGTCTGGTGACCCTGACCAGCTTTTTTGCGCTGGCCATGCGGCGCCGCATGGGCTTCCGGGATCTGCGGGTGCTGGGGGAGAGCGTCTCGGCAGACGGCTACGCCCAGGCCAAAGATGTGCTGAAGATCGTGGTGGGGCTGGCGGCCTGCTTTGAAGGGGCAGGCATCCTGCTGCTGATGTTGGCCTTTGTGCCTCAGTTTGGGCTCCAGGGCATCTGGATCAGCATCTTTACTGCCATTTCGGCCTTCTGCAACGCAGGCTTTGACCTGTTTGGTCAGTTTGGGGCCTATTCCTCCCTGGTGCCCTATGTCCACAACTACTATGTCCAGGCAGTGGTCATGTTTATGATCATTGCAGGCGGCCTGGGCTTTATGGTGTGGGTGGAGCTGATCCAGTACCCCAAAAAGCGCAAGCTGTCCCTCCACGCCCGGGTGGTGCTGATCTTTTCGGTGTTGCTGTGGGTAGGGGGTGCGGCCCTCATCGGCCTGATGGAGTGGAACAACCCCGCCAGCATGGGCGGCCTCAGCGTGCTGGACAAGATCATGGCGTCGCTGTTCCAGTCGGTGTCCACCCGCACGGCCGGTATGAACACCATTGATCTGGCGGCCTGCGGGCCCATCACCAAGCTGCTGATGAGCGTGCTACAGTTCATTGGTGCGGCACCCGGTTCCACGGGCGGCGGCGTGAAGGTGACCACCTTTGCAGTGCTGTTCCTGACCATCCGCAGCGTGGCGCAGGGCCGGGATGACTGCGTGATCGCCGACCACCACATTGAGTCCAAAACGGTGTACCGTGCCCTGACCATCATCGTCATCGGCGCACTGGCTGCCTTTGGCTCGGCTGTGGTGGTGTACTACAACACCTCGGATGCGGTGTCGGTCATTGACGCCATCTTCGAGTCCTGCTCGGCCTTTGGCACGGTGGGTCTGTCGGTGGGCGTGACCGCCCGGCTGAAGGATGGGGCAAAGCTCCTGTATATGGCCGTGATGTTTATGGGACGTGTGGGCCCGGTGTCGCTGGCCATGAGCCTGACGGCAAAGCCCGACGACAACAAGCGCAAAGTCCTCCCGGTGGGTCACATCAACGTAGGTTAAACAAAAAGCGGGCGCTCCACCTGTCCGGAGAGACAGAGGAGCGCCCGCTTTCACTCATTATAAATTGTCCAGTTCCGTCTGGAGCTTTGCAAGAGAGTCCCGAATCGGCAGATGCTGGGGGCAGACGGCCTCACACTTGCCGCAGCGGACGCAGTGAATGGCCTTTTCGGCATCCGGGAAGCAGGCTGTCCACTGCTGGCGGATGGCGTCCTTATTGCCGAACATCCCGAGCTTGTTCCAGATGCTGAAATTGTCCGGAATGTCCACGCCCATGGGGCAGGGCATACAGTAGCGGCAGCCGGTGCAGCCGATTTTGATGTGGCTGCGCAGGACGTCGGCAGTCTGCCGGATGGCGGCGTTCTCGGCGTCGGTCATGGGGCGGAAATCTCCGAAGGTGGCGAGATTGTCGTCCAGCTGGTCTTCTGCGCTCATGCCGGAGAGGACGACCTTCACATTTTTGTGGCTGGCCACCCAGCGCAGCGCCCACGAGGCTGCACTGGCGTCTGCGTCCAGTGCATTCAGCGGCGCGGCAGCGTCCGGCGGCAGCTGTGCCAGCGTACCGCCCTTGATGGGCTCCATGATGATGAGGGGAACATTCAGTTCTTCGGTAAGAGCATAGCCCCGGTCGCCTGCGATCTCCTCGGCACGGTCGTCGGTGTCGAGGTAGTTGTATTGCAGCTGGCAGAAGTCCCACGGCTGGTCCCGCAGGATATGCTCCAGCCCGGCGGCGTTGTCGTGGCAGGAGAAGCCGAAGTTTCGGATGCGCCCGGCCTTTTTCTCCTCCCACAGCCAGTCCACGATGCCCAGCGCCTTGGCTTGGTCGTACCGGGCCGTATGGAGGGAGTGGAGCAGATAGAAGTCGATGTACTCGACGCCCAGCCGCTCGAACTGCTCGCGGTAGATCTTCTGGGCCTTTTCCAGCGAGTCGCACTGCCACACCGGCAGCTTGGTGGCCAGATAAAAGCTCTCGCGGGGCCACTTGGCGATGACCCGCCCCACGAAAGGCTCGCTTTTGCCCCCATGGTAGGGGTAGGCGGTGTCAAAGTAGTTGACCCCCGCCTCGCGTGCGGTGTTCAGCAGCGCCTCGGCCCGCGCTTCGTCGATGCCGCCGTCCGGCAGCGTCGGGAACCGCATACAGCCGTAGCCCAGCAGCGAAGTGGTGAGGTTTGCTTTTTCCCAAAGAGGAACGGCATAGTCCTTACTGGGCTTTCCCATTCGTGCCGCCCTCCTTATGCTTCATAGCCTTGCGTAACTCCGAAAGGTTTGAATAACGATATTCTCGACTGTTGTACTCATCGGATTTGTAGAAAGCAGCGGTGACTCCATCAAAAATTCGAAGTAAAGCACCCTCATTCAGATCTTCAGTTGTGAGGATTTCCCTTACGGTCACTCCACTTAAAGGCTGGTGTTTCTTTTTCCATTCCCGATACGAGAAATACTGGTCAATCTCATCGTTATAAATACCTTCGTCGATCCGTCTGTCCGGCTGGAGAAGATGGTAAATACAAAGAAGCATTTCTTCAGCCCTGTTATTATTGATACGGCTAATGTTCAGCAGGTCGAATACACGCAAGTCAACGACATCCTTGACCTGCCGAAAACCGACATCAATAAACGGGTTTGCAACCTTATACTCATCAATCATTCTCCATTTCGGGGAGTCGAATTTGACCATCATTACCTGTTTCATTATCTATGCTCCTATCTGTTCGTGTTTTTTGCCCTCTACTAACCAACTGGGAAATTTTTTTCGATTTGTACGAAGCAAATTTTAATTTGGGAGCATTTTTTTGAGTTTTTTCAGGGCAACAGTCAGTTGATGATTAATTGTCGTTACAGCTACTCCGTGGCGCCGTGCATATTCTCGCTGTCCTATGGGGTCATCACAAAGATATAAACTGGTCATCAAGTTAATCTCGGCAGGTGACAATTTTGCCACGGCTGCGTAGAGGGTGCTTTTCTCCTCCTTTTTGAGAATGGCATCAATGACGGAACAATCTTGATCCACCAGCAATTCCTCGCCAGACATATCATCTTCTGTGGTTGTCTGTGTGTTATAGGAAAACACCGTTATTCCGGACTGATTCTCGATTGACACAAGATAATCGTGTCTATCCTTTTCAGATCGCCACTGTTTTGCGGTTTCGGTTCCACATTCTGCGATGATGATCACATCGTCAACAGAGCAAGCGTCTAACTGCCCAAAGCGATCTCTTCGTTTCTGCCCTTCCGGGGTCTGAATGAAGTTCCTAAACTCGAAGCTATTCATTACGAGCCAGTTATTGCCGTCAGCGGGCAGTTCGGGGTTCTTTTTGACAAGGTATATTTTTCTCATTACCGTAATCTCCTTTGGATTTTGAATTTGGTTTTCGGGTTCAAAATTCGGAGATCACGGATATTCAGCGATATAGCAGAGCCACTTATTTAGCATCGAAAAAGGCTTCCTTTCAGAGATTTCTCTGCCGGAAGCCCTTTTGTTCGGTTGTTCTTGCCGAAAAAAAGAAACCACCGGCAAGACAGGGTAAGCCTATGGCTTACTGTCTTGTCGGTGGCCTCTCATATCTGCATAGCAAGTTTGGTTTAACCAACCGAAGTGTTCAAAGCAAGTGACCTGGAGATGGAATTACGCAGTCTGTTTCACCTCAACCATTCCGCCGTTTTGCCGTATTCAGTTTTTAGCCGATCAATAATATCGGATTTGCCCTTCCGGGGCATAAAGGTCAATCTTGTCGTGTCGGCGTCCTTTTTGGACTCGAACCGCTACGGTTCCGCACCTTTTACACTCATACTTGATTTTCCCCTCATCATTTCTATATCCGTAGAGCAATGCTCCGCAGTTAGAGCAATACATCGGTATAGGTGTCCAATTATCTTTTGTCACGCACATCACCTCATTAAGTTCCTTGACGCTCTCAGGGCTGATGAATGGTGGCATCCTTAGAGAACTGCTCTTTTCTTGCCTTCTACAAACCACTTTCCGTTTTCTTCATCGAAAAGGAAGGTTTCCGTGCCGCATATCATCACCGTGTAACGAAGCCCTATTCCACCGACCTTGGTCAATGCCGCACGACAGCAGAGTCTTACACGGTCGATCTCGTAGACCTCACCATCTTCAAATTTGATTTTTCGGGGTCGAGCCGTTCCATCCGTCTTATGGGTAACATCGACTTCCACATATACCTTGCGCCGTTCTTCTTCCATCCTTACACCTCATAATTTTTCATACTGGCAACCAGCCTACCAAAATGGCGATAACCATCCAATGGTTTGTCAGAAACTTTGAACTTAGGACGATCATCGCCGGAATTGTTCAGATAGCAGGAAAGGCGTCCTTCCTTGAAATCTTTGCTGACATCTAAGAAACATCCCCTCATAAATGCCGTAGTGAGTGAAGTGGTTTCCTCCATCTGCACGGAAAATAATCAGATTATTGCTGCACCCCTGCAACAAACAGGACGGCATCGAAACATAGGTTTCGATCTCATCGGGCGCAACAATTTCATCAATCTTGTTACTGCTTGTACTAATCATACTGACCTCCTTAACAAAGCACCCCGGTCGGCATAGTAATCTCAGGCTTTTCACTCGGCATCCGGAGGTTTTGAAAAAGAATACCGTTGCGGATGCTGTTCTTGCCGAACCGCTGGCGAATGGTTTCAATGCACTGGTCGAGCCTTTCTGCTTTCTCAATTTTTTCGATGTTCATAAACAAATCGACTTGTCGGGGCGTGTCCTGTGGCACCAAGTTGATTGCCTGAATCGTGACTGAGCGAATCGGGTTCCTCCAGTCGTATCTTTTTTCAAAGAGAGCAAAAGCCGCTTTTGCGATCAGCATTGGGATTGTGTAGGCATATCCAATGCCGTTTGCCATTGCTTTGAAAAAAGTGTGTTGTCCCGTATGTGAATGGCGACTCCATCCGCACACTTTTTGTGGACACGGAGTTTATGTCCGATGTCCTGCGTCAATTCGAGAAAGACGGGCCACACCTGCTCGTCGTTCTCCAAATCTTCGATGGTAGTAATTCCGTGTCCCACGCTCTTAACCGGAGAAATAAAGTCGGCGTTCATAACACGGGATCGGTCATTACCGTTTGCATACTGCCAAAGGGCAATTCCGTTTTTACCGAGCCGTCGGTTCAGAAAGTCAGGATTGGTCTTAGCCAAATCGCCAATGGTTCTAATGCAATAGCTATCTAATACACGCTGCGTTGCCCGTCCCACACCGAGCAAGTCCGCTGCGGGGAGTCCCCATATTTTTTCCTGAAAGCTATCCTTCGGAATGACTGTCACAGCGTCCGGCTTTTTCATACGGGACAGGTGGTTTTCCTTTTAGTTTGCGGACGGGTCTTTCATTGTTGAAA
>ENA-ORTB01002978-ORTB01002978.1-human-gut-metagenome-genome-assembly--contig:-NODE-2978-length-14346-cov-3.610384_pt1 | contig 14346 bp, 6 predicted proteins | sample MGYA00241905_ERZ509174 | MGnify/ENA primary metagenome ERZ509174 (study PRJEB26280, sample SAMEA2338851) | human gut metagenome | biome: human gut; feature: human-associated habitat; material: faeces... | reverse complement strand
GCCTGCAGCAGGAGCCCATTGCCATTACAGCGGCCATGATCGGCAGCTATGTGGACCTGTACCGGGTCAAGCTGGGGGCGGTCCGGCGGAAAAACTACAGCACGGTCTTCAAGGATTTCGGGTACAGGGGGAGCGATTACCGGCTCAAGCGCTCGGCGGAGACAGCCGCCCACTACACGCTGCCCCAGCTGGAAGCCTGCTTGCAGGTGCTGCTGGAGCTGGATCAAAGCCTGAAAAGCCAACCTGTGGCGGCGCAGACACTGCTGGAAACAGCACTGTGCCGTCTGGCGCTGGCGGGGAGCGGAAGATGATGCAAAACGAGATGATCCATACCGACCGGGTGCTGATCGTGGAGGGCAAGTACGATGCCGTCCGTCTGGCGCACCTGACCGATGCCATGATCCTGCTGACGGATGGTTTTGGCATTTATAAAGACAAACAGCGCCAGCAGCTGTTCCGGGCGCTGGCGCAGAAAAACGGCCTGATCTTACTCACGGATTCGGACGCGGCAGGCTTCCGCATCCGCAATTACATCACCAACATGGTGGGTGCGCAGAACGTGGTGCAGGCCTATGTGCCCGCCATCCACGGCAAGGAAAAACGCAAGGCGCAGCCCGGCAAGGAGGGCTTACTGGGGGTAGAGGGCGTGGACGATGCCCTTGTGCGGCAGGCTCTGCTGGACGCCTTGGGTGCGGAAGCCGGTGCCGCGCCGGTGCGCCCGGCAGGGCGGCAGATCACCTACACCGATCTGTACGAGTGGGGGCTTTCCGGCAAGCCCGGCAGCGCCGAGCGCAAGGCCAGACTCTTGAATGCGCTGGGCCTGCCGCCGCGCCTTTCCAAAAAGGAACTGGTGGAGGCCTTTAACCGCCTATATACTTTTGAACAACTGGACGAATTACAGTTGAAAATTTTACAGGAGTAAAAACCTAGCCGTTTTTGCCCCACGCCTGCCGCAGCAGTTCCAGCGCGTGGGTCTCCAGCCGGGAAACGTAGCTGCGGCTGATGCCCAGCAGCCCGGCGGTCTCCAGCTGGGTCAGGGGCGGCTGCCCTGCCAGCCCATACCGCAGCAGTAAGATCTGCCGCTCCCGGGCAGGCAGAGTGTCCAGCAGCTGCCGCAGCCGCCGGACATCCTCCTGCCGCTCACAGCTGTCCTCCATGCAAAAGCCGTCCTGTATCACGTCTGCTAAGGTCAGAGCCGAGTCTCCGTCTGCCTCCAAAGCTTCCTGCAGGGAGACGGTCTGCCCGTTCTTGCGCTCCCGCCGGAACTGCATACGGATCTCGTTTTCAATGCAGCGGCTTGCATAGGTGGAAAACCGCGCCTTGCGTGTGGCATCAAAGGTATCTACCGCTTTCATCAGCCCGATGGTGCCGATGGAAACAAGATCCTCCTGATCGCCCGGCAGGGCGTAATATTTTTTTACGATGTGCGCCACCAGCCGCATATTGTGTTGTACGAGAATTTCTTTGGCTTGCTTGCGTTCCTCCGGCGTTTGCCCTTCGTTTAAGGCGCGAAGATATTTTTCTTCGTCTTCTTTGGACAGCGGTCGGGAAAAAGAATTCTTTCCGCCGATCAATCCCGTTAAAAAACCGATTTTGCATAAAAACGACCAGAAAACGCTTAAAAACATTGAATTTTCTCCTTTTTTCTCTCTGTTTTGCGGCGCCGTCTGCGTTTTTTCCGATTTTCGGCGCTTGTATAAGCTATGAAAAAAAAGGGTTGTACTATGCCGTTTTACTGTTTTTTCCGACATTTTTCGTCGTTTTTTGATAAGAAACTGCCGCCGATGGACAACACCGGCGGCTACGATTTCCGTTTTATGCGTTTTTAATCGACAAGTTCGAAATCGGCTTTTAAACAATCGCGGGAATTTCCGCCGACAAACAATTCGAATTTGCCCGTTTCGGCAGCAAACTCGCCGCCGTCGGTGTAAAATTTCAGCGTTTCTTCCGTAATTTCAAAAGTTATAATCTTTTCTTCCCCTGCTTTCAGGAAAACCTTTTCATACCCTTTCAATTCTTTTACGGGGCGGACGACGGAAGCGAACAAATCGCGCAGATACCACTGAACCGTTTCAAAGCCGTCTTTTTTGCCGACGTTTTTAAGTTTCACGCTCGCCGTAATTTTTCCGCCGCGATTAAGTTTCGCTGCCGACAACTCAAATTCCGAATACCCGAATTCCGTGTACGAAAGCCCGTAACCAAAGGGATAAAGCGGCGAATTATATTCGTCGTCGTAACCCGAGCGGAATCTCTCGTCGCTGTAAAACGACGGAATGTCTTTCCGTTTCGGTCTTGCCGTCGAAAAATTATTATAGTAAATCGGACATTGCCCCACGGAGCGCGGAAAACTCATAACCGTTTTTCCGCAAGGATTTGCTTTTCCGTATATGAGGTTTGCAATCGCGTTGCCGCCTTCCGTTCCCGGCTGCCAGACGTACAATATAGCGTCGACAAACTCCGCAACGTCGCTAAGAGCAAGCGGTCTGCCGCCGAATACGACAAGCGCGAGCGGCTTACCCGGTTTATAAAGTCGCGCGATAAGTTTACGTTGAATTTCGGGAATACGGATATCCGCGCGCGAGTGCGCCTCGCCCGAATTTAACATATACTCCCCGACGCACGCAACGATAAAGTCCGCGTCTTTGCACACTTTTTCCGCTTCTTCAAATCCGCTTTCGTCCGTATCGAACAACTTCCGCGAGCAACCGCTTGCGCTCGGTACGACGCGTTTCAAAAGCCTTTCGACGCCCTCTTTTATACATACGGCGTCTTCGATATGCGCTTTTTTCGACCAGTTGCCTATAATTTCGCGTTCCTCGACGAAAGGACCTACAAACGCAACCTTCGCATTTTCCTTTAAAGGAAGCATTCCGTTGTTTTTCAACAAAACGCAACTCTCTTCCGCGGCTTTACGCGCCAGATTTCTCGCGCTTTCGGAAAGCGTTACTTCGTCTCGTTTCCGAATATCGGTATACCTGTCGGGATTTTCGTACATACCGAGTTTGTTTTTCAGTTCCAGAACGCGTAAAACCGACTCGTCGAGCGTTTCTTCCGATATAACGCCCTCCCGAACGAGTTTCGGCAAGAACCCCGCGTATACCGACGAACCCATTTCAATATCGAGTCCGCTTTCTATCGAAACGCGGGCGCATTCCTCGCCGCTTTGGCAATAGCCGTGTTCGTACAGTTCCTCAACCGAACTGTAATCGGAAATAACCACGCCGTCGAAACCCCATTCTTTTCTGAGCATATCGACCATGATTTCTTTATGCCCCAAAATCGGTTTACCGTTTAAAAGGTTAAACGAACTCATAAACATTTCGGGGTTTTCTTTAAGGCATTCCCTGTACGGGCGCAAATAGTATTCGCGCAGATTCCGATCGGAAATATCCGTCGTATTGTATTCTTTTCCCGCCTCGGCGGCTCCGTAACCCGCAAAATGCTTCACGCAACAGGCAATTCCGCCTTTATGATAACCGCGGATCGTCGCTTTGCCCACTTCGCCGCCCCAATACGGGTCTTCGCCCCCGCCTTCCATAACCCTGCCCCAACGCGCGTCGCGGGTAAGGTCTACCATAGGCGAAAAAGTGACGTCTATACCGTCGTATTTCGCTTCGGTTGCAGCAAGTTCGGCGCAATCCTCGATAAGAGAGGTATCGAAACTGCAAGAAAGAGCGACAGGCACGGGATAAATCGTTCTATAACCGTGAATTACGTCCAACATTATCGGAAGGGGATCGTCAATACCCTTTTCCTTACGCGTTTTGCGGAGCGATTGCGCCGCTTTAGCGTCAGGCGCGTTTAAAACCGTACCGAGCCGCCATAACGATTCGCGTTCTACACTGCCTAAGCGGCTGAAACCCGTCACGATTTTGTCCGGATTGTCGTCCAACTCATACGAGGGAAATTGCGTTAATTGCAACGCTTTTTCCTCCAAACTCATTTCCGATATTATTTTTTTCAGTTCTTTTCGGCTTTTACTCATAATTTTTAAATATTTTACCGTGGTTTATTTAAGATATTCTTTCGCCGCGCGCCAGAATTCGGGGCTTTCCACGGGCGCGTCGTCAAGTTCCCAGAACTGCGTCATAGTGCGTTCCCTTACGGGTTCTTTCGCACAGTTTGCCATATAAGACTTCAACACTTCGAGTGATATTTCGTTTTCAGGGTTGAAATCCTCGCTATTTATATACTTTTTAATAAATCCCGACATAGCAACCACCGACGGCTCGTTTTCGTCAAGCCCCGTAAGGTTAAGCCCGCACACAAGCAAACTGCCGCCGCCGACTTTTATTTCGAAAAGATATGCATAGTCTCTGAGCGTTCTGTCGGGCATGAGTTCGGGGAGATTGTAAGCGTCTTTATACGCGTCGAAACGATCTCTCGAACTCTTGTCTATCCCCGAAATAAAATTTTTCGCCTTGACGGGGAAGTCGTCGAGAATAACCTTATCGCAATCCTCGCTCAACTCGCCGTAATTGAAATCGTAATAATCCTCGCACGGAAAACCATATTTACCGAGCAGATTTTTGTCGTTTATGCCGCCGAAATTAGTCCCTCTGTCCCAGATAACGGGTTTAAAGCGGTTCCAACTCGCCTTAAAAGCGTATTCCGGATTTTTCATATCGGGGTTTAAGCGATGTCTCGTCCAGCCTGACCGATATACGAGACAGACCTTTTTGCCTTTCCCAAGCAAATCGAACGCCTTTCCGATATCGTCCGTTATTGCCGCGTTTCCGTTATCGTAAGAAACGAACTCCCTGTAAGTCTCTTTTTTCGCGGAGCGTTCGTATACCCATAAAGTCCATTCGTTTTCGGAATAAACTCCGTTTTTTGTCGTAAGTTTTATCTTTAAAACGTAAACGCCCGCCTCTTTCGGCAAGGTAAGTTTCGTTTTGCACAATCTGTACGAACCTTTCCTCGAAACGTCAACGTTTTTCATAGAGCAATCGACGTATTTTTTACCGTCTTTTTCCACCGAAACGTTAAGATTCGCTCTTTTCTCCGTATCTTCTCCGAGATTGGAAAAATATACGGGTACGGTTATTTCGTCCGCGCAGAAATAATTCCTTGTTTTTAAGTCCGCAACCAACACCCTGTCACCGTTGAATTTAAGAAAATCCTCGGGCTTTACGCAGGTTTCGTCGTCGAAACAATCGACGATCCCGTTAGAGTTCTCGTACGCGTCGGTGTCGGCGAATTGCAGGAAGTGGAAACCGCCGAGCAAACTGCTTTTGCGCATTTCTTCGTAAGCCGTTTTCCAGCAGATATACTGAAAATGCTTGCTCGCCTTAAACATCTCGCCGAAAGCTTCTTTATAGCCCTTTTTGTCTATGAGTTTAATCTCTTCGTCAACCCACCACGGCATCGGCGCGCCGCATTCCGTAAATTTTTCTTTAAGCGAATAAAAATCTCTTAAAGCCGTGTAATGGCACACCTCGTGCGCGATAAGCGGAACGTTGAAATATAAATCTCTTACGATTTCGCAATTTTCCGTTTCGACCTTCATCGGCTCGCTTTCGTCTACGTTGGCCGCAAGAAGATTCTCGGTGTCGTCATACATGCCCGCGTGCCTGCCGTAAGGGAAATAATAGCTTAAATGCTGGACGTCCATATCCACGTTCGGACGGTTGTTTTTGCCCCAGGCGCAGGTGTCGAGAAAAAGCCGCGTTCCGTCGAGTTCGTTGATTTTCTCTTTGATTTTGCGAATATCGTCTGAACTCGCGCGTTTTATCTCGTTTCCGATACAATAGACGGCAAAAGAGGGGTGATTGAAGCACTTATCGACGGTTTCTTCTAAAAACTCTTCCGGAACGATCGCGCTGCCCGTTGTAACCATTTCCTCTAAATTGTTGTAAATATCGTGCGGCGGACGAAGTTCGACATGAACGAGCATTCCCACCTCGTCTGCAGCCTCGAACAACTCCTCTTCGGGAACAACCGAATGAAATCTTACATAGTTAAACCCGAACTTTTTCGCCTGTCTGAGATTTTTCAGATAAAAATCTTTAAGCGAAAGCCCGAGAAGATTTGCGTGGTCGTGAGCCTTTGCGCCGCGGATATAACCTCTTATATAAACGGGCTTGCCGTTTATTGTAATGTTTTTACCGTTCTGCCCAAGCGTTCTGAAGCCGAATTTGCCTTCTTTAACGGAAATTTCGCCGTCAAGGTATTTTATCTCCGCCTTGTATCCGTATAGATAAGGATTCGACAGCGACCACAAAATCGGCATTTCGATAAAGAATTCACCGCAAAAATCGCCGCCTCTATCCCACTCGTAACTAAATTTGTTACAGCGGTTTGTCTTGTCAATAATTTCAAACCCGACCGACCGAATTTCTTTATAGGATTCGACGAACACCTTGCCGTATCCGGCAAGGTTCGTCGAATCTATTTTAATTATCTCTTGTTGTTTCTGACTTTTCATTGTTTGTAACGATTATCAGCCAACGTTCCAACTTCCGATTTTGTCTGTTTTTTTGGAAAGTTCATAAACGCTGTCGTATCTCTCGATCCCGCCGTCCTTGATATCCTCTTTAGCCTTGAATATCCATGCGTACTTCTTTCCTTCATTCGCTCCTTTGCTATAACTTATGGTGCCGAAATACTTGTCTTTATTCGGGTTATCGTCCGCAGCAGTTACATGACAGTAGGTGTAAATGTGGCTGTAACCCGTCGCCTTGAAACCTCCGAGATAACTCTCATCGTTCTTAGCGTAAGACACGTATCTATAACTACCGTAACGCCAATAGGAACATGCGATAGGCATGAACTTACCCGTTACAACGAAAATATTTCTGAAACCGCCTTTGAATTTGCTGTCGTTGGATGCCATGGTAGACGTAAGGTCGTAATGGAACAAAGCCGCCATTTCGGATTCAACGCCTACACTCGCATAATCCGGAAGTTTTTCCGCCCCGTTGATATTAACGTATATATCATACATTTCCAGGTTAAAATTACAATACCCCAAAAGCGCGTAGGAATTTTTATAATAATTTACCGTCTCCACACAAAGGTTACTTAAAACAACCGATCCACCGGAGAGATTGAAAGTTCCTTCACTGCCAGCCAACCCGCAGGATTCCGACTTGTCCGAAAATTCGATAACAAACTTTGCGTTCTTTATAGTGGTTCCGTTATAAAAGCCGCCAAAAATGCCTTGTTGTCCGACTTTTGCTTTAAGAGTATGACCTCTTCCGTCGAAAGTTCCGCAGAAATAAGTATCGTTTTGCGAGGCATTAACGTTATATACGCTTTTGCCTTGCGAAGTAAAATCAATCGCTTCCGTTATATCCGAATTAAGAATATAATATCCGTCTTTTTTTAAATTGCCTTTGCCGAGTTGAAGTGTTTCCGCAATATTATCCTTGTTAAGTTCCACATCGTAAGCAAATACGTCATCAAAAATAAAACCGCCGACCGAGGTAAGAATAGTCATAGACTCGGTTTCGTCGCCTGCAACGGAAACGCCCTCGATATAATTGAATTCCGTTTTAAGTTCTCTGCCTCCTTGCGATGCGAATAGTATCTTTGCATACTGCGTTCCGAAAATGGTTGCAACGTCAATCGCCTTTGCAGGACAGAAATCAAGCTGACCGGAATAAATTTCTGTCGGGCAGTAAACTTCTATCGGGATTTCCGTTTCATAAACATTACCGTCGGTATGAAAATATTTTGCCGTAAGAATTGCATTCCCTATTCCAGTTGCTATTACACGAGCCTTACCGTCGGCTATCTTTTCAATATCAAAAAGCATATCGTCGTCAGACGAAAAATCACAGGCATACGTCATTCCGTCAATAGTCACGAAAGACGAAATTTCCGCTTCGTTCGGATAAGTTTTTCCCTGCCACTCGGACGCAACGGATATTTCAACCATAGAAGAAGAAACAGTTTCTCCGCCGATAATGATTGAATTATTATATTCCACGTCCTTTTTAACGTTTATTTTTATATCCGTGATCAGTTTATCCGACGAAAAATCAAGCCATTTGCCCGTAAATGTTACAGTAGTTTCACCCGCGGTTTTCGCAATCAGTTTTCCGTTGGAATAATCTGCGATGTTATTATCCGACACCGTAAAGTTAACATCGCAATCATAATATACTTTGTTAAAAAGCACCTTGATTTCCGGCTCGAATTCATCTCCGATTCTCATATTTAACTCATTATCCGAAATATGCAGGACCTTGAGTTCCGGAAGATAATTCCCCATGGAAACGGTTATCTTACACGACGCGGACGAACTACCCGCGCGCGCGGTAATACTGCAACTCCCCACACCTACGGTATTAACAGTGCCGTCATCATCGACAACCGCCACCGATTTATCGGAAGAACTCCATTCCACAGAGTTTTGACCACCGTAAAAACATATGATATTTAATTCGTCTCCGAATATCATATCTGCCGAAAGAACCGATAACGAAATTTTTTCTTCCGACTGACTCTGTTGTGTGCCTGAGGAAGAATCGTCCGGCGATTTATTCTTTTTTTTACAGCTTGCAAAAAGAGCTACCGAAATAATCGACAGAACAACCAAAATAAATATACCAATCTTTTTAATCTTCATTTTTCGCTCTTCCTTCATAAACTGTTGATGAAAGGTTCTATACTCGTGAACTCTTTGATGTATTGAATACCGAGAGTTCTGACGTACGTTTTGAAATTCGTCTTTATTTCCGCAAGTTGACTTTCGGTGAATAAGCCCGTATCGTTAGAAACCGAAACTTTTGCGGGGAAAAGCCATTCCATATCGATATGCGATTTTAAACTTGCATATTTTGCGGGATCTTTCTTATACATTTCGATTTTCGAATATGCGTCGTCCAGGTGCCTGAACATTGCAACGATATCACCTTGCTTTACAAATTCCATTGAACCCGAAATGCTTCCGTTCATATTTGCCGACCAGCCCCAATTGTTATCCTTAAGGCATCTTGCAAACCATAACCTTAAATCCTCGAACATCTCTCTCATCGGAACAGCGGCTTCGGCGTACATAGCGTTGAAATATTCGTCAAAAATATTTTCCACACTAAGTTCGCTGTTCCATGCAAGTTTGGAATACATATAAATCGCAAGCACGTTGAAGCCCGTGTCCGCGCCCGTCTGACAACTCTTGATCTGCGGGAAGGTAAGGCTATAATTGTTTGCTTTTAAATATTTATAATAACCGGGGTAGAAACTATACAAATCCCAAAACGTAAAGAAGTCGTTATAAAATCCGCCATAAGACCACGCCCATGTTCCGGGATACGCCTTACCCCAAAGTCTTATATATTCTTTTTGTTCGATATTTGCGACATCGTCGAACGATACGCCCGTATGCAAGTGGCTTTGAGCGAAGAACGGGGCAACGCTTACGCCGTCGTTAAACTTTAAATCCGCCGCAATATCTATATTGCCGTTCGCGTCTTCTCCGAAAGGAGGTCTCGACGTGTCAAGGTACGCAAAGAACATATATTTTAAGTCTTCTCTGCGGTATGCCGCATTTTCTTCGAGTTCCATCCATGCGTCGACTTTCTTACCGACGTCATGCATAAATTTCATGAGCGCAGCGGAGTTTGCGTCGTTGTGCTCACTCTTCATTTTCATACATTCCGTACATTTACACATCGGAACGTTATCCATTTGTCCTAAAAGAACTGCTTTATACTGCGGATATTCCGCGGCGGGATACCACACAAGCGACTGCTCGATTTTTTCTGCGCAAATCGTCGTCATTATATCGTAAGTATCTTTTCCGTGCGCCGTATAGCAAAGCTGTCCCGTGCCCGAATAAAACTCAGGATATGTCCCGCCGTATTTTTGCTCGGGCAAGAAATATAAACTGTTGTGGTTATTCTTGATTTCAGTCGTTTTCGTATCGCCTGTGTGAATGGGCAAAAGAAGATCGCCGTAACTGTCGCGGAGTCTTAAACGATAAGAAATCATCTTTCCGTCCGTCGAGTCGGAAGAACCTGCCATATAACCTATTCTCTGACGATATTCTATATCCGGAATGTCGGTTACGTCGTAGTCGAGGAGTTTAAGGTTTGTTACGTTTGTTCTGAGCGTATAACTATCGGTAAAGAAATATTCAAACCCGAAGTTAATCTTCAAAAAATCGTAAACGCCGTTCAGAACACCGGTTTCCGCGCCGCCGATGATATATACGGTATTATCTTTCGTAAAAATTTTCGTCCCGTCTTTTTTCAGGGATCTCATATCATCGCTTCTATTCAGACTTTTATAAAGCGACGTGTCTCCGAGCGAGATATAACGATTTTCGGCGTTATGCGTAAGTCCGGTATCCTTTACGAATTTAAGGTCAATACCCGTCGCTTCCTTGAAAAACCTCGAAAGTTCGCTTTTTGCATAAGATACAGATTGCGTTTCAATCTCCGGCATTACGACTTTATATGAAGTCTTTCCGTCTTTAACCATATATGTCTCGGTCGTTTGATACGAGAATTTATGGTTTTCATTATATTCTTTTTCAAATTGCCTTAACGCCTCCGTATTTACGGCCAGTTCACCCGAATATTCAACGAATTTGTCATTATTGTCCGAATCGGGTTTCGTTGAATTTCCTCCTTTTTTACAAGATGCGAACACCGTCAGAAGAGACATAATTAAACATAGAAATATAACTGTTTTTTTCATAATTCCTCCTTATCCGACGTTAACGTAATAACTCTTGCTTACGCCGTTATACGTCTCGTCTACGACGTAAACGATGATGGTGTATTTTCCTGCTTTTGTAATCGTTATATCGGAAGTGGTGATCACGACAAAATTCTCGTTGGAATCTTTCACAATATAATACACGAGAAGATCTTCGTCCGCCGTAAAGTTATCCGTAGCGGTAAACTTCGGCTTGAAAGTTTCCCCGACTTTTACGTTCACCGTCTTGCCCTCGTTTTCGAGATTAAGTACGGGAGATTCGATATCGACAACCGTAACGATACGGTACAACAAGCTCGTACCTCTTCCGTTGCCTCTGCCGTCCGTGTAATTATAAAATATCGTGTATTCGCCGTAATCATCGAGAACAAGCCTGATTTCGCTTTCAAAATCTGTAATTCCGCTGAGTTCTCTTCCGTTTACGTCCTTTGCGGGAGCGTCGCCGTAAGCGCCGCTCTTCAGAACGGTTACGGAGAGTTTTTTATAAGACGAAGGCGATAAAACGTCGGCGGCGTAAGGTTTGCCTATTATTATTTCTTGTCCGAGCGAACCTACCTCGTCAGGTAATTTCGCATATACGTAAGGAGCGGCGACGTCGCTGACCTTAGTCGAAGCCGCGCTTACGGTTGTAAGCGACTGATTGCAAATTTCTCTTACCTTAACGTTAAAGCCGCTCGAAACTCCGTCGAATTTCACCGACATAAAGCACAAATCGCCTGCGAATTTGTTTACGGTTTCGATATTCCTCGTCCCGATAAGAAGTATTCCGCCGCTTATCTTTATCGACACTTTTGCGCCGTTCCAGTCGCTGTCAAGCGAATGACTTTCTCCGCCTATAGTCGCTGCATATCTTCCGTTTCTGCCGCTAATTTCTATTTCGTATTTATTATCCGCGTCGAAATAATCGGTTAAAGTTATCGTTGCGGAAGTCGCGCTTTGCTTTCTTCCATCCGAAGTCAACGGAATTTCAAAACCGAGACCAAACTGAGAGAAAACCAATGGATTTATAAACTCAAAATACGCATCGGAAGAGGATGCCGTCAATAACGGAACCCTATCGTCAATCTTAGCAAACATATTCCCATCGAAATATCTTGCGATTTCGACCGTATCGTCGTCACCATACCCGACGTCGACGATTTTTCTTAAATCGCTTTCGATATATACGTTTTCGTTGTTTACGCAAACCGTCTTGAATTGAATCGTTGAATTGCCTGCAACTACAAATTCTTTCGGGTTTATTTCGGCGTATTCTCCGCCGTCATAAGAAACGTAGGTTTTAGTATTGACGACCTCGCTTCCGCTTACCGTATAATTCCGCGCTTTGACGTTCAGAAGAGAATACTCCGCGTTTTTAATATAGTATCTGTTCGTGTATAACTTGTCGCTTTCGAATTTCGGAAGAGCGTTCGGCACAACGTTTACGTCCGCCGTGATTTCTCCGCCGTAGAATATATCCGAATAAGTATATTGAATCGAATAAGTTCCCACCTCTTCAAATACGTAAATCTGCGAGAAGCTTTTCGCTTCGATTCTTTCGCCTTTCGGCGTTTCGATCGTCACAGCGACACTAAGAATATTCTCGTTGAGCGAAGTGATATCCACAATATCCGAAAGTTTGTATCTCTCGCCTGCCGAAACATTCCCGCCGAGCTTACAGACAGCCGTAATTCCGTTCTCGGCATCGACGGCGTAAAGATTGATCGAAAGTTCGCTTCTGTTGCCGTAAACGTCGTAAGCAAAATAATCTATGACATACACGCCCTTTCTCGCGGGAACGAATTTACCGTTTTTAACACTTACGTTGCTTGCGTTCGCTGTGTTCTTTTCATAAGTGACGGCGTAGTCGGCAAGTCCTCTTATGCCGTAATCGTCATTAACGGTCACTTCGGGAACGATAACTTCCTTTCCGACCGCTATTTTATACTCTTTCTCGAAATCGTTCGGTTGGAAAATCGGGCTTAAATCGTCGTTATAATAATCAGTCGTCAAAAAGTCTCTGCCCGAAAAATCGCCGAGTCTTGCAATCTGTATGGGGGCTTCGCTTACGCCTACGAGCGACTGAGCGCGAAGAGATAAAAATACGTTTCCGTCGGTAAACCCTTTGAACGTATATTGATAAGCCTTGTCGTTGTTTATTTCCGACACGAGCGCGTTTGACGTTCCGTCTCCCACGCGGACGTAAATTTTAATCTTATTTTTATCCGTCGTATCGAGATAATAACTGAGGTTGGAATAGTTCCCGTTATCGGGATTGTTACCGTATACGGTCGTACCTTCCTTGCCTATTTCGAAAGCGTCCCTCCCGACTTTGACGTTGCCCTGTTCGTTCTGAACAAGCCCTACCGTTTTACCGCCGCAAGTTCCCGCAACAATGTTTGTGGAATAATACCTTTCTCCGCGTTTATAGGTTATGTCGAGATATACCGACGGATCGTAACAGTCGGTAAGTCTTAACGTTATGAAATTGCAAAGCACGGGTTCGGTCTGCATACAGTTGAACGAAATAAGATCTTTAAGATTATTCTCGTAAATATTGAACGGTTTATTGAGCTCGAAAACGTCGCCTTCGGCTAAACCGATATTCAGTCCGCCCGCATATCCCATAACCTCGAATTGCTTGTTAAGCGGGCCATATTCTATTCCGTCATTGCCCGAAATCAATTCAAAAACTTTCTTTTTTACTTTAAAAGTTTTTGCTGCGCTATAACGTTTGCCGTTTATCGTTTTTTCGTAAACGATAGAATACTCGCCGCAAACGTCAAGGGTAAGTTTTGCCGAAGAAATGCGATTGCCGTCGGGCAGAATCACATAGAATGAATCCGATTCGTAGTTTTCTCCGCCCACCGTCATAGTGGCTTTTTCAGGAACGTTTACGGTGTCTTTATATAAGTATTCCGTTCTTATTCCGCCGACGGAAACCTCAGCCGCGTATACGTTTTTGTCCTTTTCTATTCCGAACAAAAGCGCAGACGCGCACAACGCGATCATTCCGACAAGTAAAACCGATAAAATTTTCACTTTCTTAGTTTTTAGCATTTTTCCTCCTTATTCTTTGATACCGCCGAGAGATATGCTGCCCATCAGCTTATCTTTGAATATAATGAACAATACAAGTACCGGAACGGCAAGGAACATACATGCTGCCGTTTTCATAGGCAACTCCTGAAACATTGTGTTATCCGTCGCTTCGATTACTTTATAGTATACCATATAAGCAAACGTGGGATAAGACGGAAGATACAGATATAACGTCTGATAGTCGTTCCACAGGTTTACGAACTGAATGAGGAATACCGTGAGAATCATTTTCTGCGCGAGCGGAAAATAAATTCTGAACGTTATCGTCCACTCGGACGCGCCGTCTATAGAAGCGGCATCCCTGTAGACGTTGGAACGTCCTTTAAAGAACGCGTAGTACACGAGGTAGTACGTTCCCGAACCCGTCATTTTCTGCACATAATTGCCGAGCATATTGTCGTATAAACCACTGTTTCTCAAAAACGTGAGTTCGGTGGGATATCTCCCGACTACCGGTATGCACATTATAACGATGTTTATCAAGTGTAATGCTTTACACCATGCATAATCGTATTTTGCCGTTATGTAAGCAGTAAGCGTCCCCGAAAGGCCCCGCTGCCGGACGATCCGGCGGCCCACCCCGATGCGGTCGGC
>ENA-ORTB01002977-ORTB01002977.1-human-gut-metagenome-genome-assembly--contig:-NODE-2977-length-14349-cov-3.968938_pt1 | contig 14349 bp, 9 predicted proteins | sample MGYA00241905_ERZ509174 | MGnify/ENA primary metagenome ERZ509174 (study PRJEB26280, sample SAMEA2338851) | human gut metagenome | biome: human gut; feature: human-associated habitat; material: faeces... | reverse complement strand
ATATAGAAGGTATCCTGTTCATCCTTTGCAGGATGATTTGCAGGGATATTTAATAATTCGAAATTATATTTATCATATTCAACTTCAGGTCCTTCTACGATCTCATAGCCCATACCGATGAAGACACGTTCCAGATCTTCAAGAGCGATCTGATTCGGATGTCTGTGTCCATCAATCTTCTTGATTCCCGGAAGGGTAACGTCGATCGTTTCGCGCTTCATCTTCTCTGCACGAAGTGACTGATTGATCTTCTTTGATTTTTCCTCTAAGGCTGTCTCGATCGCCTGTCTTGCTTCATTTACCATCTGTCCAACCTTTGGTCGATCTTCAGGTGCTACATCTTTCATACCCTTTAATACCTGGGTCAGTTCACCTTTCTTTCCGAGTACAGATACTTTTACATCATTTAAGGATGTCAGCACATCTGCTTCATTGATCTTGGCAAGTGCTGCTGCTTTGATTGCCTCTAATCTGTCTTTCATCTTTCATTCTCCTTATTTATATTTTCTCAATATTTGTGAATAAACATGCGGAATACTCCTACTTGGGATACACCCTCCTGCCTCCCGGCTCGATGATGTACACAAAAAAAGCCCCAGTCCACAAAGGGACGGAGCAACCGCGATACCACCCTGATTCTGACATCCGGTCTTCCCGGCGCTGTCAGCACTCATTCTATGTTATAACGGTCATAACCCGTTATCTCCTACGCTTCCGTTTAAAGAATTCTCAGAGATAAAACTCGGATGTGAAATTAAATGAAATATGGTGCTCGATCAGGCTTCCAGCCGATGACCCGATCTCTCTGTCAGACATATCCCATCTTTTGCATCTTCAACGTCTTCTCTTCCATCCGCTTATAGTCAAGATGGTTAAAACTATACTTAAATATAGCACATTTTTAATATGTGTCAATAACTTTCTGCGATCACCCATTCAGATTTTTCTGTTGAATAGACAAGTTTTGCCTTCAGATTCCCACGCCGGTCAGATAACAGGATCTCAGAACTCACACCTGTTGCCGGATCTGAGGCAACGACTTTTCCATTTTCTGACAATGCGATCTGAAGTGGAATCCCACCATTCATATACAGGGTAATACTGCCCATTCCCATTGCTTGAAACATTTCAGAAAAATACTTTGATTTATCTGAAGAATTCGCCATGTCTGCGTAACCGGAAGCAGTTGCACAGATCAACGTTCCTGATCCTGAACCACCATCCGTTGAACCTTTATATGTCACAGCACGGATCGCATAGCCATCTTCCTCTGCATCAACCACCATATTAACAACGGATTTCTCAATCTCTGATGCCGTATCAAGATATACCTGCAGTCTGGATTTTTTTACGTATTTGATAAGTGCCGGTGCGAGTACACCTGCAAGAATTGCCATGATCGCGATCACAATGATCAGCTCTACAAGTGAAAAACCTGAATCCTTCCATGTTCTTCTTTTCATATTAAACTTTCCTCCATTTATTGAACGATTTCCCCTCGTCTCATATACGCTTAGTATATTTCTCTCCTGTCGTTTTTTCAACTATTTTTTATAAAGTTTTAATCTTTTTTTATGAAGGTCTGTGTGGATTTTCCGGAATACAGACCAGATCTCATCACGGAAGAACAGATTCAACTCTGCTCCCAAAAGCAGGATATACATACAGATATACAGCCAGAGCATTGCGATGACCATGCCTCCAAGATTGCCATACATATAAGTATTGATTCCAAAATAAGTAAGATAGGATGAAAATGCCGCTGATAACAATACCCAGCAGACAGTTGTGAATACCGCCCCCGGTATTGCTGTCTTCAAACGCAGATGATTATCCGGCAGACGACAATAGATTAGTAAAATAACTGCAAATACCAGCACCGGCGCAGTTAACAGTCTGGAATAAAAGAAGATCTTCTCGGAATAATCCACCCAGTTTGTCTTTGCAAGAATATCTTCCATGATCGTATTGCCAAGAACATATACTCCGACCAGTGCGATCAGCATCACGCAGAATATCAGCGTATATAATGCATTTGTCAGTCTTCGTAATATATAATTCTTGGTATCCTTCGTCCGATCCATAAAATTGAGTCCTCGTTCGATCGCCATCGTTCCTTTTGCCGCCGACCAGACTGCTACGACTGCTGACACGATCATCGTCGTTCCAACCTGCGTACTGTAGATTTCATCGACCATAAATCTGAGTGTCTCTGCCATCTTTCCCGGTATCATCTCCGCTACCAGCTCTATAAACTCCGCCTGTGTTACCGGAAGAAAACGAATGCCGATCAGAAGCATCATTGCAAATGGAAAAAAAGAAAGCAACAGAAAGAAAGCCGCCTGTGCCGCAAACGCAGACAACTGATTATCCTTGTTGATCCTCATTGCTCCCTGAACCATCCGTACAACTGTAAGATTCTGGATCCATTCGATTTTTTCTTTCACCCGGTTTACTTTATTCTTCATTTGTTTTATTTCCCGTTTCTCTCAATTTCTCAAGTTCTGTTCCATTATAATAATGAGACAGGATCTCCTCATATCCATATCCTGCTTCTGCCAGATCATTTGCCCCATTCTGGCTCATGCCGACTCCGTGACCAAAGCCACCACCATGCAATTGATAATTTCCCTCTTTATCCTGCGTAATATAAAAATACGCACTTGGCAGCAGATCAAAACCTGATGTTTCACTTCCATCCTGTTTTCGGATCACAACATCCGGTGAACACAGAAGTTCACGGATCTCCATCTGTCCTTCAATCGTAACAGAACTCTGTTTCCCGTATAATACCATATTCCGGGCAATTCCGCTATTTCCTCTTTTCGTGATCCGGACTTTCTCAATCTCTCCGGTCTGATCCGTGATATCTGCACCCGCAAGTGTCTGTATCTGATCTGCCGTCAGCGTAACCTGCCAGCGGTAAAATGGTTCTTCTTTCTCAATACTGTTCACATAGACCGTCTGATCGATAAATGCACGGAATACCTCTTCCGTTGACAATCTGCCATCCCCTATCTGAAAATATCCATGATCGAGCATAACAGTTGCATCTCCTAACCGTTTCCGATCCGCCTCTGTGTAAATCTCCAACTGATCATTCAGATAATCTAACTTTTCTCCACCCCAGACATCATCATTCCGACATGTCGTTCCACAGGAGGTTGAAAAGAAATATGCATTTACCACATCCCCGTCATTGGTCAGGATCTGTCCCTCGGTTTCCTGTACTGCATGAATCGTTTCCTCTGTTTCAAATACATTGTTATATACCTGACTGGCAGTTGTGTCATCCAGATCCGCCCCATATTCTTCAAATGCACCATCTTGGATCCTTCTAACTGCATAGCTTCTTGCACATACCGCCTGTGCTTTCAGCGCCTCTTTCTCATATGAGGAAGGCATCTCACTGGAAACAACCGCATACAGATATTCCTCAAACGCCAGTTCGTTTACAATACAATATTTATTTCCCTGTTTTTTTATCTGCAGCTTTCCCCGATAGGACGGTGCTCCTTCTGATTTATGAAAGCTCTCTATTGTCAGTTTTCCATATTGCTCCGGAATGATCGTTAAGGAAACCGGATCTGCGTCCCCGGTAAGCTCTACCAGATCAATCTCCGTTCCTTTCTTATAGCTTGTTTCTGTTTGCCCGCAGATAACACGAAAGTTCGAATCACTGCTCACCCGGACTTCTGACTGCCAGTAGCTTCCGTCATCGGACAACAGAACACGGATCGTATCTGGCATGTTCTGCTCCGACAAAACAGGAAGCTCCGCTGTATGATCGGTCTGCATGGCTTCCCGTGCCTGTTTATCTGCCTGACCGTCCGACTCTTTTACAACATCGGCACCTGCTGAATCCCGAAGATTTGATAATATGGAAATATCGGTCTGCTTATATTCTTCCGGTATTTCTTCTTTTTCTTTTATAGCATATTTTCCTGCATAAATGATCAAAACGACCAACAGGATCATCACACAAAAGGTTAAAAATTTTAAAAAATTTTTCATAAAATTCCAGTTCCTGTGACATAATTTATTTATACATGTGCTCTACTGCACATGTATATCGAAAGAAAAAGCAGCATCATAGATGCTGCTCTCTTTATCATTTGTTGAAAACTGAAATGCGTTCCTGCATTTTGAGTCCTAGCCAATGCTAGGTGGGCAACCGCAACTGAATCTCTGCCTTCCACGTTTGAAGAGGCCTGACATCGCAAACAGCAATATAGGAATCCCTTTTATTCAAATGTAGGTTCAAAATCGCAAGAAGCTTAGTACATCTCAGCTTTAACGTAATTATACTATAGGCATACTACTCATGCAAGACCTAAAATTTGGTTATTGCCTTCATTTTTTCAAATAGAAGAATTGAAAAGGAATGGCACTCTGTAGTATAATGTGTTGTAGGTATGATTTTTTTTATTGCATTTTATGCAGATCCAATCAATAATATGGCAGGTAATGAACTATGATCAAATCGATTCTGACAGTTGTTTTTGGCATATTACTTCTTCTTGCATTTATCGCTCTGATTGTCTGGTCTGTCCAGGTATCAAAGGAAAAAATGGCAAACAAACGAAGCCGCCGGACAACTGCTGTGAAAAAGAAATATGAAGAGGCACTGGAAGGTGACACAGAGGCCGATATGGGTTACTGGTATAACAAAGAGGATATGGAAGATGGCGATGCGATCACCCGTCTCCGCTGCGAACATCATTTCAACAAACTGGAAGAATGTATCAATGATCTGGTTGTGGAAATGTATGACTGCGGTCTGGTGCGAACCGAAGAGCTCTATATGATCGCATACGGAATTGAAGCCCTGACACCGGACTCTCCTGTATTCCATATAACAGGCGTATCCTCGGATGATGACGATGCTCCAGTCACCTCGCTTCCTCCGGTATCGACAGATGCACAGCGCAAGATCTATGAACGCTGGACCAGCTATGTAAATGCATTGCTGCAGCTTGTTGAGATCAGGACTTCAGAGGACAATAAAAAAGCGATCATTGACGGCCTTATGACCTACGGTCGTAAGAATCTGTTAACCCTGCTCTATAGTCCTGAATAAAAATATAGTAGAAGAATTAAGAATTAGAAAGACATATACATGGAACTTATAAAACCAACTTTATCGCAACTTGACATTTTAACTCCGTATCTGAGAGGTACCAGTATCAGAGACTGTGGTTTCTGTCCTGGAAATGCCATCTTATGGGCAGAGGAATACCATGTATCCTATACAATCCTCTCTGGTATGCTTGTATTTATATCAGAAGAAGGCGGAAAACCTTCTTCTTTTACGTTTCCGCTCGGCAAAGGCAAAGATTTTGTGAAAGATCTTCAGGATCCTGTCTATCTTCAGAATGCAAAAGCCGTATTTGAAGAAATCTGTGCCTGGTTTCAGTCAAAGGGTGTAACCCCCAGTGTCCACTGTGCGACACTGGAAATGTATGAAATCATCTCCGGCTGGTACGGCAAAAACTTCTCTTATACTCTGGATCCAGGTGATTTTGACTATATCTACACGGTAGAAAAGCTGACCGGTCTGCGTGGAAAGAAGCTGCATGGCAAACGGAATCATATCAACAGCTTTCTGCGTAATTACCCGGATTATGAATACTATACAATCACAGATGAGCACATCGATGCCTGTCTTGCAGTCGCCAGATACTGGGTGGAAAAACACGATGTCCTGCAGCCGGATCTTGCAGAAGAACATGCTTATGAATATAATATCATCCGGAAAGCTCTTGCAAACAGGAAAAAACTTCAGATGACCGGAGGAATCATCTACGTCAATCACATCCCGTCTGCATTTACCTTAGGGGAACCGCTGACCGCAGATACCTTTGACGTACATTTTGAGAAAGCAGATGACAGTATTGACGGCATCTATCCTATGATCAATCAGTCATTTGTCACGCATGAGCTTCAGGCTTATACCTATGTAAACCGCGAAGAGGATCTCGGACTTCCCGGACTTCGTAAGTCTAAGATGTCCTACGTTCCGGATATCCTCTATAAAAAAGGAATCATTCAGTTAGCTGAAATCTGACAGCACTACTGAGTAATTGATAGAACAAAAGAATGGAGAGACAAAAATGAAAAAAGAAAATTGTATCGTAGCTCAATCCGGCGGTCCTACCGCTGCAATCAACGCTTCTTTAGCCGGTGTGATCGATGGAGTTCGAAAATCCGGTAGTTTTACAAGAATCTATGGTTCTTTGCATGGTATTACCGGCGTTCTGGAAAATAATATGATGGATATGTCACTGATGGCACTCTCCCATTTTCCTATGTTGAATACACTGGAGCTTACACCAGCCATGTATCTTGGCTCCTGTCGTTACAAGCTCCCGGATTATACCGAGGATCCCGCTCCATATAAGCAGATATTTGAACGTTTTGAAGAATATGGAATCAGTGCATTCTTCTATATCGGTGGAAATGACTCCATGGATACAGTTTTAAAGCTCAGCAACTATGCCAAATCCATCCAGTCAGATGTTAAGATCATTGGAGTACCAAAGACGATCGACAACGATCTGTTTGCAACCGACCATACACCGGGCTTTGGCTCTGCTGCCAAATATGTGGCTTCCACCGTATTAGAGATTGCACATGATGCTTATATCTATAAGATTCCGGCAGTTATCATCATCGAAATTATGGGGCGGGATGCCGGCTGGCTGACTGCATCTTCCGCTCTGGCCAGAACAACCTACAGTCAGGCTCCGGATCTGATCTATCTTCCGGAAGTTGCATTTTCAAAAGAACAGTTCTTAGCCGATGTTAAAGATAAACTTACAAAACAGAAAACGGTTATTGTTGCTGTTTCGGAGGGTATTCACGATGCTGACGGCAACTACATCAGCTCAGATTCCGCTGTTGCAGACAAATTCGGTCATGCACAGTTAAGCGGTGCCGGCAAGGCTCTGGAATATCTGGTTCGTGATGAAATCGGTGTTAAAGTACGTTCCATCGAGCTGAATGTATTACAGCGTTGTGCCGGTCATATTGCATCCAGAACCGATATTACAGAATCTTTTTCTCTTGGCCAGGCAGCAGTCAAATATGCTGCTGAAGGCAAGACCGGTATCATGGCTGCGATCGAACGAATCTCAAACGATCCGTATCAGTGGGTGATCAAATCCGCCGATGTTGCTGATATTGCAAACGAAGCAAAATCCGTTCCGGTTGAATGGATCAATGAAGCAGGAAATGATGTCACAGACGAAATGATCGACTATCTTCGTCCTCTGATCATCGGTGAGGTTTCATTACAGTATAAAGATGGACTTCCTGTATATCTTCCGGTCGATCACTTATTACATTAATTGCCTGTATATCAAAAAATACAATCAAAAATCCATGCGCCCGGTGAATTCATCAAGATAAACAATGCGCATGGATTTTTTTGTATAAAACGCACAACGTATGAAAATATGTCAAAAAAAACTTACTTTTAATTTGCAAATCGTTGTTTTTATGGTCATAATTTGTTCATAATTTATCGTTATTATATAGACAGTTCTTAATTCATAATTTTTTTCTTTGTTGTTGAAGATATTAGATAAGCCCTTTCCTTTTGAGAAGGGCTTATTTAATTTATACGGACTACGCATGTTTTCTATAGCTCTGCCCTTTCTTTCACGAATATTTATTTCGCCTCAAGGATCTCATGCACAATATGCCCAACAGATTCAAAAGCCTAAGATAACAAAAGCAGGATATCCTCACTCCTTATCGGAGGTATTGGATATCCTGCTTTTTACTGTTCCCATGTTCCGGAAATACCGGTCATGTTCACAAAATCCTTATATTTATTTTACTGTTACAATACATTTTGCAGTTTTCTTGCTGCCATCCTTTGCCTTCACAGTAATTGTTACTTTGCCCTTCTTCTTAGCTGTTACAAGACCGGATGCAGATACAGTTGCAACCTTCTTATTTGAAGATGTCCACTTTACTGTCTTATTACCTGCTGACTTTGGTCCTACAGTAGCTTTTAACAAATATGTTCCCTTCTTCTTGATCGTAACCTTTTTCTTATTCAGTTTGATCGTCTTAACCGGATTTGCAACGGTTACAGAACAAGTTGCGTAAACATTGCTTCCATCCTTCGCAGTACATGTAATCGTTACACGACCTGCTTTCTTAGCAGTTACAACACCCTTTGAGCTTACTGTTGCAATCTTTTTGTCTGAAGACTTCCAGGTTACAGCCTTGCTGGTTGCATTCTTTGGTCCAACCTTTGCTTTTAAGGTATATTTCTTACCCTTTAAGATTGTTCTCTGCGTCTGATTCAGTTTGATGGACTGTACCGGATTTACAACCGTAACACTACAGGTTGCGAATACACCGCTTCCATCCTTTGCTTTACATGTAATAACTGCCTTTCCTGCTGCCATTGCAGTAACCTGACCATAAGATGTTACCTGTGCAACCTTTGCATTTGAGGAGCTCCACTCTACAGTAGCCATATTCGCATTTTCCGGTAATACCGTCTGTGTTAAGGACTGTTTATTGCCCACAAATAATTTCATTGTCGTTGCATCTAACTTGATTGATGTAACTCTCTGCTTAACCGTTACACGGCAGGTTGTCTTAGCACCCATTCCGTCTGCAGCACTACATGTGATTACGGCTGTACCTCTTCCAACCGCTGTGATCATACCCTTCTGATCTACTTTTGCGATCTTCTCATCGGAAGATGACCATACAACCTTCTTATTACCTGCATTTGCCGGTAATACAGATGCTGCGATCGAAGCTTTTTCGCCTGCATTGATCTCAACTGCTGTCTTATCCAGTGTGATATTTGTGATCTGCTGTACAACTGTGACTTTAATTTCTTTTTCAATATTACTTCCATCCTGTGTTGTACATCTTATCGTTGTTGTTCCCGGTGCAACACCACGGATTCTTCCGATCGTATATGAGATTCCATCTACTGTCATTGTTCCACCCGAAACGGTTGCAATGGATGTATCATCCGATGACCAGGACAGTGTCTTTTTGGTTGCTGTATCCGGTGTTACCTTTGTTTTTACAACCGTATCTTTATCAATATATGCGACTACATTTGTCTGATCAACGGTAATATCTTTTGCAAGTTCATTAATTGTAAGATTAAACTGTGACTGTTTACCGCTTCCATCAAGAGCCTTGCAGTAAATGATTACTTTACCCTGCTTTAATGCAGTGATCGTTCCATCAGCAGCAATTGCTGCAATGTTCTCATCCGAAGATGACCACTCTACATCCGGATTACTTGCATCTGCAGGCATAACATTTGCTGTTACTTTCATCTTCTCTCCGGAATTCATAACAGTTCCTTCTCTTACAATCTGGATTCCGGTTACTCTCTGTATAACTGTGATCTTGCACTCGGTTGATATACCATCTGCAATCGTACAGGTAATAATGGCTTCTCCCGGTGCTACTGCACTTACAATACCCGTGGTTGTTCCTACGGTTGCTATCTCCGGATTACTGCTGCTGTATTTCGGTTTAAATAAAGATGTATCTTCTGCCTGGATCTTTGCAACAAGTGTTACTCTTCTTTCCTCTGCAGTTGCTCCCTTGATCAGGGTATATTCTGTGTGATTTAAGGTTACACCATTTGCACTTGTATATACTGTGATCTCTGCTCTTGCATATATTCCCTGATTTGCCTTCAGCTTACAGAATATAGTAGCAGTTCCTTCAGAAATTGCTGTTACCTTACCATTCTGGTCAACCTGCGCTACGGTTTCATCACTGGATGACCATACAAGTTCTTTGTTTGTTGCGGTATCCGGTGTTACTGTTGCTGTGAATGTCTTAGATACACCTGTGAACATCGTTGTCTTCTGTTCTGACAGTGTTACACCTTCGCCCATCTGGGAAACATTTACCTTTAACACTGTATCTACACCTGAATCCTTTGAAATACAATGTAAGTATACTGTACCTGCCCCCTTTGCTGTCAACACGCCTGCATTGGTACAAGTTGCAACTTTATAATTTGATGCGCTGTCTTTATCTGCTGTTGTTGTAACCTTATAAGTAACGCCTGAATACTCTTTGTCTGCTACGCCTTCATCTGTATAGCAGGTTGCTGTAAGTGTTTTTGTTTTCAGGTCATCGCCAACCCAGCTTCCTGCTACCAGGTCGATCGTATCACCATCATTATATTCAACATTCTGTTTGTCTTTTAATACAACCTTTGTTACCGGCTTATGACAGCTGATCGTCATATAAGCTCTTGCTTTGTTATTGATATTTACATAAAGGGTTGCTGTTCCTGCGCCAACACAGGTAAGCGTGCCATCATTATCTACCTTGAATACCTTTGGATCACTGGAGCTCCAGGAAATGATATCCTTGGAATATTCGTTCTCCTTCTTATCCTTTGCAACTAATGTTGTGGTATCACCGACACGAAGGCTTAACTCTGCATTTCCGCTATTCACAATGCTGCCATTTGAGGTATACCATACAATTAAGGATAATGGATTATCAACAATTAATTTAAACTTTGCTGTCTGTTTTCCAAGTCCGATATAGTAACTATATTCAACATTCTGTGTCTTTTCATTGGTAACGTCTGTATATAAGGTGTATCCCTGAAGTGTTGCATTCTTGATCAGATTATTTCCATTCTGATCCGTCGTACGGATACATGCATATCCGATCGTATCATCCTTACGGTCTACACCGGAATACTCTGACTGATATCCATCGGCTACCAAATCCGCCATATTAAAGATGTAGTTTGGCTCTGACAGAGAAATATGTCTGCTGTTATTTGTACAGGAGAACTCACCCTCCAACAGTCCAGGACAGGAAGATACATCGATTGCAACCAAAGCATTATTATCCAGCTTCAATGTAGTTAAACCTGTATTATTCTTAACGTCAATTTTCTGTAAACGGTTATCAGAAAGATCCAGCTCTGTCAGTGCTGTGTTTTTGCTCACATCGATATCCATGAGCTGGTTGGAATTCAGATCCAGCTTCTCCAGTAACGGATTCTTCGTAACATCGATCGTGCTTAACAGCATAGCTCCAAGATTCAGATATTTCAGAACCGCATTCTTGCTGACATCCACAGACTGGATACTGTTATTGGACAGGTTCAATGTTTCCAGACTGGATTCTTTGGACACATCGATCGACTTGATCTTATTTCCTGCTACACTCAGTATCTGGAGTGACGTTGCTCCATCCATATTTAATACAGATATGGCATTATCATCTGCGATCAGTGTCTTAAGACCGGTATCACCTGTAATATCCAGCTCATTGATTCCACCTTCTCCACCTGACAGCATGTAGGAACAATCAACATAGGCTAATTTTGTATGATCTACACTGTTGCTTGATATATCTAACGTATGAAGCTTTGTCATATTCTGACAGTGCAGGAATTCCAGATTCGTGTTCTTGCTCAGATCCAGTGCCGACAATACGTTGTAACCAACATTCAGCCGCACAAGTGCCGGCAGCTTTGACAGATCGATCGAAGTCAACTGGTTTCCATATACATTTAATTCTTTCAGAGCTGCATAAGTCGTCTGGAATGTGATATCTGTGATCTGATTATAGGAAAGATTAACAGAAGCAAGCTGTTCTGCTTTCTTTGGTAATGTAAATGTCGTCAACTGGTCGCTCGATGCATTAATAGATTTCAGATTCTCCAGATCCGCTACATCCAGACTTCCAATTGCCTGACCGGAACAGTCCAGATATTCCAGTGACGTAAATACATCCACGCCTGCAAGACTTGATATCTTCTTTGAATATGTACTGATACTTACATTCAGTGATGTTACCGCATCAATTTCTTTTTCTGACAACTTGCCATCTTTATTTGTATCAAAATTTGATGATACATATGACCGGAAGTTCGCGTCGGTAAATGTCGAATTGATATCTACATCTCCCGTTGCAGCGACAGCTACCGGACCAATTCCGGCAAACGACTGGAATACCAGCGCAAACCCTAGTGCCGCTGAGATAAATTTCTTACCTTTTCTCATAGTTTACTCTCCTTCTTTTTACTCATCTGCCTGATTTTGTTCTGTTAAAACATCGTTCCGGGCAGAGTTCACCTAGATAACATCTATTTTAAACGCCCCCGGTTTTTCTGTCAATAAGTATAAAAGAAAACCCAAAAAATTAGAAAATTTGCACATATTTAACAGAAAAAACTGCCATGCAGACATCCTTACTCCGGACATCTGCATAACAGTTTCTTCTATAAATATATTTAGCTGTTCAGGTTTGTATATCCAACCAACATCGAATCTACTGCAACAGCAGCTTCTCTACCTTCATGGATCGCCCATACGACCAGCGACTGGCCTCTGTGCATATCACCTGCAACAAATACCTTTGGCACATTCGTTGCATAGGACTTCGGGCATGCAGTCTTTACATTGGTACGTTCATTTAATTCTACGCCAAAGCTGTCTGCTACATACTTCTGGCTACCAAGAAATCCGGCTGCGATCAGAACAACTTCACAGTCGATCACATACTCACTGTCCGGTACCTCTGTCATATTCATGCGGCCGGTCTTTGGATCCTTCTGCCAGTCAAGTTTTACGCACTTGGCCCCCTTCACATTACCATCCTTATCCTTTAAGAACTCCTTAACGGTCGTCTCATAGATACGAGGATCGTGTCCGTATACTGCGATTGCTTCCTGCTGACCATAATCGGTCTTGCAGACTCTCGGCCACTCCGGCCATGGGTTATTCTCTGCTCTCTGATCCGGAAGCTTCGGCATCATCTCAAGCTGGGTGACACTCTTTGCTCCTTCTCTGACGGCAGTTCCCACACAGTCATTACCGGTATCACCGCCGCCGATAACCAGAACATTTTTACCCTTGCAGTTCACGAACTGCTTATCTGCAAACTTTGAATTTACAAGACTCTTTGTCGTTGTCTTTAAGAAATCAACCGCAAAATAGATTCCCTTCGCATCTCTGCCTGCTGCCTTGATATCTCTTGGATTGGATGCGCCGCAGGCAAGTACAACTGCATCATATTCCTTTAACAGATCTTCTGCCTTTACATACTTCTGATTTGGATTCTTCAGATATCCTGTGATCTGGTCATCCTTTGGATACGGTGACTTTGCTGTGGACTTTCCGGTTGCCACTTCTGTATTTAATATAAAACGGATGCCTCGCTTTTCCATATATGCGATCTTACGGTCGATGACTTCTTTTTCCAGTTTCATATTTGGAATACCATACATCAGAAGTCCGCCCGGTCTGTCACTTCTCTCATATACAGTGACGTCATGTCCACGGCTGTTTAACATATCCGCTACAGCAAGTCCGGATGGACCGGAACCGATCACGGCAACTTTTTTGTCAGTTTTTCCTTTTGGAGGCTGATCATTTACCAGACCATTTGCATAGGCATATTCAATGATCGCACGTTCATTTTCTCTTACGGATACCGGATCACCGTTAATATTACAGGTACATGCCTTCTCACAGAGAGCCGGACATACACGGCTGGTAAATTCAGGGAAATTATTGGTCTTGCTCAGTCTGGCATAAGCATGTTCCCAGTTGTCATTATAGATCATATCGTTCCATTCAGGGATCAGATTATTTAACGGACAACCGGATGCCATACCGCCGATCATCATACCTGCCTGACAGAATGGAACACCACAGTCCATACATCTGGCAGCCTGGATCTTCTGTTCTTCAAGACTTAATGGTATATGGAATTCATTGAAATTCTTAATTCTTTCTTCCGGAGCGATCTCTATACTGGTTTCTCTTTCATATTCTAAAAATCCCGTTGGCTTTCCCATATCTATTTACCTCCATTTTTAATCTTGTAGAATGCTTCGATCGTTGCCTGTTCACTGGTCAAACCCTTTTCTTCCATCGCAACAATGGTGTTCATCATCTTCTCATAATCCTTTGGAATGATCTTCTTGAATTTTGGAAGATACTCATTAAACTTATCCAGAATTCGTTTTCCAATCTCTGAATTTGTATAATTTACATGATCCATGATCATCTGCTTCAGTTCACCGATCTCATATTTATCGGATACTGCTTCCACATGGATCATTTCCTTATTCAGACGCTTATACAGGTCATTCTCCATATCAAGAACATATGCGATACCACCACTCATGCCGGCTGCAAAGTTCTTTCCGGTGCGTCCAAGGACTACCACCTTACCACCTGTCATATATTCACAACCATGATCGCCGACACCTTCAACAACTGCGGTTGCTCCGGAGTTACGAACTGCAAATCGCTCACCGGCAACGCCGTTGATATATGCCTTGCCACTGGTTGCTCCGTAAAGTGC
>ENA-ORTB01002976-ORTB01002976.1-human-gut-metagenome-genome-assembly--contig:-NODE-2976-length-14351-cov-22.185017_pt1 | contig 14351 bp, 17 predicted proteins | sample MGYA00241905_ERZ509174 | MGnify/ENA primary metagenome ERZ509174 (study PRJEB26280, sample SAMEA2338851) | human gut metagenome | biome: human gut; feature: human-associated habitat; material: faeces... | reverse complement strand
ATGCCCTTATGAAGCAGATTCAGTCTGTAATTGATGCAGACAGCACAAATAAATAGAGGTCTACATATAAAAAGCTCCTGTGCATTGCACAGAGAGCTTTTTAGCCAAATATACTACTTCTTTAACGTTCCAACATAGTCTCCATTATTATATACAAATGGTCCTGCTTCTTTTTCTTCTCCGAAATACTCAGGTCTCAGAGAAAGGATATCTAACAATTCATCCATGTTGCTTACCTTTGTTGCCTGATATGGCTGCTCAAATGCTATTTTTTCTACAAACAGATAATAGTCACTGTCTATTTGAAATCCATACTTCTTCCAGTTGTCAGAGAATGTCTTTTCAGGATGTTTATCATCCGTAATACTCTTTTCTCCGTATAGTGTAGTAAACATGTCCTTATTCTGCCTTATGATTTCATATCTGTCTACATTATCTATTGCTTGTGTATCAAACATTAAATACGTACCGCTATAGCTATCTTCCGCTGACTGTGCGTGAAGCAACCCATCCAGCAAAAGAAAAGCTGTCATTCTGCAATCGGCATCTGAATAGTCATGCTTTGCCTCCCAGCCATCCATACATTTACCGGTATCTGCTTTCATTTTATTCGCATCTGCCCAGGTATCCTTCAGCTTTGCATTCTTCCCGGCTGAATCCGCAAAATCAGTTACCCATTCTTTAAAGATATCTACATGCGATACTCCGGCTGAACTCAGTTCCTTACACACCTCAGTAATGGTATTGCTTCCACCCATATATGTTGCAGTTGGCAGCTCCTGTTTTTTATCTGGATCCTGCTGTTTTGATTCCTCGGTAGTATTGCAGGATATTTTAACCTGTCACTGTATTAAGCAACTTTTGACTATATATTCTGTTATTTTGGCAAGTAATAATTCTTTTCGTATTCTATAATGACATCGTAAACAGAAAGGAGATGAATTTCCATGAGAAATAAATTACACAATTTTATTAATAACTTACTTAGCTTTTATGCAAGCTTCTTCACTCACAGATTTTATCAAATGTAATGTGCATAGCATAACTGCCATAATTTTTCTAAGTTTCATATCTTTTTCTTATAAAAGAGATATGAATGAAGAATGCTAATGATTATGGCTGCAATAATCCATACGATCCTGATTTCTATCGTATTATTCTGCTTAATCTTTGGCAGGTAATTTTCTATAACAATAAACTTGTTCCATAATAGATTAATCCAATAAATAAATCCTCTATATCTGCTCCCATATGTGTCAATTTAGCCATACCATTATATAGCAATTCACTGAAAATCCATCATTGTATAAATCTGTAATAAATAAAATTTCACTTTTCAAGTCGCCAATAATTACATATGGCGACTTGAGGTCAGCGTGCAGCTATTTTTACACCAAATCCAGAAAATGAGCTAAAAAAAGAGACCCATACCAAAAATGATATGAGCCTCAAAAAAGCCTATAAAATCATGCTTTCTATTTAGAACTTACCAGCCTTTGCAGCTTCCTCAACAGAAACAGCCACCCCATATAATAAGGTATTTTATTACATTTTGTGTCCTACGTGTGTCCTACACACTACTATTTAGCACAGTTTATAAACACACTTTCTGTCTGGGAACATATTTCAACGATTGCTGAACCATATGAATATATGCATCTGTCAACTCGATTCTTCGTATCGCAATATGCTCAACTTTTGATGTTCCATGCGCTTTAAATGAATCAACTCCATTTCTATAGATGCCACAGTCCAACAAATCAAGTTTGTTTAGCAATTCCCGTCTTGCTTGCCCTCTGCTTAATCGAAGTAATCCCCTTTTCTTAATCGTTCTAATCTGTGCAACGCTCAAATTTCTGCTCTTAGCAATATCAACAACCGGCTTTTCATAAATAAAACACTCCTTTAAAACACTCTGTTCGATTTGTAATGTATATCGTTCTACAATATCCCATAAGACATTTGCCTGATACTTGTCGTATGCCTTATCCAACACATCATGTTCAAAATCATATGGATCTCTGACACAATCACCGAGCGTTGCATCTCCGTTATCCGAAACAGGAGCCTCCAGGTATGCTGTGCTTTGCATATACGTTTCTATTCTGTCAGCTTCTTCTAACGTAATTCCCATGCGTGCAGCAGTTTCTTTTCTTGTTGGATTTCTTTTTAATTCCTGTGATAGATTCTGAGCCGTTTTCTTGTAACGTCTTACTTTCCATGTAACACCATCCGATATATGAATTGCAGAGCCACATTTTTGTATATAACGAATTATAACCTGCTTTATCCAATATGTGGCATAGGTCATAAAAAGCGTATTTTCACCCATTTTATAATGTTGTACTGCTTGTAAAAGCCCAAAGTATGCCTCCTGAAGCAGATCTTCCATATCCTCATATGCAGTATAAGGCTTTACGATTTTACGAATAAGCGGCAAATTTTGTTCATATAGCATCTGCATATTATCTGTTACGTCCGAACCGTTCTGAATCTGCTGTACTATCTGCTCATTTGTCATTGTTCTACACCTACCTTTTTGCTATAATAAAGATAGATATACTCGATCAAAGAGGAGTGCGCTTCTATTCCATTTAAGAATGCACTTCTCTTTCTTCATTATAATGCGCATTGATTTATTTGGAAATGACTAAATATAAAAGCCTTTTTTATTTTTTTAGGAATTTGAGGGACTTAGTAGCCGTCCGGTGGTCTTTCTGTCAGACCCCCTCCCCCAAATACAAATAAATAAGCAGAATCATTTGTGATCCTGCTCATCATTCATCTATGCTTCTTTTAATTCCCTCTTGTATTTATAATAGGTGTTCCTTGCAAGTCCTATCATTCTCATGCATTCAACATCTGACAATTGCCCATCAAAATCTTTACTATATTTTCTGATCTGCTTCTTTGCTTCAATGGATTTCTTTGTGATCAACTTGGCTCCCGGCTTCTGCCCAATCTGCTTACCATTCAACCGTGCCGTAGCTATCCCCTCTTTGGTCCGCTGATGCAAATCATCTACTTCCTTCTGTGCCTGCTCAAATGCAATCTTAATCTGCTCCTTTGCTAAAGTCATCAGATACTTATTAATTCCATCAAGAATATAATCAACATTCGTCCCTGTCAATGACACATTATTCTGTAACGCGCTTTTGTAAGTGGCGGTATTTATATGTGGTTCTTTAAGAAAGACAAGCTCTACTCCCTTAGTATACAATTCCTCATACAATGCGAATCCTTCATCTGAATCTCTACTCATTCTTGATACAGAATCAAATACAATCGTGTCTCCAGCTTTTATCCTTTTATATAGTTTATTCCATTCCGGACGATTCAATGTCGTACCGCTATAAGCTTCCGTTACAATAACCGCCGTATTATATTCAGCCCTAATGTTTCTAATCTGTCTTTCAATACTTTGCTGCTTTGTACTGATTCTGCAATAACCATATATACACATACTCACCGCTCCTTACAGTATCATTTTTGTCGTTCGTTATTTTTGATACTATAATTATATGTCTTATTATTGTTGTTGTCAACATGTTTTAATACTATTCACGCATACATTACTTTTGATACTATAAATCAAACATTTAATTGTAAAATAAAACCTGGTATGCTAAAATACAGTATAGGAACAATTGTGTTGCAGGGTGGCTGACCTCTATTTTATTTTACATAGAATGGGGGTGGTGCTGATGAACAAGAGATTTGATTTTAAAGACCTCATGACCTTTGGTCTGTTCATTCTTGCATTACTGACATTCGTATTTACGTTTATCAGATAATGTTTTAGAGCATAGAAAAACCACCCCAAAAACTTTGACTGAGTACTAGGGTGGATTTTCTAACTAGATTTACGAGGTCAACCACTTGTGGGCAGTTGTTCCTCTTTTATTTACATTAACTATAACACGACACGTTCCAAAAAACAAGTAGCATTATCAACCGTATAGCGAATTGTCAACATAATATGCTCTGCATATTTTGAGCACTGTTAAATACACATTGCAATTACCAAGCACTTGCATATGCTTCATTTACATATATTTTGTAACTACTAGGATAAATCGTTTCGTAATCATTATCATATGGATAATCAAAAGAAATATAATCAACACTTTCATCTTTCAAACAATCTGCATAGGTATAGTCATATCCAATAACATTATTTCCTGCGTCATAAAATACAACAGCTACCTTAACAAATTCATAATCCATTCCAGAATTATTGAAAATCTCTGCAGTTATATTGTCAGCTCCTCTATTGGCTTCAACATCAACTCCGCTTACCTTAGATTTTTCATAACTTGCCTTGCTAACAGAAAGAGTAATTTTAAAGTCATCATACGGAACATAATCGTAATCCGCATTTGTTGGAGCAGAAAAGAATAATGCGCACTCTTTCCCGCTTTCAAAAGCCCTAGTGAAATCGCTAGATGTATCTATCATTCTTCCGTTCGAGAAATAAACAAGCTTTGCGTCAATATCAACCATTACTTCATTATTGTTTTTCAATATCGCCACAACACCTTTTTCTGTGTCTTTCAACGTTACAGAAACATTCTTTGTTGCTTCGCTTGCACTAAATTTATGTTTTACCGTAACCTTGCAAGAAAGCGTTTTCTTACCAACTTTAGCCTTGATCGTTGCAGTTCCAGATGATATTGCAGTAACAACGCCACTTTTGCTTACCTTTGCAATGCTTGATTTTGTAGAACGCCACTTTATCTTCGCTTTCGTTCCGGTAACTTTTAACTTCTGTGTCCTGCCAACGTCAAGAGTGATTGCTTTTTTGTTCAGCTTAACAGTTGCCGCCTGCGCAACAATCTGTTTCCCATCTGCATTTTGGATTGGCATAGCCGAAATCAAAACGGCAAACGCCAACCCCATTGCTACCAATATTCTTTTTGTTCGCTTCATAATAACGCCCCTTTCCCTTGTGATACATTGACTATACCACAAGGGAATCAGAGTGTCTATGTTTATACCGGAAATGGTGATATTCCGGTACGATTAAAATACTCTTGTGCGCTTTTTCGTGTGCTATCAAAGATAACTTTTCCGTCAAGTGAAATCTGAATCGGTCGATTATTTCCTCCACCCATTTTCACAAGTGGCTGAATTACTTCCTTTACAGCCTGTGCAACTCCGTAAGAAACAGACGATACAATCTGATCGTTATTCATTACTGCCGTATGACCGCCAAGTGTTCCGACAAGTTCCGGTCCCGCTTCTCTCGCAACGAACATCTGTCCCATGTTCGGCAATCCACCGACTGCGTATTTCTTAACCGGCTTCCAACTTCCACCAGAAAATACACCACCATCAGCTTTCTTTCTTGTTATTTTGGCGGCAAAATTAAGAAATCTATTTTGGATTCCATTCAAAAAAGATGTAATCTTTGCGGTAAATCCGGTAAGGGTTTTATTCGCTGGTCTAATTTCATCTTTCGCCTTTGTTATTTCGCCTGTATAGTTTTTCAGCGTCTTATCTTTTGTTTTAATACTGTCCTTGTGTTTTACAAGATCAACCGTATAATTGTTTAATATCTTGTATCCTTTAGGAATCTTATCTTTGTCATTAGAAAGATTTGCAGTATAGTTGTTCAAAGCCTTAAGTTTTGATGGAATTAAATCCTTATTTTTGGACAAGTTTGCTGTAAAGTTCTTTAGCGATTTGTCGCTTAATTTTATCTTATCTTTTGATGCATTGAGGTTTGCAGTAAAATCATCCAACCCTTTAAGCTTCTTAGGAATCGAATCTTTGTTTTTTGATATATTTGCCGTAAAATCATCCAATCCTTTAAGTTTCATAGGAATCGAATCCTTCTTTTTTTCCAATCCTGCCGTAAACCCTTTTAGTTTTTTGTTTTTAATTTTGTCATCAGCAGATGTTATTACTGCTTTTACTTTTATTTTCTGTGGCTTTGATTTTGCATACCCGTTTACCACAGAATAAATTTCGGAAGTTGAATGGTTGGATATAACTTTTTTCTTGTTTTCCGCTCTTACCCTTTCATTTCTTTTTTGCGTATTCACAAACCTGCGCGCTTCATCCGGCATTCCTGCTATTCCGCGGCCTTTCTTTTCTTCCTCCTTTTTTTCTTTTTGCTTTCTATACCAATCCGTATTCTCAGCTAATCTTTGTTTTCCCTTTTCATCTGAAGGATAAGCATTTTTGTGGACTTTGTTTTTTTCTTGGCTTTTTGGGACTAAAAGCGTTTTCTTTTTTCCGTCCCATCCAGTTACTGTAATCTTTTTTCCAAGCTTCAAGTCAATTTCTTTCTTAAAGTCCTTGATCGCTTTTTTCATTTTATCGCTATTTTCAACAAAAAACTTTCCAAGAGAAATTCCAACCGAAACCGTTACTCCGCCAAGCAAAAAATACGGATTTCCGCCAGACATATAAAATGCCGCTCCTCCAGCCGCCAATGCTTCAACACAAGCAGAGGTAAAATCAAATTTTTTATTTGAAAGCTGATAAGCAATGGTTTCAGCAAATAATACTAACCCAAGTCCATTAAGTATGAAATTTTTCCCCTTTCCCTTACCTTTGCCACCGCCTGTAAATCCAAGTATCGAGCAAAGCGCTGCTGATATTGTAGGTGCAAGTTTTCCTCCTGCAAGTCCAAGTAATGTAATAACGCTACTAGGTGATAAATTCGTGAGAAAAGTTTTTAGTCCATTGAAAATATCTCCCCAACTCAAATTATTAAAAAATCCTTGAACAAACTTCCAAAAACCATCAACCCATCCATTGATAGCTTCTGCGCACTGCTTCCACTTAAATTTTTGGAAAAAACGGTTAAAGCCATGTGCAAGATTTGTTCCAAGTGTTTTGAAATCAAACTTATCTGTAAATCCTTTGGATGCAAATATTGCAGTATTCAACGCTCCTGCAATCACATCTGCGGTTGCGGTAAATACACTATTTCCCTTTTTATCTTCTGAAAACAAACCGTTAAGAAACGCTGCGAGTCCTGTTCCGAAGCCGGAAGCTTTAGCATATATTTTATCCCACTCAATGCCACCAACGGCTTTTACAAGGGAATCTCTGATAGATTCTCCAAGCCCTTCAAGGTCTTTGATGTTGCTTTTGAATTTCTTAAAGATGGTGTCGGTCTGAACCAACTTTCCGGTATCTCCACCACCAGAACCACCAGCACCAGAGCCACCACCACTTCCGCCGCTTCCACCGCTTCCAGAACCGGAAGTGTTATCTTTGCTCTGCTTTGAAATAACCTTTAATCTATCAAATGCACGAGTTGCCGGTTGGATTTCCTTTTTTGCTTTCTTGGCATTCTTTGCGATACCACCCGTGTTCTTCCCCGCGCTTCCTGCGGCATTACTTAAATCGTCCATGCCGTCAGATGCGCTTCCAATATCATCGGCAAGACCGCTGATTCCTGCCCCTTTGCTTGCTTCATATCTCCATCCGAAGATAGAACCTAAAGCATTTGTTACCATTTCTGCAAAGGAAATCACTTTTTGCAGAACTGCGTTGAGTACCTTGATAAATGGCTTAAATGCATTGATTAAACCACTACCAACAACCGCTCCAAGTGCTTTGAAGTTTTCTTTAAGCATGGTTATTTGATTATGCCACGTATCGGCTGTACGTGCGAAATCTCCGGTGATATTGGTTGTATGCGCAAGCACATACTGATAACGCAACATGGCTTTTTGAGCCTGCGTCATTGATGAAATGTTCGCATCAAGCCCTTGCTTTAACGCCCATTCCTTTAATGTTGCCTGCGTCAAGTCGATACCATAACGTCGCATAGGTGCCGTAGTACCGGAAAATACAGATTGTAGACTCTTGGCAATATCTTCTTGACTCACATCATAGAATGAAGCCATATCTCCGGCTAATTCTGTCAACTGGATAGACATATTTGCCATTTTCCCTTGTGGAATATCAAGGGCTGTTCCCATGGCTTGGAAACGGCTTGCAAACTGTTTCGCGGACAATTCAGACATACCAAATTTTTCAATGGATGTTTTTGCGAAATTGTTAATTAGGCTTTCATACTGCCCGAATGTCTGCCTTACAACGTTCTCAACCTCTGTCAAACTTGATGATATGTCGATTGCATCTCTAAGTAGCCTAAATACTCGGAATAAAGTCCAATACGTTGCATACACTTTTCCGATTGCAGACGCAAGAGAAAACGCGGATTTTCTTGTGAAATTTACTCTATTTCCGAACAAGCTAAAACTGTTTGCCAAGCTGGTTGCAGCAGTTCCAGATGATCTTCCTGTCCTCGCCAATCTTGATAAAGCTTCTGTCATTCTTACAAGATTTTCGCTTACCGCCGGCGCCTTGGAGAGTTCATTCATTAAGTTTTTGAGTTCGACAGTGAGCCTTGGTAAATTTGCAACCGCCTGTGTTGATGCTTTCCCTCCAAGTCGACTTATTGATGTAACAAAGCTTGTCAAACTTGCAGTATCAAATTTTAACGCCCCTATACCATTGATTTCCTTGTTAAACAGCTGTAATCCGGTTGCTAATTTAGGCAAGTTACTTATTGCACTCGAAATCTGTTTTCCACCCAACTTACGCATGGATGCTGTGATTGCATCAATGGATGTACTCACTGAGCTTTCAATGCGTACACCAGATAATTGCTTATTCAATATGGAAATATTATTATTTACAATTTTAAGATTCTGAGATAAATTTGTTATAGTACTTGAAAACATCGTTAAACTGCTATTTGCACTAATTGCACTTTTGGTAATACTGTCAAAAGATATAGCTTTAAATCCACCAAGTGCAGTTTTCAATGCTGTCAAGCGACTTACAAGACTATCAATCGCCGCATTTGCAGTTTTGGCATCTGATGTAATCTGTATTTGTAAGCTTTCTAATTCCATCGATTAACTTCACCACCTTTTATGATCGTGCTCTGTTCTCAATGGAATCTGGCATCTTATATATAAATTAAAAATGCCGCAATACTATGGAAATTCCATGTATCACGGCATCTTTGTGCTCTTTTTAATTATACAATATTTATTTCTCCATTACAATTGATCATACCGGGAAATCAACAATCTTACCATTGTAGGCTTGTTCAATCTTACGGCGTTGCAGTTCGATTGGAATAGCAAGCAGCGTAAAAACCTGCATACGTGCCTCTCCATCCTCGTTTTGTTCAGACCATAAAATAAAATCGTCAAATGTCTTAATATTCGGGTATTTTTTGCTGATAAACTCCTGGTACTCTTGCAACACTTGCCTAGTTTCTTTCATGAGAATTTCAAATAAACTAGAAACAAGTCTGCACCATCTCTGTTTTGAATTTATGTAAATGCGACCATCCGCGGAACATAACGCAAGTTCCTCCTTAATACTTTTTGCATCCAAATGATGAATCGGCTCAAAATCCTGCGGTTTTAACTTCTTAAAGTTCACAATTACAATTTTCCCATTACACAAAGTTTTTTTCTGTTCTAACATATTGCACCTCCAATCAAGTATAAAAGATTAGCCACATACACTGCTGACATGATACCAAATCCGACTTTTGATACTTTTTCCTTGCAATTACGCCCAAAATCAATCATAACAAAGAGCAGCAGTGCATTCATAATAACCAACGGAACAATCAACCAAAATTTTGTCATATATATCCACTCTCCCATCTTACACATTAACAATAAAACTATGCACCAAACCATGATTTTTCCTAGCACAACGGACATGAAAATTCTTTATTTCTTCATTTCCAGAAATTTCTCCCCACTTTCGCCCGCATATAGGACATCTAATATCTTTTCCTACAATCATTGCTTGCGGCAATTTATTCATTTCAACTCAACTCCTTCCTCAACAATCTGACTCCGAAACAAACATAACCTCTGCTACATCATGCTCGTCCATAAACTCCAGAATTCACTTTTCTCGCTTTCTCATTCTTTATACCTCTCAAGATTCGCGTTACATAAAAACGCATATTTCTCCTAAATCAGTTCTCCACTATTCAAAATTGGTAATACAGTATCATTAATTGGATTAGTCACTCCTAAACGCGGCAACTCCTGTACGGTCAATACATTTGAATGATCGTCATGCGGCACAGAATCCTCAATAGAAATCTGATCTTTATAAGAAAGCCAGTTTTTCATGAGAAAAATTCCTGATGGTGGAGATATTTTTCCCCCTAGCATTGCTTGCTCAAGAAAAGCTCCTATAAATGATCTGGCGGATTGTATCAATTCTTGCTTATACTGAGAACAATTCTCTCCATTGTTCCATCTAAAAAGCGTCGTTCTGCTTATATGCAAAGCCATGCAAAGAGACTCAATGCCTGGACGAATGCTTGATCGTTCACAAAATTCAAAATAATCATTTATGCGATTTGCTACTTCTTCGTCTGTTTGCGGTCTCCCCATATCATGTAACTCTTTCAGCGATGAAACAATCTGCTGAACAGCCGCAGGCTCAATATTATCTAATTTTGCTTGTGGATAGTTATTTCTTGCCATCATCTACACCTACTTTCTATAATTTTTATGAAAAATCTTTTTATGATGTTACTTTATGTCTAACTTACTTAGTGCTTACGCCCTCTTTCTGTTATAGAAGTTATGTATCTTTCGGTGACAACTGCCGCATAAGGTACATATATCAGTAAGTACATTTTCGTGTCCAAGATTCTTATACGTGATGTGATGTACTTGTACACTCTTGATTTTGTTTAGCGGTCTGCCACACATGACACAGCCTTGATCAATTGCAATACGCTCTTGTCGCTTATGCTCCCATGCCTCAGATTTCATATACACTTTGTATTCTTCACTTTGCTTATTCACGATATAACCTCTCAAACTCTTCCAACTCAGTCATAACCAGATTAACGATAAATCGACATCTATCATATTTCGTTGTCAACGAATCCGCTTCATTGGCAATCTGCTCCCATAGCGCCGTATCATCTGTTTTAACTCCATCAATATACTTTTTGTGAAATTTCCACACATCCCCATACATTGAAAAATAGTCCATCATCTACACCTGCTTTCTAAAAACGTTACAAGAAAATGTGGTTAAATCTAATTTTAACAATTTCTGTATCCACTGATTTTACTGTGTTTGTGTAAACTATGATTTTTATATGTAAATTTTTAAAACAAACTCTTATGAAAACTTTACATTTACTTTGCACAAGATGCACATTTTTTAATCAAATGGAGTTTCTAGTCCATCACTAATCGAAGAAAAACCAGAATCTAACGTATATCCTCTTACAATGTTTCTTGCTGTTTTTCCGTCTACAGTTCCACTCGCAGCAAACAATCCCTTGCCCTTTAGTTCCGAGAAGAAATTTCCTTTATTTTCACATCCATAACCATTATCATCACACCACTTGACATACACATCATAAATATCCTTCGCTTTACTATTACGACCTGTCTTATTCAAGCATTCATTGATAAAATTACCAATTTTATCAGAATCTGTCCTATAAGAATTCGTGGCAGACCGTACAGCCTCTGGTGGTTCTAATCCCTCTTTTCGATACAACCGCAATCCCTCGATACACCAATTAAGAATCCCTGATAATTCCCGTTTTTCCCGCAATCGATCTTTCAAATGCTTGTCCTGTTCATGCGGTTCAAAATGCCGGTCAAAGCTGATCACATTGATTCTTCCACTTGAAAACACTGTGTCATCCGTGATCGTTGGAAGATAATTCGTGTTAATGACTAACTTAAACTTAGGGATAAACTCAAATTCACGCTGATGCAGATGTCTTGCTGTAATCGAATCACGTCCAAGCAATGACTTTAATAGTGCCGTATCAAATAACATTCGCTTCGGCGGTTCTGATGCATTCACAAACCGACATCCGGCCAGCCTTGCCACATCACCGGACGCCTGACGGCTATCAAGGTTCTGTTTTACTGCCAGTGTTTCCGGCTTCATGGTCAGAGCATAATCACCCAAAAGATAAATCAGGGTTTCACAAAATGTAGATTTTCCATTTCTCGTTGTGCTTCCATAAAGAATGAAACATGTTTCTTGCTGTGTATTTCCAGTCAGCGACAATCCAGCTATTTTCTGAAGGTAACGAATTTTTTCACGATCCCCCTGCATGATTTCAAGTAAAAACTTTTCCCATTCATCACACACTGTTGCTGGATCATACTCGACATTGCAAATTTTTGAAAGAAGCAAATCCGGATCATGCTTTCTAAACCGTGGCGTATTTTTCGACAAATCAAGGGTTCCATTTTGTAGATTAAGCAAATAATCATTGGTGTCCAACTGTTCATTTGTAAAATAATGAATGTCCCGACTGTCCTTTAACATCGCATCTCTGTTTCGCAGATTGCATAATGGAGTTACCGCCTTTAAATATTTTCCATCCGCATCAACATTCACTGCATACCGCACAAGTGCATCTGACAGCAATTTGGCAGACTTCCGGGCGCTCAATCCCTCGATATCATCAATCCAGCGTTTTCCGTCATATCTCATAAAATCTTTTCTTGACGGGTTATATCGATGTTGATTCTTGAAAACTTCAGCAAATAATCGACCAAAACCTTTGTCTGTTGTTTCATATTGCTCGGCGTGTATTTCTTTAAGAATGGTTTCCAGTGATTTTTCCTGTTGACTCATAATATTCACTCGTTTTTCTGTAACGGATTTTATCATCTGTTCAAATTCCTGTTTGCTATGTCCTGCTTGAAAATAATCCGATATATCTGCTTTAGGAATGTCTGGCATAGGAACAACTATCTTTGCACTCTTTGCCACATTTTGCACATCCTGCAATATTATATTAGCCGAATTCATACCGGCATCATCATTATCGGCTAAAATGATCACATTTGCATTTTGCACAATACCGGCGATTTCAGGATTCCAATCACACGCCCCGCCACAACAAAATGCCACATAACCGTGTTTACTCAATGTATTAACGTCTTTTTCACCTTCTACGACAAATATAGGCGCATTGTCAGCCACTGCTTTATTTATAGCTTTAATATTACCGTATATGGCATTAAAGGATTTTCTTGACATATTTTTTGGTAATCCATATGTAAAACAATCATTCGACAGTATTCCATATATGAATTTCTTGCCATCTAGGCGAATCTTAGTATAAGCATAAGAACCGTTACAAGAAACGTAATTATAAACAGCCTCAATTTTACGCTTTTCTCTGCTCTCAACATAAAACCGCCAATTGCTTTGTTTTGAATACTCCAATTCATAAAATGTATCCTTTTTTTCAAGTCCAGCTGCAGATAAAATACTATCCAAGTCACATCCTGCATGACACCGAAATAAGGTACACTTTCGCCCCTTGGTAATTGTCAGCGATGCCTGCCTATCATCATGCGCCGGACATTTAGCTTGTGCCCGATCGTTGTATCGCTTCGTAACCTGAAAATGTTGTAAATTACTTTCATAAATCTCAGTATCCGTCACACGCAGCACCTCATTTCTTCCAAGAGAATCCTGATCTCGTCGCATTTTTCATCTGCGTTCTGCATTTTTAGTTCATATTCATGCCATTCTTTACTATCGCAATCATAATTATCCCGTAACTCAGATAACAGATCTCTGCTTAGTATTAAAGCCGCTTGCATATCCCTTAATTTTTGAATCTTCATTGCTTGTATACCTCATCTTCGCTGTAATTATTGAATGTATACGGATCCGAAATATATACCTCCGGCTTCTTATTAAAAAAAGTAATTGTCAAATCTTGCATTCTGTCATCTGCGAGTGCAAATGTTAAAGTAAACGTATTTTCGTATCTATCACAACATATCAAGTTATCTGCATGAAAATTATGTAACTGCTTTTTCTTCTGTAACAGTTTTAATGATACTCGTGTGATCTTCATATCTATACCTCAACTTTCTCCGGCATTTTATAGCCAGTCAACTTACAAAAAGGCTCTGCAAATATAACGTAGGAATATCGCCTTGAACCTGGTCTCTTATAGCAAACTCCAAAATCAACCACTTTATTTTGAAGTAACAACCGCAACGTCTGGCAATCCATTTTCAAAACCCGCGCTGCTACTGCAATAGGAATTACACCTCTTTGAATCTCCGACATAGCCTCACCACCTATTCCGCTGCTAATTCATCAATAATTTTAAAAATCTCAACCTTTTTATCATCTGAGAACTCATATCTCAGTTTTCTACTAAAATTTCCATCTGTAATGTTTAATGCGTTAGCGATCTGCCATAATTTTACTCTTTTCAACTTTGCATAAGCCCTTACATCTTTATTACACATAATAAAAACCTCTACTTTCTGTTATGAAGTGACTTTTGTCAAGAGTTAATTTCAAGAAATTTTTCTTAA
>ENA-ORTB01002958-ORTB01002958.1-human-gut-metagenome-genome-assembly--contig:-NODE-2958-length-14447-cov-30.213730_pt1 | contig 14447 bp, 14 predicted proteins | sample MGYA00241905_ERZ509174 | MGnify/ENA primary metagenome ERZ509174 (study PRJEB26280, sample SAMEA2338851) | human gut metagenome | biome: human gut; feature: human-associated habitat; material: faeces... | reverse complement strand
AGCTCTTTACTGCAATTGAGATTGCCATTGAGATTGCTTGCGGATTTTAGGATTTGTAAATCATACATTCGCATGTGATTTTTTTCATAGTATTAGATTTAAGGTTAACAAAGGTTGGGAGAAAGCGTTCTCCCATTTTTTTGTCCTTTAGCCCAGCAGACGGTATACTCCTCCTGCCGCCATTCGTATTATTCCTTTCATTTCCAATTCGAACAAGATGCCGCTCATGCGGTTCACGGGGATGTTACTTTCTACCACCAGCGTGTTTATTTGCAGCCCGTCGGGTTGCTTTTGCAGTAGCGACACGATTATTTGCTCTTCTTCGCTAAGCTCAGGGAAGAGTTGCCTTTGTACGTTGCGTGGTGCAGTCTTTTTCTTGTCCCATCCCATAGCCTGCACAAACTCTTCTGCACTTTGCAGCAGAGCAGCCCGGTTAGCGCGTATCAAGGCGTTGCAACCTTCCGAAGCGGAGTCAGTTATTCGTCCGGGGAACGCGAAGCAGTCTCGTTGATAGCTTTCGGCTATGTCGGCGGTGATTAGCGAACCTCCTTTGGCTGCCGATTCCACTACTATTGTAGCATCGCTCATTCCGGCTACTATTCGGTTTCGTTTTACGAAGTTTTGTCTGTCAGGATTGGTTCCGCTCATGAATTCTGTGAGCAGTCCGCCGTGCGAAACCATTTCTACAGCTGTACGTCTATGTACCGCTGGGTATATTCTGTCAAGTCCGTGCGCTAAAACCCCTACTGTGTCAAAGCCGTTTTGCAGGGCTGCTCGGTGAGAGTGTATGTCTATACCGTACGCTAGTCCACTTACTATAAGTACATCAGGTAACAATTCGTGCAGTTCTGTTACGAATTTAAGGCATAGCTCTTTACCGTAGTCGGTGGCGTTGCGTGTGCCCACCATGCTTACGATATGCTGTTTGTTTAAATCGGCAGAGCCACGATAGAATAATACGATGGGAGCGTCGTCGCATTCGCGAAGGCGTGAAGGGAAAGCCTCGTCTGCATCAGTAAGACAGGCTATGCGGTTCTTCTCGGCAAAGTTGAGCTCGGCTTCGCATAGCCGCAGCGTGTCGGGGCAGTAGAATACGTCTTTCAACTTAGGCGATATGTCGGGTACTATGTCTTCCAGTTCGTTACTATGCTCAAACAGTACAGTTGCGTTACCCGCAGCCCTCAGCAGTTTGTTGGCTCCCACATTGCCTATTCCGGGCAATAAAGTGAGGGCGAGGCGATATAATAGCTCTTGGTTTTTCATTCCGTTAGATATGGGGCGAATACTGAGTCGAATAAATCACTGTTTCCAAGGCGTCCGTTCGCTACGCACACGGTTTCTACAGTCGATTTGATAACAACCTTCATATCCGGCAGTCGGAATATGTCTTGATAGAACACATATTTAATACCTTCTTTTTTTAGATAGAGTTTTGATACGAACTCGTCTCCACTCTTTAGTGGGGTTTTGAAAGCCATATTCAGTCGCGCCACCACTGGGTCTATGCCTTGCTCATGCAGACCTGCGAAGCTTATGCCTGTAGAGGTTAGAAACTCATGGCGTGTATGCTCAATGTAGTGTTGGTAATTAGCGTTGTTCACTATTCCCTGAAGGTCGCACTCATAGTCGCGCACTTTCATCTTCAATTCGTATATATAGTTGCTCATAATACAGTCTTTAATGCTATCCCACAAAGGTAGATTAAAAGATTCATAGATGCAAGCATGGGCATACTTCTGCTTATTATATATAATAGGTGTAGCGTGAATCTAAAAGAATGTAAAAACCCATGTTATTCTTCGTTAAAGCTCCCTGCGTAATATGTTTTATAATACTTTTCTTTAGCATAGTAAAAATTATAATTATGCATGTAAAAACATTTCTTTTGGCTGCTTTCTACTATTGTTTTACAAATTACCCCCCCCCGAAAGCCCTTTTTAAGCCATTCTGTGTGGCCCTCGCTCGTGTAAATTTGCTTTATTCGGTATTTGTATATATATTAGAAAAATGAAAATTAGATAGAGAAAAGAACAGCTTAAAAAATCTATAGTATTTTATTTTATGAAATCAAGACAATTCACTCCTTTTATGGAGTCAGTCATTGTGACATTGCAAGAATCGGGCAAATTGGGAACTGCCCACATCTATCGGAGTACACTCCGTGCGTTAAATCTTTATTGTGGCGGCCGTCCGCTGCCGTTTTCCGGACTCACGGCTTCGTGGCTTAAAGGCTTCGAAGGATACCTGCGCCGACGCAATTGCAAGTGGAATACGGTATCTACTTATATGCGTGTGCTGCGTGCCGTATATAACCGTGCGCTGAGTCGCGGACTCGCCCAGTATGTGCCGCTTCAGTTCCGCGACGTATATACCGGAACCCGTGCCGACCGCAAACGTTCCATTGCAGGCGACGAGCTGCCTGCGGTATTCTCGCGCAAGAAACCCTATGCAGGTCTTCCTCCTGAACTTCAGCGTACTTACGGTCTTTTCGTGCTGATGTTCCTGCTTCGCGGTATGCCGTTTGTAGACCTTGCCTATCTGCGCAGGTGCGATCTCAGCGAAGGACGTATTATGTATCGTCGCCGTAAGACAGGGCGTCTGCTTTCCGTGCGTCTCACACCAGTGGCTTTGCGTCTGATAGCCCGCTATGGTAATGCTGATCCGTCGTCGCCATACCTTTTTCCAATCCTGCGTTCTTCCTCTCCAGAGGAGGCCTATTCCGAGTACCGCCGTGCCCTTCATGGCTTTAATCGCCGACTCCGTATTCTTGGTTTGCGCCTGGGCTTAAACAGTACTCTCAGTACCTACTGCGCACGCCATACATGGGCCACTGTAGCTTATCATAGCGAGATTCATCCCGGAATTATCAGCGAGGCGATGGGGCATTCTTCTATTACAGTCACCGAGACATATCTTAAACCCTTCAACGACATAAAGATAGACGAAGCGAACGCCAAAGTTGTCGGTAGCGTGATGGGGGGGGTAATTTTTGGTAATGCACTAAAAAAGAAGCCGTTACTTCGTAGGTAACGGCGTGCTTATTCGGTGCAAAGATGGATATATTTCATGAAATAGCAAAACAAATCAAAAGGAAATTGAACTGAGAGGTTTAAAAAAAGAGAAAAACACAAAAAATACTATGAAAATGTAGCTTCCGCTTCTTTCAAATGCTACGTTTAGAGACATGACGTCTCTTCCCCTTCGTCTTCTGAAAAAACGAGGGTAAAAATATTTCTGCGCCAATATAATGTGTTTATCAAGATTTATTATTTAGACAGGTCTGCGAGTCGGTTTTGCCGTTACCTACGAAGTAACGGGCCTAAAAATGGATTAAGAGTAATATAAACCCTTTTAATTTATAAATTAAAAATTATCATTATGAACAAAAAGTTTTTAAATGTAGCTTTATTTGGTACTCTGATTGCAGTATCATCAAGCACTTTTACTTCTTGTAAGGACTACGATGATGACATTGATGGCTTGACCAACCGTGTATCTGCTGTAGAAGGCACTTTGTCACAGTTGGAATCATTGATTAAGAAAGGCGCAGTCATTACAGATGTTAAATCTACAGCAAATGGTGTTGTTGTAACATTGAGTGATAACAAAACATTCACTCTTACTAACGGTAAAGATGGTGCTGCTGGTGCAACTGGTGCTGCTGGTAAGAATGGTACTGTTGTTACTATGGGTGAAGATGGCTATTGGTATGTAGATGGTAAAAAGACAGAGAACCCTTGGAAAGGTGAAAAAGGTAATGATGGCGTTGCTGGTACACCGGGTACAAACGGTACACCGGGTGCAGACGGCGTAACTCCTGATGCAGTTTATTTCTATCCTGGAACTGAAGGTGCTGCTGCTGGCTACTGGGTAAAGGTTACTGTAAAAGCTGACGGTACAAAAACAGAAGAAGTACAGACTACAACTTGGGCTCCTAAGTCAAGCGAAACAGTTTCAGCTGTTTGGGATACTGAAAACGGTTATTTGACTTTGAACGGTGTAGCAGGAAGCGAAGCTCCTATCAAGATTAAATTGACAGATACACTTCGTTCTTTGGCTTTCGTTCCTGAAGTAATCGATGAACAGACTGGTTTGGGACGTATCGATTTCTATACTCTTTTGAAGAAGAAAAAAGGTTCTAATGAGTATGATTTCGTAGTTTCTACTAATCCTACTGTTACTTATCGTTTGAATCCTCAGAACGCTGACGTTAAAAACGTAGAATGGAACTTTATTAATAGAGTTGTAAAAAGCCGTGTAGCAGGTGATAATACAGACTTGGTTAAGATTATGAAGAGCGAAAAAGATGGCAAGGGTGGCATGAACTTCACTTTGCAGACTCTTAAGAATCTTGATTTCGTTAACAATGATAATGAACACGCTATCATTGCTTTGAAGGCAACAAATAAAGAAGATGCTTCTGAAATCGTTTCTAACTATTCAATTGTAAAAGCACAGGAGCTTAGAGAATTTGGTATAGCTAAGGTTAAAGACGGTGAACCTGTTGCTAAACCTACAAGTTTCTACCCTACAAAAATTACTGCTGTTACAGTTAATTCAGCTAACGATGCAGAATTGGTTTATGATAAGGAATTGGATTTGGCTCCTATTGTTATGGCATGGGCTAAAGAAATCGACAAGTCTTTGGTTGCTGCTGGCGTAGCTGAAAACGAAATTTCTTACGTATATTCTAACGATTTTGAATTCTTGGGTAAGGATAATGAAACTAACCAGAATAAGTTTGTCAGCCTTGAAGGTAGTGTAGTTAAAGTTAACAAAGAATGGTTGGCTCAAGGTACTGCAGCTGTAGGACGTACTCCGGTTGTGAAAGTAGTTGCTAAGGTTAAAGGCACTACAATGGCTACTGGTTTTATTAAAATCAACATTGTACGTGAATCTACTGTCGCTCCTGACTTGGAAGACTTTGTTGTAACCGTTCCTGTTGGTGAAGTTGAATACTCTAATATCGACGCAAACAACGGATTTAAGAAGGTAATGACTTGGGAAGATGCAAACGTTAAGATTTATGATGCGTTAGGCTTGTCTAAAGAAGATTTCGCTGCTAACTACAATCGTCCAAGTACTGAAGGTAAAGCTCCTGCTGGTGTAAGACCTTTAGCTAATATGCCTGGTGCTGCTGGTGTTACAGGTACTAACATGATTGAAGTAACTATTGATAATACAGTAGCAGTTTACAACAAACCTGCTAAGGAAGAAGTGGCTATTAAGTATCCTGCTAAGAATAACAAGACTCACCGCAATGTAATTGTTAAGTTTACTTATAGCATTAAACACGCTAAGGCTCTTCCTGAATTGAATCCTGACTATTTGATTGGTTCTAACATCATCCAGGTTAAGGGTAAGATGGAAGGTGAATCTTGGAAACTTATTAGCGAAATGAAGGAACAGTGCAAGAACTACTTGTCAGGCTATGCATTGCCGGGTAACCACACTTCACTTAAATTCCGCTTCAAAGCTACAACTCCTGTACAAGAAGGTGCCGTAATTGAAGGTACAGATTATAAGAATCAGACTATCAAGTTGACTACTCCGTTCACTACTAAAGAAGAATCTAGAGATTATCAGATTCAAATGGTAGCTACAATGGCAAATGGTGAAGAATGTGTTAAGGACTACATCGTTCGCTTTGTTCGTCCATTCAATGCTGAAATCGATGCTATTACTTTGAAGACATTCACTGCTACAGCTGATACTAAGGATATGAGCAAGTTGGTTGTTATCAAAGATAGAGATGGTAAGGTAGTTTACGAAAAGGGTACTTATACTGAGTATGGTAAAAATACTTATAAATTGGATAAAGCAGGTCTTTCTTTCGCATATGACGTTGATGCTGATGCTTCATTCGGTGGTAAGTTGACAGTAGTTAATACAACTGGTATGGTAGAATGGTACAATGGTGGTAACGACTTGCAGCAGGATAAGAATGCAACGTCTGTAGCTACTATTAATATCCCTCAGATTGCAAAAATCAAAACTACAGGTGCTATCAAGGTTTTGTCTACTGAAAACAGTAAAAAATAAGCCTTAAGTAGAAAGTACTTAATTTAATTTGGAAAAATAATAATAGTACCAAATAGATTTTAAGCTCAATTCTCTCTGCGGGTTTCCGCAGAGAGAATAATCAAGGGCATCTGCTTGTGAAAGTAGTGTTTTTGATTCAGTTCTCTATCAATAGTTATTCCTATATCCCACAGGAGGCTATTGAATACTCGTAGAAAGTGCTTGTCTTCCATTTGAACTATGTCGATAGTCTATAAATATGGGCGATAGGCATTTAGAAGTGTCCCGGGCTTGTGAAAGTCGGGGACACTTTTTTTATTGCTTAAATGGATTCGAAAAGAAATTGTGTAACCGTGTAGAAACCTTTGTGGAAAAGACAACTCTCAGTTCTACATATTGTGGAGAAAATCCACAGAATAGGCTTGGGTATGATTGTATAGTATTTCTCTTAAATCGCTGATAATTAGTATATATGCTTAATGGTTGAATGTTTGGCATCCGTCTTGCCATTATAGATAGTGTAAAGCAAAACGAAAATGTTTAATCATTAAAAAATTAGGGTTATGAAAAAAGTTAGTTTATTAGCGATGGTAATGGTAAGTATGTTCTCTACAGTTTCATTTGCAAGTAGCAATGTTTTTTCGGAGGCTATGACAAGTGTTCAGATGGTAAGCCCACAGGCGCAAGCAGATGTTTTTGGCGATTATCAGCCTATAGAAGCCAGAGAACTTCCGGCAATAATACAATTTGTAATTCAGAAAGACTTTGCAGGCTGCTCGTTCAGAGAAGCTGCGGTAGAGACCGACGAGCAAGGAGCGAAAATTTATAAGGTGGTATTGGTAAACGAAGATGGAGTAGATACCGAAGTATTCTTCAGCGAACAAGGTGAGGTATTGAATTGAAATAGGTTTCAATATTTGAATGAGGTAAAGTAAGCGTACATTAAATAAGACTGTTGGATAACGAACAAACCATTGCGATGAGTCAAACCGATCATCGCAATGGTTTGTTTTACCAATCGCATTCTTTTATTTTTTTATCGCAATGTTTTTTTTGTTACTAGCGTTTCTTATTTATAAGAAGCTGCAAATTCTTTGGAAACAGAGTTGTTTACGCTCTGGCAAACTTCGGCTGCAAAGTCAGAACCACAGCGTATTATAGAATCCCAATCGGATTCGGTAAGTTCTGCCAAATCATCGCGGCGTATACGCTGTTTTAATAAGCCATATACCACTCCGGCATTGAAGTTATCGCCGGCTCCGATGGTACTTACGGCCTTTATCTGTTTAACTGGATAATTCTTGCTTACCTCAGCTGTGCGCAGACAAATGTCCTTATTGGCATCAGTGCAGATAAAGTTAGGGCAATAGAAAGCCACTTTATCGCGATATATCTTGTCCGGGTCTGCCATGCGGAACATATTCTGAAAATCTTCCGTAGAGCCGCGTAATATATCGGCATACTCAAAATTCTCTAATATGGTAGGCATCAGCTTGATTGCCTCGTTAGCATGAGTGCTGCGGAAATTCACGTCATAATAAATAATAGCTCCCGCCTCTTTAGCGGCGTCGAGCAAGTCTTTCACTTTATCTCTAAGTACAGGAGTTATGGCAAAGTACGAACCTATCATAACGATGTCGTCACGGTCTATCCGTGGCAGCGTCACATCCAGACGCTGGCGCGGGTAGTCCTTATAGAAAATATATTCGGCATCGTTTCTCTCGTTAAGAAAAGCTAGCGACACGGGCGATTTCCCTTCGGGGAACACATTCACGTTGTCCGTGCTCACACCGTTTTCACGCATGTTGGCCAATATCATTTCGCCTACACGGTCGTTGCCCGTTTCGCTGATGAAAGTAACGTTTACTCCCATTCTTCCCAATGATATTACACCATTATAAACCGAACCTCCGGGAACTGCAGCCTCAGGTTGTCCGTCGCGGAACAAGATGTCAAGAATCGTTTCGCCTATGCCTATTACTTTTCTCATAGATATACTTATTTGCTTAATTCGCGCGAACGCTCGCCCAGATAGCCACCGTGATGGCGTTTGCTGTATTCTTCAATGCTGAATTTAGTTTGTTTCATTGTCTCTACCACCAAGATATCGCCTATTACGGTCATTACGGTAGTCGATGTAGTAGGAGTCATGCCCAGCGGACAAACTTCGTCGGGGTGTCCTGTTGCCAAGCAGATATCTGCAGCGTGAGCCAACGGGCTGTCGGGATTGCCGGTGATGACGATTTTCTTGAGCGACGGGTTAAGATGACGCGCCAATTCTGTAAGCTCTACAATTTCGCGAGTCTTGCCCGAGTTGGAAATGAGTAACAAGAGGTCGTTCTCTTGCAATATACCTAAGTCTCCATGTTGTGCTTCGCTTGGGTGAAGGAATACCGAAGGGATGCCGGTAGAACAGAATGTAGTAGCGATGTTCATCGCTATTTGTCCTGCCTTGCCCATTCCGCTGGTAACTAACTTCCCTTTTTTACGATGCACCTGTTCTACAATCAGCTCAACGGCTTTTTCGTAAGCGTCTGAAATAGGTATGTTAAGCACCGCTTGTGCTTCACGTTGCAACAATTCATGAATGGATGAGTTCATAATTTTATGGTTTTTATTAGTTGTTTCGTTATGTTATTTACTCTAACATGGCGGTCAATTCTTCGAAAGTATTGGCCACGCTGAAATAATTGTTTAAAGGTCGGTGTGCGAAATGCTGTTTTTCCAGTCCATCTAAAAACTGAATAATGCCATCCCAGAATCCGTTTATGTTATAAAGTATCACTTTCTTTTCGTGATAGCCTATAGTGGCGGCTGCCATGACGTGAAATATTTCGTCGAGTGTGCCAACTCCTCCGGGCAGAGCTACCATTACATCAGCCTCTTGCAGCATAATGTCTTTACGGTCGCTCAGGTTTACCGAGCGGAATGTAACATCGAGCAAGCTGCTTACTGCGCCTCGTTCTTCAAGTTTGGTAGGAACTACGCCCATCAGCATAGAACCGCTTTCTTTTGCGGCTTTTGCTATAGCATCCATAAGCCCTTGGTTAGAGCCTCCGTAAACGAGCCATTTGTTGTGTTCTCCCATCCAGTGTCCCAGTTCAGTGGCTTTTTGTGCATATATCGGGTCGATATGATTGGATGCGGAGCAAAATACAGCTATCTTATTCATGGTTTGGATTGGTTTTACTTGCAAATATCTATAATTTTTAAGTAAGGTCAAATAAAGAGAGTATAAAAATTGCACTTATAAACAAATGCGCCGCACGAAATCGGTCGACTTCATGCGGCGCATTATATAAAAATCTATCCGGATGTTAATCTTCTTTCAGCGGATTCCATCCTTGTGCTTTAAGCTCCATCTCGTTGCCGTCGCGTGTTACGAGGGCACAGCCCATTTCGGGCTTGGTGATGTGGCCTATAATCTTCACATCTTTTATCTGCGATACTTTTTCGTGAGCTGTAAGAGGAACAGTGAACAGCAGTTCGTAGTCTTCGCCTCCGTTAAGGGCGCAGGTGCTGAGGTTCATGTTGAACTCTTCTGCCATTACCGCTGTCTGATAGTCTATCGGAATACGTTCTTCGTATACACGGCAGCCGGCGTTGCTCTGCGAGCAGATATGCATCAGCTCAGACGATAAGCCGTCTGATACATCCATCATGGCGGTAGGCTTGATGCCTGCTTTCGCCAACTCTTCTATGATGTCGCGGCGTGCTTCGGGTTTAAGGAAACGCTCCAATAGATATTCTTTTCCGGCAAAGTCGGGCTGAACGTCTTTCTCGCCTTGGAATACCGCCTTTTCGCGCTCCATCAACTGCAAGCCCATGTAGGCCGCACCTAAGTCGCCCGATACGCAAATCAAATCGGTATCGTGCGCTCCGTTGCGATATACCACCTTATCTTTATCAGCTTCGCCGATACAAGTAATAGATATGGCAAGTCCGGTTACCGACGAAGTTGTGTCTCCGCCTACTATATCTACATTGTGAAGCTTACAAGCTAATTTAACGCCATCGTAAAAGTCGTCTAAATCTTCAATGCAGAAGCGTTTAGAAATGGCGAGCGAAACGGTAATCTGTTTGGGAGTACCGTTCATGGCATATATATCCGACAGGTTTACCATTGCCGATTTATATCCCAAGTGTTTAAGCGGCGTATACACCAAGTCAAAGTGTACGCCCTCCATCAGCAAGTCGGTAGTTACCAATACTTGTTTGTTCTCGGCAGAGTAATCCAATACGGCAGCGTCATCGCCAATGCCATACTTGGTTTCTGCGTTTACCGGCTTAATATCTTCGGTGAGATGCTTTATCAGTCCGAATTCTCCTAACGTAGCTATTTCTGTTCTGTTACCTTCGTGCATAGTGTTTAAGCTCTGTTAATAAGTTCTCTCATAATGGTTGTCATGCGCGGCTGTGCTTCGTCGGCTGCCTTCTGCACTTCTTCGTGCGAAACCTCTACAATCTTGCCTTCTACGCCTAAGTCGGTAATAACCGAAACGCCGAATACCTTGATACCGCAATGGTTGGCAACGATTACTTCGGGCACTGTAGACATACCTACAGCATCGGCTCCAAGTATGTGGAACATCTTATATTCTGAAGGAGTCTCGAAAGTAGGACCCTGTGTACCGATATACACACCCTGCTGTACTTTGATACCTTTTTCTTTAGCTATCTCAAGTGCTTTGGCGATAAGCTCTTTAGAGTAAGCTTCGCTCATATCCGGGAAACGAGGTCCGTAATCGAGGTTCTTGCCGCGCAAAGGATGTTCCGGGAAGAAGTTGATATGGTCTGTGATAATCATCAGATCGCCTATCTCAAAGTCTGCGTTAGTTCCGCCGGCAGCGTTCGATACGAATAGGGTCTTGATGCCCAACTCACGCATTACACGTACGGGGAATGTAACTTCTTTCATAGAATATCCTTCGTAGAAGTGGAAACGGCCCTGCATGGCCATGATGTCTTTGTTACCCAGTTTTCCGAATATTAATTTCCCGCTGTGGCCTTCTACTGTAGAAACCGGAAAGTTGGGTATGTCGGAATACTTTATTTCATATTTTTCAGTAATGTCGTGTACCAAACTTCCCAAACCGGTACCTAAGATGATGGCGGTTTCGGGCTGAGTGTGCATTTTAGCCTTTAAGAAGGCTGCTGTTTCTTGAATCTTGTCTAACATACTCATTTCTGACATAATTGATGATATTTAAGTTGAATAATTCTTCTTTCTCTATAAATTTTACCATTACGGGCACTACGTATATAAACGGCTTTATGCGCTTGTCCATAAGTGGATGTCCTGCCAGGCGTGCCGCATCTTTCTCTGTGGTGACTATCAGTTTCTTCTCGCTGCGCAAACCAAGGAATGTGTCGGCTATCCGGCTCATATCGGCTGCGGTAAAGTCGTGATGGTCGGCAAAAGTAAGCGGTGTGATATGCGCTGTTTGTTGCTTTAACCTTTCTATAAGTGGCTGCGGCGATGCTATGCCTGTTACCAGCACTATATGTTCATCAGCCTTGATATCGCTAAGCTCTCGTTCGGCTCCTTCGGTGAATAGCGGCTGTATGCGTCCGTACGTAAACGTACTGAAGTATAGTTGCTGCGTATGCGACGGGGCAAGTTCCGCAGTTATCTGCTTTCTTTCTTCTTTGCTGATATCGGTGGGGCATTTGCTTACTACTATGATATCCGCTCTATCCTTACCTTTGGCGGGTTCGCGCAGGCGTCCGGCTGGTAGCATCTTGTCGCGTGTAATCAGTCGGTTATAGTCGGTCAGCAAAATATTCAGCCCCGGCTTTACGTAGCGATGCTGATACGCATCATCCAGCACTATGGCTTTCACTCCGGGTGCTGTATGTCCGTCGGTCAGTCGCTCTATGCCGTGACAGCGGTCGCGGTCTACAGCCATATATATCTGCGGATACTTATGCGCCATCTGGAAAGGCTCGTCGCCAATCATTTCGGTTGGTGTATCGGGGGTAGCCAATACGAACCCTTTCGACTTGCGTTTGTAGCCTCGGCTCAGTATAGCCAATTGGAACTCGTCTTTCAGCAGACGAATCAAATATTCAGTGTGAGGCGTTTTACCAGTGCCGCCCACGCTGATATTACCAATGCTGATAACAGGAATGTCGAAGCGGCGCGATTGCAATATGCCCTTATCGAACATAAGGTTGCGCACCGACACTATAGCTCTGTATATCCAGGCAAAGGGTAATAGGGGATAATATATTCTAAATTTCCTACCTTTCATATGTTAGCTCTATACCTTATTAGTTTATGCTAATGATAAAAGGCATACGCGCTTGCAGGCGGTCGGCGTTCTCAATGTTTTGAAGCAACGAGAATCCTTTAAGGTACTCATCATAATTTCCCTTGATGAGGCGCGATTCTACGTAGTGCTCTACACCAGTATTCAGTAGAGCCGAGAAGAAGTCTTCTTTCTCTGGATAGTCAACCAACGAATATGTTTCCAGTTGCGCCATATTTTTCGCTATGGTTATCGCTTTATCCAGACCTCCAAGCTCGTCTACCAAATTAAGTTTCTGAGCCATTTCGCCAGTCCATACTCGGCCTTCCGCTATTTGCTTAATGCTGTCTTGCGACATATGGCGTCCGTCGGCGCAGCGTTTAGTGAAGAGTTCATAGCCATTGTTGACCATGTTTTGCATCAATGCCTTCTCGTCTTCGTTAAACGGACGTGAAATCTGCCCCATATCGGCAAACTTATTAGTCTTTACCACATCGAACTTCAGTCCCAGCTTATCTTGAATCAAACCTTTAGCGTTAGGAACCATGCCGAATATACCGATAGAGCCGGTAAGCGTAGTTGGTTCGGCTACAATCTTATGAGCGGCGCACGATAAGTAATAACCGCCCGATGCTGCATAATCGCCCATAGAAACCACTACCGGCTTGGTTTGCTTAAGCATCTCTACTTCTCGCCAAATCTGTTCAGAGCCGTATGCGCTTCCTCCAGGCGAGTTGACACGTAGCACTACCGCCTTCACGCTTTCGTCTTCGCGAAGTTTGCGCAAGTCGCGAGCCATCTTTTCCGATTCGATACCGTCGTTGGGCGAACCTCCGTCTATTTCGCCAGCCGCATAATATACGGCTATTACATTTCCGCTCTTATCTTTAGGTGTGTTGCGGCGCACATTTTTCATATCGCCAAGGCTGAGTAAATTTAAGTCATCGTAACCGTTTATTTCTTTCAGATAGCTCACTACCTCATCCTTATACATCAGCGTATCAGCCATTCCTGTAGATATATATGTTTCGGCAGGCTGAAAATCCATGTTCTGTTCGGCCAGCGAGTCGAGTACTTTCGGCAAGATTCCTCTCGACTGTGCGATGTCGGCTAACATCTGTTGCCATATAGAGCCTATGAAAGCCTCCGTCTGTTCGCGGTTGGCTGCACTCATCTCGGTAGCAATAAAAGGTTCTACCGCCGCCTTATACGTACCCACTCTGAATACTTGCATCTCTACGCCAATCTTGTCGAGCAAGCCCTTGTAGAACATGGTCTGCGCCGACAGTCCGTGCCAACTGATATTTCCCGATGGGTTAAGTATCAGCTTGTCTGCCACGCTACATATATAATAGGTGGCCTGTGTGTACTGTCCGCCATAGGCAATGATAAATTTGCCGCTCTTCTTAAAGTCGAGTAGCGCTTTGCGGATAGCGGTAAGCGAAGCAGAGCCGCAAGCGAAGTTGCCCGCTTTAAGATAAATGCCGTTTATATCATTATTCTCTTTCGCTTTTTTGATAGACGAAAGAATATCGTCGAGTCCGTAGGTAATAAAGTCGTCGCCGAAATACTGGTCGAGCAAGCTTTCGGCATAGCGTTCTTCTACCGTGCCGTTTAGTTCGAGTGTAAATATAGAATTCTTTTCTACTCTCGTTTCAGTTCCGCTCGAAGCGGCTATCATGCCAATCAGTGTGATTACGCTTAACACAAAGAATACCGCTCCGGTAAGGATGATACCGGTTACAGTGGCAAGTGTGTATTTTAAAAACTCTTTCATGTCTTTATGTATATTAGAGTACTCAATATTTGCAAACTTATAAAAAATAATCAGTTCTTAAGAAGTTCATCTTTTAATATTTACCGTTAAACCGTTGAGATTGTCTATGAAAAAACAAAAAAGGAACGTATTCTCACGAACCCGTTCCTTTCCCAAAGGTTTTTTAGCAATCATTTTATATTGCAAAAATGACTACCGTGTCAAAGGTAGCTATTATTTCTAAAAGTACAAAATATCGTAATATTGTTTTTTTATTTCTCTTTTATGCAAAGGCCCTTAGGTATTAGTTGAATAAGAAAAATGATAAATTTGAGATGTTTATCTAAAATTGTATATTTGCTGCATGAAGTTACGAAAAGAGTGTAATTTATTGGAAATGAGCGTAGGTTAATTGCTCT
>ENA-ORTB01002957-ORTB01002957.1-human-gut-metagenome-genome-assembly--contig:-NODE-2957-length-14456-cov-17.846122_pt1 | contig 14456 bp, 13 predicted proteins | sample MGYA00241905_ERZ509174 | MGnify/ENA primary metagenome ERZ509174 (study PRJEB26280, sample SAMEA2338851) | human gut metagenome | biome: human gut; feature: human-associated habitat; material: faeces... | reverse complement strand
ATGCTGCTTTCCGTGAGTTTTCCCAGAAACAGATTCAAAAAGCGAATAAGCCTTCCATTCATAAGCGTCTTGCAGCTTACCGGGCAATGATGCCAAAGAAGACGAAGGACAAAGTAAAGAACCGGCATCAGGAGCAGAGTCGATGAAAAAGAAAAGCGGCAAAACTCTGATGCAGAAGTGGAAGAATAAAATCGGGGGTAAGCTGTCCGCCCTGGATAAAAAGAAACTGGTTCTTACAAATATCCCTTATGCTCTGGCTGCTTTCTATGCAGACCGGGCATTTTTTCTTTACCGGAACAGTCCGGGAGAAGATATGGGGAACAAACTTTTATATGCAATGGAACACGCAGACCGGATTTTTGCTGGTTTTGTGTTAAGCAATAACTGGAAAGATCTGCTAGCAGGTATTGTTGTTGCAGTCGTTCTGAAAGTGTTGGTCTGGCAGAAACAGGCAGACGCAAAGAAATTACGGAAAGGCATCGAGTATGGTTCAGCCAGATGGGGAACCGCAGAGGATATCAAGCCTTATATGTCGGAAGATCCATGGATGAACATTCCATTGACAGCAACAGAAGCACTGACCATGGAGAGCAGACCGAAGCAACCGAAGTATGCAAGAAATAAAAATATAGTGGTCATCGGCGGCAGTGGTTCCGGTAAGACACGTTTTTTCGTAAAACCATCGGTCATGCAGATGAACTGTTCCATGGTCATTACAGATCCGAAGGGCACTCTGATCGAGGAGTGCGGAAAGATGTTGACAAAAGGACCACCAAAGAGGGATAAAGATGAAAATGTCATCAAAGATAAATTCGGAAAAGTGGTGCATGAGCCTTATGTGATTAAGGTTCTGAATACCATTAACTTTTCCAAATCCCTTCATTACAATCCGTTTGCTTATATACGGTCTGAAAAAGATATCTTAAAGCTGGTGACGACAATTATTGCCAATACCAAAGGGGAAGGTGAAAAATCTTCCGAAGATTTTTGGGTGAAAGCAGAGAAATTGCTCTACACAGCACTGATTGCTTTTATCTGGTATGAAGGGGATGAAGAGGAAAAAAATCTGAATACCCTTCTGGATCTTTTGAATGAAAGCGAAACCCGTGAAGAGGATGAAACTTACCAGAATCCAGTGGATATGATGTTCCAGGAACTGGAAGAAAGAGATCCGCAGCACTTTGCGGTCAGACAGTATAAAAAATACAAAATGGCGGCTGGTGTAATAAGATGAAAGAGACTTTTTAGTACATATTAGAAATTCTCTTTGAGCTTATTACTTTTAGGTTCAAATACAGAGGAAAGGAGCAGAGCATGAGTAGTGAAAAAATAATCGCATTGTATGAGAGACTAAGTCGTGAGGATGAGAACTTGGGGGAGTCGTACAGTATTCAAAATCAGAAGAAGTTGCTAGAAGATTTTTGTAGAGAAAAAGGGTGGACTAGGTTCAGGCACTTCACTGATGACGGAATATCCGGTACAACCTTTGAAAGACCGTCTTTTCAGGAAATGATTAGCCTTGTGGAAGATGGAGAAGTGGAAACGATTGTGTTAAAGGATATGAGCCGGTTAGGGCGAGATTATCTTGTAGTCGGTCAGCTTCGAGAGTTCTTCCGTAAAAAGGGAGTCCGGCTGATTGCCATTAACGATAACCATGACAGTTCCAACGGAGATGATGATTTTCTTGTGTTCAGGGATGTTATGAATGAAATGTATGCCAAGGATATCAGCAAGAAGATAAAATCAACATTCCGGTCAAAGGGTAAGTCGGGCAAGCATGTGGCAAGCGTTACTCCATACGGTTATCTGAAAGATGAAAATGACGGTAATCACTGGATAATTGATGAAGAAGCTGCCGAGGTGGTTCGTCTGATATTCAAATGGACTATTGATGGGCTGGGTCCTTATCAGATAGCTAATTTATTGCAGGAGAAGAAAGTGGAAATACCGGCAGTACACATGGCACGCTTCGGTCAGGGCAATAACCGGCATAAACAAGTGAAAGACCCTTATGGCTGGGGTTCTTCAACAGTGGTCGGCATTTTGAAGAAAAGGGAGTACTTGGGGCATACCGTAAACTTCAAAACGCAGAAGCACTTTAAGGACAAAAAGAGCCATTATGTATCGGAAGATAACTGGGTAATCTTTGAGAATACGCAGGATGCCATTATAGACCAAGATACTTTTGATACGGTGCAGAAGCTTCGGGCGAATGTACGAAGATATCCGGATGGATGGGGAGAGCATCATGTGCTTACCGGTCTTATGTATTGTGCTGATTGCGGTGCTAAAATGTATGTTCACAGAACGAGCAATGGTAAGAGAATTGCACAATATACTTGTTCGGCATATACCAAAGTTCCGTGCGGTACGCTATGCAAGACACAGCACAGAATAAACGAGTCCGTGGTGCTGGAACTGATAGGGGATATGCTGAAAGCAATCTTTGAAAGTGCCAAGTATGACAGAGCAGAGTTTTTGGAGACGATAACAACCGCACAGTCCTCACAAGAAGATGCAGAGGTAAAAAAGGTCAAGGCACGAATTAAAGTGGCTAGAAATCGCTGTGACGAGCTAGAGAAACTAATCTGCCGTATCTATGAAGACAACATTCTTGGAAAGTTGCCGGACAGCAGATATGAGGTTCTTGATAAGCAGTACGCAAAGGAGAAATCAGAACTGGATGCGGAAATCAGGGAGCTTGAGAAGAGGATTGCAGAGTATGACGGAAACAGAAATTCTGCAAGCCGGTTCATGGCGCTGATTGATAAATACGAGAGATTTGAAGAGCTTACACCGGCAATGATTAACGAATTTGTTGAGAAGGTGCTGGTGCATGAGCGAGACAGAAAAGGGAGCATTCAGACCACGCAGGAGATTGAGATTTATTTCAATTTCTTAGGTCGGTATGTACCACCGGTAATGGAAGTGGAACTTACACCAGAAGAACAGGCGGAGATAGACCGAATTAACCGGATTAAGGATAAGAGGCATCAGCAGTATCTTCGCAGAAAAGAAAGTGGCTGGCAGAGAAAATATGAGGAGCGTGTGAAGAGTGAAAAGCGTGAGAAACTGCAAGCCATGAAAGAAGAAATCCGTAAGCAGGATAGGGAGAACGGAGTGTATGCAACGGTGGGAAGCCTTGCATTAAACCCGACGGTCGGAACACCTGAATAGGATTTCGGAAAAAGCACTTGAGAGTAATCTTAGGTGCTTTTTTCATGCCCAAATTTCCAAAGGAAATGCAGGGCATATCGAAGAAGTTGAGCAGTGTTACCGGCTGTGTGGTGGCAGTGTCAACTCCTTCGGAGCAGAGTACAGAGGTGCAACCTTTGTCGGAGTTGAGAGGCAGAGCCTTCATCAGGTCAAGGGCGGAAGCCTTGCCCAGTTTATTGTCGTTTCGACAATAAGTACTGGGTATTACTTGTCGCTAACGCAAGGGTGTCGGCTTCGCCTTTAGCAAAACAAAATCAGTGGGAAGGAGCAAAAAGAGAATGAAAGCTTCAAGGCATAATGGAAGAAGTGGAAAGCATGGTGTCTATGATGTGAAGCATAATGACAGAGATTTCAATGTGGAGCATAGCGAACATATTGATGCAGCGAGGACTAAGCAGAATATTTACTGGGATTGCTATCAGGGGTATAGCTTCGCCGGTAGTTCCGAAGAGAGGCAGTTCAATTTTACAGAGATTGAGCGAGCTTATTATTTTGAGCATTACGGAGATTTTGTGGACGCACAGAATGAGAGGAATGAGTTGGCAAGACATCCGGAGCGAAACAGAACAGTGGAAGATGTCCTGAAAAATAATAAGACTTGCCCCGAAGAGAGTGTGTTACAGCTTGGCAATATAGACCATGCAGTTACACCGGATGTGCTGGCTAAGGTGGTAGCAGAGTTCTTTGATGAGTTTAATAAAAGATATGGTTCACACATCCATATATTGGATTGGGCATTACATTTGGATGAGGGAACACCACATGTTCACGAGAGGCATGTGTTTGATGCAAAAAATCAGTATGGGGAGTTGTGTCCCCAGCAGGACAAGGCATTGGAAGAGCTTGGTTTTGAGTTACCTGACCCGACAAAAAAGAAAGGGAAATTCAATAACCGGAAGATGAGTTTTGATGCGGAATGTAGGAAGCTGTTTTTGGAGATAGCACAGAGGAATGGAGTGTTGGTAGATTGTGAGCCGGTTTATGGTGGTGCAAGCTATCTTGAGAAGCAGGACTTCATTATCGAAAATCAGAAAAAACGAATTGCAGAGAAGCAGGCAGTTTTGGATGAGATTACCATGAGAGTTTCTGATATGGAGAGCTTTGTGGAGCAGATAGCAGAGGATGCCTATGAAAAAGCGTGCGAGGTGGTATCAGACACAGTGGTGGAGCAGACCAGAGAGGAAGATATAGAAGAGCTTCGCAAATATAAAAAGTGGCTGATTTCGGATGAGAGAAAGACACCACGGGATAAGCGAGAGTTCGTCGGAAGATGCCTTGATAATTTGGAAAACCGGTTTAGGAGCATGGCTCAGAAGGTGGCTGAAAAGGTTATGGGAGCATTGCAAAATCCGCACTTAAAGGAGCAAAACAAAGCAGAGGTAAAGGAACATGCACGGAAGTCGGTTCGTGCCCTTCTTGAGGCAAATAAGAGGCTTGTAGAGGAACAGAAAACAAATATATCCGTAACACCGGCACATAAGAAATCGAGAGGAGAGGAATTGGGTTAATTATGAATGTATTTACAGTAGTGAAAGACAATGTTACCGCAAAGGATGTTGCTATGCGGTATGGCATGAAAATGAATCGGAGCGGGCTGGCTTGTTGTCCGTTTCATAGTGACAAAACAGCAAGCATGAAGATTGATAAGAGGTATTATTGTTTCGGGTGTGGAGAAACCGGCGATGCAATAGATTTGGTTGCAAAGTATTTTGGTCTTGCACCAAAGGAAGCTGCAATGAAGATTGCATCTGACTTTGGACTAAACTATGATGCAACAAACCGTGCTCCACCGAAGAAAGTAGTGCCGCAGAAATCAAAGGAGCAGATGTTGGATGAGGAACAGAAGCATTGTTATCGGGTTCTGTCTGATTATTATCATCTGCTAAAGGAATGGAAAATAAAATATGCACCGAAGAGTATGGATGAAGAGTTGCATCCGTGCTTTGTGGAAGCTCTGCAGAATATTAGTAAAGTTGAGTATCAGATGGACGCTCTTCTTGAAAAGGATATCCCTGACAGAGCTTTTGTTGTTTCTGATATTGGAAAGGGGGTAAAGAGCATTGTCCGAAGAATTGAAGAGTATCGAAGAAGTGAGAGAGATGCTGGAATGCACACAGCAAGGAAATGTAAAACAGAGTGCCGGTAACTATCGAACGATTTTACTCCATGACCCGAATTTAAAGGGAGCTTTCCGGCTGAACATGTTTACGGACAAAATCGACATTACTAAGGATTTGGGCTGGTACAGAGAAAGTGAAAATCTGACGGATGTGGATTTGAAATTCTTGGTGCTTTACTTTGAAAAGCATTATGGACTGGCAAATGAAAAACGTATTGATGATGCCATCAAGGTTGTGGCGAATGAAAATCGGTATCATCCGGTGCGGGACTACCTGAATGCACTGCAATGGGATGGTGTGGAGCGTATACGGTATTGTTTACATCATTTCTTGGGGGCGGAAGTCAGTAATTACACCTATGAGGTAATGAAACTGTTTATGATGGGGATAATTTCAAGAGTGTTTCGCCCAGGCATTAAGTTTGAAGTGATGCTTTGCCTGGTAGGTGGTCAGGGAGCCGGTAAGTCGACTTTACTACGCTTTCTTGCCATGAATGATGATTGGTTTACGGATGACCTAAAGAAAATGGATGATGACAATGTGTACCGAAAGTTGCAGGGGCATCTGCTTGTGGAGGTTTCCGAAATGGTGGCTGTTCTCAATGCGAAGAATGTAGAGGATACCAAGTCCTTTCTGAGTAAGCAAAAGGATACTTACAAGACACCATATGACAAGCATCCGAAAGACCATAAGAGGCAGTGTGTGTTTGCCGGTTCGTCAAACTCTCTTGATTTTCTGCCTATGGATAGGTCAGGAAACAGAAGATTTCTTCCTATCCAGTGCAATGCGAATGAGGCAGAAGTTCATATCCTTGAGGATGAGAAAGCATCGAGGGAATATATAGCTCAGATGTGGGCAGAGGCGATGGAGATATACAGAAGCGGTAAATACCAAATGAGGCTTCCGAAAGATGTTCAGGACGAGCTTTACGAGTATCAGAAGAGGTTTATGCAGGAAGATACCAAAAAGGAGCTTATTCTTGATTATTTGGAGCATTACGAGGGTAATATGGTATGTTCAAGACAGTTGTATGCGGAAGCATTAGCGAATGATGGAAGTCCGGCACACTGGGAAATACGAGAGATTAACGATATCATGAATAATTGCAGTGGTTGGATTGCCTTTAGTAATCCAAGGTACTTTCCTGAACCGTATCGGCGACAACGAGGATGGGAAAAGCCTGACAACAAAATGAATGATTTTCAACCACTGACCGAAGAGCAGATGGAACAGTTATCGTTACCGGAAGAGTGGATGAAGTAAGAATTGCCCAGTAGGTTGTCGGTTGGTTGTCTATTCCGTTGTCGGGTTCGTTGTCGGTTCTATATTACTATAACCCTTATATTTCCTATATTTTTTAGGGGTATATATAGTTCTGACAACGAAAGCAACGGTATAAATGGAAAAAAGTATAAAAGTAAAAAAGGAACTATAAACGATAAGGTTTGAGAGTTTTAACGTGTCTGTTGTCGTTGTTCGTTGTCGAAAGATAGAGGCACTTCCTTATCGGGCATTAACACAAAAGGAGAGCAAACGAATGGAGAATAGAAAAGCAAACACACCGGTCGCACTCAGGAAGATGATAGGTGGCACAATGTATTGTGTGAGAGTGCATTTTAATGAGAATGCAAAGGAGACCATGAAAGACAAGATAAAGAGGATGCTGGAGAATGATGTTAAGGCATCACAGAACACTGCATAGGTATAAAAGCATGTAGAAAAATTATATATATCGTGGTATAATTGGTGGTGCTTGAGGAGAGCGAAAATTTGAATTTGACGGAGAGATAGTATGGCTATTATTAAAAACGAAATACCGATTTTGGAGTTTGATACAGAGCAGACAGCAGTTCTTAATCCCACTCATGAAAATCTTGGTTTGAACTTACCCAAGAAATGTGTGTTCGCATTTCTTGGTGCTTACATAGATGAATATGCCAGTAAAAGTGATACCAAACAGGTATCCACTTTTGAGAGTGCAACGAAGCATTATCCCATTTACATCACCAAATACAAGGGTGAGGACATTGTGCTTTGTCAAGCACCCGTTGGTGCGGCAGCAGCCACACAGATACTTGATTGGCTGATTGGTTATGGTGTAAGAGAGGTAATCTCGGCAGGTAGTTGCGGTGCTCTGGAAAAGTTCCCCGAAAGTACATTCCTCGTACCAAACAAGGCTCTGCGTGATGAGGGAACATCTTATCACTATGCGCCCCCTTCTCGATTTGTGGAAATCAGCGAGAAGGCAAGAAAAGCAATTGAAGAAACCATTCTTGAGCATAGTATGAAATATCAGGAGGTTATAACCTGGTCAACGGATGGATTTTTCCGTGAAACCAAAGAAAAGGTGGCTTATCGCAAAAGTGAAGGCTGTGCAGTTGTAGAAATGGAATGTTCTGCTCTGGCGGCCTGTGCTGATTTCAGAGGGGCAACCTGGGGTATGATACTTTATACCGCAGACAGTCTTGCAGATGTTGACAAATACGACGAAAGAAACTGGGGCGGTAATGCATACGAATATGCACTTACGCTCTGCCTTGATGCGGTTATCAAATTATAAGAACAGTTAGAATCAATCTTTTTTTTGTGATATAATTTTATTGAGGTGAATGAAATGAGGACTGAAAAAGAAATATACGATTTAGTTTTGAATTTTGCTTTTCAAGATGAGAGAATTAGAATTGTAACTCTTGAGGGGTCTCGCACTAATGTTAATATACCAAAAGACAATCTTCAAGATTATGATATTACTTTTTTTGTTATAGATATGGGAGAATTTTTGAAAAGCGATGACTGGCTTAGTGTTTTTGGTAACAGAATTATGATGCAAAAACCTGAAGATATGGAATTATTTCCTCCAGAAGAAAAAGGATTTTCTTATATAATGCTTTTTGATGATGGTGTAAAGATTGATTTAACTTTGTTACCTGTTTCAATGCTTGAGGAGTATCTTACTCGCGATAAACTTGTAAAAATCATGTTAGATAAAGATAATATGATTAAAACAGAAATAGTTCCCACAGATGAAGATTATTACATTAAGTGTCCAACAGAAAGAAAGTTTGATGACTGTTGTAACGAATTTTGGAATGTTGCAACATATGTATCCAAGGGCTTACTTCGTGGTGAAATACTATTTGCAATAGACCATATGAATGAAGTATTACGTCATGAGCTTCTTAGGATGATTAGTTGGTATGTCGGTACTGAAAAAGGATTTAATTTCAGTTTGGGTAAAAACTATAAATTTTTAGATAAGCATATTTCAAAAGAATTGTGGGATAACTTACTAAATACATATTCAATGAGTTCGTATGAAGAAATGTGGAAATCGTTTGATTTGTGTCTATGTTTGTTCAAAAAAATATCTAAAAAAGTGGCAGATTCACTTGGTTATAATTATCCTGATTATGATGAAAACGTTACAAAATATTTGGAAACACAAAAGAGAATTTCAAATAAATATCTTTATGGTAATAGGTATTGACAAATTCCAATTGAACAAAATCGCTGCGCAATGGCCTGCCAAGGCTGTGGCATAGCGATTTTCTGTTTTCTATAACAAAAGCAGTGGAAAGCAAGTCCTAAAAGTAGTATTGTTAAGTCACCACAACGAAACAATCAAACAGGATCGACCTTCCCACTGCCTATGAAAAGAATACCACCCTTCCGCTTGGTTGGCAAGCGGTTTTATGACCCCAATGCACCTCCGTGTAAAGCAGTGTTTTTGATACTACTGATTTTACATGGAGGATTTTATTATGTATGAAAAATATTTAGAACAGCTTGAGGAAGCTGGAAAAATCCGCAACCTCAAAGAACGTTCCATCAACTGCTATAAAAACTATGTCTCTTACTTTCTGAAATATCAGGGTAAGAATCCGGAAGAGCTTACCTGTCAGGATGTCAGGACTTTTTTGCTTGCAAAAAAAGAGGAAGGGCTGAAAGCCACAACTCTGAACCTTTATAATTCTGCCATCCGTTTTTTCTACCGAAATGTCCTGCATATCCTTTGGGATGATATCACCGTTCCACGCATGATTCTGGAACACAAGCTTCCAACTGTATTAACTTCTGATGAAATCGACCGCCTGTTAGACGCTATTGACGATATCAAATATAAAGCTATGTTTGCAACAATGTACTCTTCCGGGATGCGGGTTTCTGAAGTTATTCATCTGCATTATGATGATATTTCCCGCTCAAATATGCAGATACATGTCAGAGATACTAAGAACCGGATGGATCGTTATACAATCCTTTCCAAGCGTTGTCTGGATATCCTTACACAATACTGGTTTGAGAAAGGACGGCCTCGTGGAATCCTGTTTCCTAATAAATTCACCGGTAATTACCTGACAGTCAGTACACTGGAGCAGGTGATGCGCCGTGCCGTATCCGATGCCGACCTTCCGATGAATGCAACCCCTCACTGTCTCCGTCATAGCTTCGCAACACATTTGATGGAGCAGGGTGTGGAACGTCAGCATATTCAGGCACTGCTTGGACATCGTGATCCGAAGTCTACGGAAGTTTATCTTCATATCAGCAACAAATCACTCATGGGTATCCAAAGTCCGTTTGACCGGAAAGAAGGTGCTGATTATGAATAAGCCGACCGTTCAGGATATTTTTCAGTGTTTTTATCCGGCATACCTTGAAAAGTATTCTCCCTCTCCTGAACAGGCGAAAGTTGCCCGGAACATCATGAACTGCAAAACAGGAGCCTATGGAACAAATATCAGTGTATGTGAAGACTGTGGTGCTGTTCAGATTCATTACAATTCCTGCCGCAACCGTTGTTGTCCTATGTGTCAGGCTGTTCCAAAGGAAATGTGGATGGATGCCCGCAGAGAAGATGTACTTGATGCCCCCTACTTTCACTTGGTATTTACAGTGCCTGACATTCTGAATCCAATCATTTACAGCAATCAGAAACTGTTATATGACACCCTATATCATGCTGCTTCTGCTACAATCAGTGAACTGACTGCTGACCCTGCACACCTTGGTGCTGCTGTCGGATATATCTGCATCCTTCATACATGGGGATCTGAGATGAACTTTCATCCTCATATCCATACAATACTGCTTGGCGGTGGTCTGACATCCAAAAACGAATGGAAAGACAACGGTACTGAGTTTTTTCTTCCCATATGGGCTATCTCCAAAGTTTTCCGTGGAAAATATATGGATGAGTTAAAAAATCTCTGGAATACGAACCAGCTTGAATTTCATGGCACTGCTGAAAAATATCGTAACCATTATACATTCAAAGAGCTGCTTGATTCCTGTTATGCTGCGGAATGGATTCCTTATTGCAAGAAAACCTTTAACGGTGCACAGTCTGTGATTGATTATCTTGGAAAGTACACCCATAGGATTGCCATCAGCAATCACCGCATCATATGCATACACGATGAAACCGTCACTTTTTCTGTAAAAGATTACCGGAACAAAGGACAATGGAAAGAGTTGAGCATTTCCGGTGTTGAATTCATACGGCGTTTTTTGATGCATGTGCCGCCAAAACGTTTTGTCAGGATTCGGCATTACGGACTTCTTTGTTCCCGCAGCAAGCGAAAGAAACTTATTCTATGTCGAAATCTTCTTGGTTGTCAAAAGTATCTCTCAAAACTTCGGGATAAGGAGATGCCTGAAATATTAAAACAGCTTTATGGCATAAACGTCTATGTGTGTAAATCTTGTGGTGGTCATCTTGGAAAACCACAACTTCGAATACCTCAAAGATGTTAAAAGATTATTCTTTCATATTTTTTCTGAAGCCTCAAAGTTTGAGGTTTTATTGTCGTACCTATTTATCTGGAAACACCTGATTTCTGTAGATTCTGCACTGAAAATCCTGTATAATCATGGGTAAGAACAAAAGATTGAAAGTCCATAGGTAGTGGCTACCCGGACGCTCACTTTGTTCAATTAGGTCAAATCGAAAATGGTGTAAACGAAGGGGCAGTTCACTGGAATGCCAAAACTGCTTTTTCGTTTACCCCATCATTGATTCTAACCTAAAGAATTTGTCGAACTTACTCTAAATTGGCAAAGACCGCTTACATCGTGTAGGCGGTCTCTTTTCGTGTTCAGATATATTTGATTTTGAACTTTCTTCTCTTGGCTGAAAGCACCTTATAAAGAATATCATCTACTGCATCGGTGCATCTGCCTTGTGCTGTCAGGCTGTTCTTCAAACGAATAAGTGATTGTATCAATCTGCTATATTCGTCATCATTTAGATAGATATGGAACTTTTCTTCTCTCATAGTCGTTTCCTCCATTCATCGAATCTTCTTTTGATTACCGAAACATCTACTTCGACATCAGAATAAATAAAGATATGTACGCTTTTGAAAACTGCTTTTACTCTGTCGGCATACTCCGTTTCCGTTTCGGTTGTCTTAAAAGGGAGTTTTACGAGTTTTATATTTCGCTGCTTGCAAAGGTGGCTTTTGAGAACCTCCATATGTTCTGAGCCGTTCGTAAATTCTATCGCCAGCTTTTCTGACGGAATGTAGGTTTCAAGTGGTATTCCTAATAGTTTATCTGAACCGAGCTGCACCTTTAATCCTTTTTGATTTGCGTAATAGGCAACAGCCAAGCCGGGGAATACGGAGCGATATTCGCTTTCGCATACGGTGCATTTTCCTTCAAGAATTGTTCTGTCGCTGATTTTTGCTTTCCAAGAGTGTCCGAGTGAACATTTCCACCACACACTTTTCATCGACTTTCTTGATACTTGTGTCGGGAGCAGAGAGTTTTTTTCATAATCCCATTCAGCAAGCAGTTTCCTGTCCGTTGTGGCTAAATCATTGTACCCTGCAAGAACCGCTCTGTCCGCACAGACCGGGCATACCGTTCCTTTTACACGGGCATTTATTACGGACTTCCACTCATTGCCGCAGGTCTTACACTTCCACCAAACATTGCGTCTTGATTTTGCGTTTACCTCATCAGGTAATAGAGGATAATTTCTTTCTGACCACTCGGCGGCAAGGTCAGGGTGTGTAGTCGCCAAGTCATTAAATCCTTTGAGCAATGTATATCCACTACAATACGGACATCTGCTCCCACCGGAACGGGTTGAAATAAGAGTGTACCACTCGTTTCCGCAATCTCTGCATTTCCACCAAGCCTTACTGTTTGCAAAGGCTGTTACCATTGTAGGCTGCAACGGAAGATTTCTGTCAGACCATTCAGCAGCAATATCAGGATACTGTGAAGCAAGGTCATTGAATCCTGCAAGGACTTTATTATGTGAGCAGTATGGACAGCCTGTGCCGTTTACCGTTCTGCTTTTAACGCTTGCTTCCCATTCGTGTCCGTGTTTGCATTTCCAAATAATCTTCTTATGAGAAGCGACAGAAACCTCAGTAGGCTTTAATTCGTTCTTTTCAGACCACTCCTGAGCCAGCAGGGGCTTCAATGTGGCTAAATCATTGATACCCTCTATTACTCTCGCTCCTGAGCATATCGGGCATTTCTCGCCCTTTGAGCGAGCTTTGACGCTCGTTTCCCACTCGTGTCCGCAAGCACCTTTCCACCACACTCTTTTATTTGAACCGAAGGTTATCTTATCCGGCGTCAGCGGTAAATTCTTCTCTGACCATTCAGGAATAAGCTCCGGATGAACGCTTGCTAAACTGCCCGTCATAGTACAACCACCCCTTCCTTTGTGATTATCCCAATTATATTGAGAAAATCGGGATTGGTGTAGTTTGCGAATAATAAGAAAGACCTTGGGAGAAAATATCTCTCAAGGTCAATAAGTGATTCCTCAGTTAGAATTTTATCTTTCCTGTCGGGCAATAAGAGTGGTTACACTATAATAAATCATCACTAAACCCGCACTTAAAATTGCCCCGCCAATAATATCAGTAATCCAATGAACACCGGATATCAACCTGCCAATTACCATAAAAGCAGTAAATGCAATTAAAGCAAAGGCAAATGCTCTTTTCATTTTTGTATTTCTAATTCTACTGTTTAGCTGCATAACAGCTGTCGGCATAACACACATAACAAGCAAGGTTGTCGATGATGGATACGAAGCTTCAAGAAAACCGTTAATCAATACCGGGCGGTAATTGACAACATAAAATTCAAAAAACAAATATGCCGCCATTACAACAATATAGAATGCTCCCAACACCAAAATACTGGAATCGACCTTGAATAAGCTTTTTCTTTTAATAAGCTGTATAAGTCCAAGCAACGCAAATCCCAAAATAAAGCAAAGCGGTATCAGTCCTAACCAGTCCGTAACGGTATATATTGCCATATGCACACCTGTCAGGCTGTGGATAAAGCCGTTCAAGGTTGCAAATCCAACAGAAGAGTTTTGTGGCCCGATGGGCTGAACATCAATAAGGCTTATTGCCACTGTCCACAAAATAAATAACACTACCATTGCTATTCCTGAAAGCAATACTTTTTGACTTTTTTCTTTTTTCATTTTTATCAATCCTTTGCCATAATTATTTGGCTTTCGCCTGTTTACAATATAGGCGGAATGAATAAAAATGAAAAGAATTTCACCGTCACATTGGCGACACGCTTCGTATCATCGCCATTTTATCAGCATCAGAGACTTTATCGCCAAGAAAACAAAAGTGAAAAAGGCTGCATAAGGTTGAAGTGTTATCATAAATTCTATTGTAGCAACTGTGCTTAACACAATGGATATTTGATGTTTGTGTTTCAACCAAAACACTGCTTCATAATTTTGTAGAGCGAGAAGCAAAACACCTGTAAGTACAATTCCAAATACAATAATTAAATACGGTATTTTGATATACTGCGGGGTACCTGTCAGCGAAAGTAAAGATACCTCTTTTATAATCTCATCACCCTTTTGTCCAAAGAAAGGCAGAAACAGAAACATAATCAAACTGCAATCGAGTAAACCAAACACTAAGTCTCTTGTATGTTTTTCCTTTTGCTTATTATCCTCGTCAGCAATTTTAAGTATTTCTTCACCGGACAATAACTCATCTATTGACACTGAAAAAAACTTTGAAATTGCTTTTAATGACTCGATATTGGGAACTCCTCTGCCCGTCTCCCTTAATTAAAGATATTGTTGGGTAAAAAAGAAAGGTCAGTCGA
>ENA-ORTB01002947-ORTB01002947.1-human-gut-metagenome-genome-assembly--contig:-NODE-2947-length-14492-cov-4.420101_pt1 | contig 14492 bp, 11 predicted proteins | sample MGYA00241905_ERZ509174 | MGnify/ENA primary metagenome ERZ509174 (study PRJEB26280, sample SAMEA2338851) | human gut metagenome | biome: human gut; feature: human-associated habitat; material: faeces... | reverse complement strand
ACTGGCCTGAGGTTATGGTCACATATGAACAGAGTGAGAAGATACTCTTCTCAGCGGATGCATTTGGCAAGTTCGGCACTCTGGATACCGACGAGGACTGGGCATGCGAGGCGAGAAGATATTACTTCAATATAGTAGGAAAGTATGGAATGCCTGCACAGGCACTTCTGAAGAAGGCAGCAGGACTGGATATCCAGAAGATATGTGCACTCCACGGACCAATCCTCACAGAGAATCTTGAATATTACATAGGCAAATATCAGCTGTGGTCAACATACACACCTGAGGATGAGGGAATCTTCATCGCATACTGCAGTCTCCATGGCAACACAGAGAAGGCTGCAAAGAAACTGGCGGAGATACTTGAGGCAAAGGGTGCGCCAAAGGTTGCGATATCAGACCTCTCAAGGGATGATATGGCAGAGTGTATAGAGGATGCATTCAGATACGACAGACTGGTTCTGGCAGCCCCAACATATGATGGCGGTGTGATGCCTGTCATGGCGGATTTCATCAACCACCTGAAGATGAAGGCGTATCAGAAGAGAAAAGTGGCATTCATTGAGAATGGTTCGTGGGCTCCAATGGCAGCCAAGCTCATGAAGGAACAGATGTCAGCGATGAAGGATATAGAGATCGTGGACGAGCACGTGACCATAAGGTCTGCGTTCAAGCAGTCGGATGTGGCAGCGCTTGAGGCTTTGGCTGGAAAACTGTTATAAGAGATAAGGATAATAAACATAAAGTAAGTCTGAAACCGACTTACATACGTAGTTATTATTCATCTAACAGGTGAGTTGCTACAATAAAGTTGTTACACAGAGTTGCTATACATATCGTGAGCAGGGAATTTGAGCCCGCCGGTCCTTAGGTGGCGCTGTGAGGCGGCACCTTAGTACCGCTGCAGGGCGAAATAAGCGGAAGCGACCCAGCGAATGATATGTATAGCAGTTCTGTGATCAAAGATAGAATTGGCAACTCACCGTCCTATCAATAATGTAAGGAAGGTGTAAGACATGGCTAAGTCCATGGTTTCCGGTAAGCCCCTCAGTCTGATGCTGCAGTTTGCCACCCCGCTCTTGCTCGGCAATCTGCTCCAGCAGACGTACAACATAATAGATGCGGCTATTGTGGGGCAGATACTGGGAGATAAGGCTCTGGCGGGAGTTGGAGCAAGCAGCAGTATACAGTTTCTGGTTCTGGGATTCTGTATGGGCTGTTGCACAGGATTTGGTGTTCCTGTTGCAAAGTATTTTGGTGCAAATAATCTGCACAAGATGAGAAAGTATATATTTAACGGCGCGGTGCTGACGGGCATCATAGCGTTGATAGTCACGATTGTATGTTCGGTGTGCTGTAATCAGATACTTCATCTGCTTTCGGTTCCGCAGGATATATATGACAAGGCATATGCTTATCTTATAGTTATATTCCTGGGAATTCCGTTCACACTCATGTACAACTATCTGTCAAGTGTGCTCAGGTCTCTGGGAGACAGCAGAACGCCGTTCATGTTTCTGGCGTTCTCGGCAATACTCAACATATTCCTTGACCTGTTCTTCTGTCCACAGAATGAGAGGGTTAAGTTTGATGACATTGTCAGCAGTATCGTACTCCACCATCTGCATATTGGCTCTGGTGACAGACTGTTCTCTGCGCAATCCGCTGATCCAGACTTCGACTCCCTGGAGTGCTCTCTTGAGCGATTCCACTTTTCTGACGTTGCAGCACAAGTGACGGAACTCCACGCTGTCGTAGAACAGGTTGATGCCATGCTCCTTGACCATCTTCTGGACATTGTGCCAGTCAGGGAAAAAGACCTCGATCCTGATTCCGTACTGCATGTTGGTCCGGTCTATAAGGTCATAAGTCTCAGGGAATTGACGGCCTGTATCGAGCGTGAATATTCTCGCGTCCTTGCGGATGCCGACCATCATGTCGGTTATGGTCTGGTCTTCATAGCTGAGGCTTGAGGACAATGCGGATGTCTCAGGGAACTCATTCAGAAAATATTCAAGCACCTTCTGCGGTTCCTGATTCAGGAATTCTTCATTCTTGGCGGCAGCGAAGGCAATGCGCTCTTCCACTGTCATTGACTGGATGGACATAGTTTATGCTTCGTCAGGGACAATCATTCCGGCTCCGACGGTATCATTGGTTCCTTCCTCTACGAATATGAGGCTACCCATCGTGCGGTTTGACTTATAGTAATCGTAAATGAGAGGTTCTGCTGTTCTGATTCTGACACGAGCTATGTCGTTCATCACCAGCTTCTCCACATCGTAAATCTTTTCTCTGGTATTGATGTCGATCTTGTATTCGATTTCTTTTACGATTCCGAGAGTTTTTCCTGTAGCGTGGCGGATGACGTATTTCTTGCCCTGCTGCAATGCGGAGTTGCGGAACCAGCAGACATTCAGGAGGATATCCTGTTCCATCATCGGCTGCACACCGGATACTGATACGATGACGTCGCCACGGCTGATATCGATATCGTCAGCAAGGGTCACATCTACGGACTCCGGAGTTACTGCAGTTTCCAACTCCTTTTCTCCCAGATAGATACCGGTTACTGTAGATGTCATCTCGGACGGATATACTTTAACTATGTCGCCGACCTTGAGCGAACCTTCGGCCAAGCGTCCTGCATAACCTCTGAAATCCGGGAATTTGGAAGAAATCGGTCTTATGACATACTGCACCGGAAAGCGGAGCCTGTCTTCCGCTTCTGTCGGAAGCTGAACGGTCTCGAGGAAATCCAGAAGCGCCTTTCCTGTGTACCAAGGCATATTCTCAGACTTGTTCACCACATTGTCCCCGAGTTTCGCGGAGATAGGGATGAAAGTCACGTTATCCAGCTCGATGGAAGCGGACATTGACTTGTAGTCTGCCACGATCTTGTCGAATACTTCCTGTGAGAAGTCCACCAGGTCCATCTTGTTCACGCATACGACCACTTGCTTGATGGCAAGCAGGGATGCGATGTAGGTGTGACGGACGGTCTGCTCCATGATACCGTGGCGGGCATCTACGAGAATGACTGCCAAGTCAGCTGTGGATGCGCCCGTGACCATGTTTCGGGTATATTGGATATGTCCCGGAGTGTCGGCAATGATGAATTTGCGTTTAGGGGTGGCAAAATATCTGTAAGCCACGTCGATAGTGATTCCCTGTTCGCGTTCAGCACGGAGTCCGTCGGTGAGAAGCGCGAGGTTCACTTCTTCGTTGCCTCTGCTTCGTGATGCTTCCTCGACAGCTTCCAGCTGGTCTTCAAATATAGATTTAGAATCATACAGAAGCCTTCCGATCAATGTGCTTTTTCCATCATCCACACTGCCGGCCGTAGTGAAACGGAGCAACTGCATATTCAGATATCCTTTTGTATTCTGTGTTTCCATTTTATTCTATGTATCTGTCAATCATCGTACTATATCTGCCGATCCTTCTGACCGGCAATCTGGGCCAACCGCTCCGTGTCCTAAAAATAGCCCGCTTTCTTTCTGTCTTCCATCGCGGTTTCAGAACGTTTGTCATCAGCTCTGCCGCCACGCTCGGTAACTCGGGATGAAGCTATCTCGTCAATGATGTCTTCGATTTTGTGTGCATGTGAAAGTGTCAGACCGGTACAGGTGATGTCACCTATGGTCCTGCATCTGACTTCCTTTTCTTCGACCACTTCTTCTGGACGTCTGAGAATCACAGCCGGCTCTGCTGCAAGCCATTGACCGTCACGGAAAAACACTTTTCTGGTGTGGGTGTAATACAGGCTTGGGAGTTCGATTCCTTCCTGATAGATATACTGCCACACGTCCATCTCAGTCCAGTTGCTGATAGGGAAAACGCGGAAGTGCTCGCCCGGGTTCTTCATTCCGTTGTAGATGTCCCAAAGTTCAGGACGCTGGTTCTTGGGATTCCACTGACCGAATTCGTCGCGGTGAGAGAAGATTCTCTCCTTGGCGCGTGCCTTCTCTTCATCACGTCTGGCTCCGCCGCAAGCTGCATCGAACTTGTATTTCGCCAATGTATCCAGCAGGGTGACTGTCTGGAGTTTGTTTCGGCTGGCATTGAAACCGGTCTCCTCCTTTACTTTACCTTCGTCAATCGAGTCCTGGACATAGCCTACGATGAGGTCAGCGCCGAGTTTCTTCACGAGGTCATCGCGATATGTGATGGTTTCCGGGAAGTTGTGACCTGTGTCGATATGGACTAGAGGGAATGGTATCTTGGCCGGATAAAATGCTTTGTATGCCAGATAAGTGAGCACGATGGAGTCTTTGCCGCCTGAAAAGAGGATGCAAGGCCGCTCGAATTGCGCTGCGACTTCTCTGAGTATATAAATGGACTCAGCTTCGAGTTCTTTCAAATGCGTTAAATGTTCGCTCATTTTCTATCTATTATTTATACAATTTACAAAGATAACTAAAGCTATGCTAAATCTAAAATCCCGTCGCCCATACCATCAGAGCCCTGACAGCATAGGGGCTGACACGCTTTAACTGAACACGCCGGCGAGATATTTTTTGGTAAGTTCTTCGCGAGGCTCGTTGAACACCTGCTTGGCGTCACCGGTTTCGATGACCTCACCGAGATACAGGAACACTGCATAATCGGCGATACGCAACGCCTGACGCAAGGTATGCGTCACCATGATAATGGAATATTTCTCCTTCAGCTTCACGAAAAGGTCCTCCACAATCTTGCTGGAGACAGGGTCAAGCGCACTCGTGGCCTCATCCGCGAGGATGTAGTCCGGCTCCACTGCAAGACTTCTTGCCAGGCAAAGTCTCTGCTGCTGGCCGATCGAGAGCCTCATGGCGGAACTCTGCAGCCTGTCCTTCACCTCTTCCCACAGTCCGACTTCTGTCAGATAGTGCTCCACGACATCCGCAAGTTCCTTTTTCTTCGGATGCATTCCATGTATTCTGCAGCCGTAGGCGACATTGTCAAATATGGACATCGGCAGCGGACACGGGCGCTGTGGCACGAGACCGATGCGTCGGCGCAGCTCTATCAGGTCACTGTAGCCGGCACCGATGATATTCTTGTCCCCGATCATTATCTTTCCGTCCACATTGACATTGTCCACATTGTCAATCAGTCTGTTGAGAGTCTTGAGCAACGTGCTCTTGCCGCATCCCGACGGACCGACAATGCAGGTAATCTTGTTCTCCGGAAACACCAGGTCAATGTTTTTGAGAATGGGTCTGTCGTCTATCGACAAATTCAGATGTTCGACCGACAACGGGTGCTTGTTTATGTTGTTTGTATCCATATCTTACATGTTGTTCTTGGTGAAATGATTTGTTATCCAACGTCCTCCCAGGCTAAGTATCAGCACCAATACCGTAAGCACGAGTGCCGCTGCATAAGCCCTTCCGGGGAACGGGTCCGGCATGGTTATCCAGTTGAAAATCTCCAACGGAAGAGTAGCAGTCGGAGAGGACAATGAATCCGCAACCGAGTCGGAAAATCCTGCCGTAAACATGACTGCCGCAGCATCACCGATGGCCTTTCCCACCGCCAGAAGCGTGGCAGTGGCCATGCCCGGCAGCACCTGTTTCAGCACCACGCGCAGGGTTTCAAGCTTGGTGGCACCGAGTGAGTAGGCTGCATCGATCATGTCATCCGGCACCGACTTGGAAATCTCATCACCGCTACGGATGAACATCGGGATAATCAGCAATGTGCTGACTATGATACCGCCCAGCACTGATGCCCTCATTCCCACCATCACCATCACCATAAACGCAAATGCGCCATAGACGATGGACGGAATGCCGTAAAGCACGTCATAGACCAGTCGGGCGAGATAGGACAGCCAGTTGGAACGTCTGCGGTAAAGGTTCATATAGAACACCACAGGAACGCTTATGAACATGGCCAACACGGTCGCGGGCGCAACCACCATCAGCGAACCGAGAATCGCATTGAGAAAACCACCGTCGTCCGATGTGTTCCAGTTCTGGCCCGGCACCTGGAAAATCATCTCCCAAGAGATTGAACCGAAGCCTTTTACGAATATGGTCCAGACAATGGAAAGCACGACCAGAAGCACGATTCCCACGCACATCCACATCAGAACCCGGAAAATGTTTTCCTCTATGAATTTTGATTTCAACTTTGTCATAATCACTCTCCTTTCTGGACCCTGTACAGAATAACTCTGGACAATACATTGAAAATCACCACAATGACAAGCAATATCAGAGCCGCAAACATTATCGCCGACTCATACAGCGGCACCGACGCCATCTCGCCATAATTGTTTCCGATCAATGCCGGCAAGGTGTAGAATCCCTTGAACAATGACTTAGGAATCGCAGGAATACTGCCGCAGACCATCATCACAGCTATCGTCTCGCCCATTGCCTTGGACAATGCCAGCACCACTGCCGCGAATATTCCGGACAATGATTTGCGCAGCACGACCCGCCTGGTGGTCTGCCAGGTGGTGGCGCCCAATGACATTGACGCGTCCCTGAGGTCCTGAGGCACGGTGGAGAATATCTCCACGAACAGGCTCACCATGATAGGAAGCACCATCACGCACAGCACCAGAGAAGCGGTCAGAAGCGTATAACCGGTTATCGGAATCAGCAGCAGGATACCCCAGACGCCATAAATGACGGAAGGCAGCGCGGCGAGGATATCCAATGCCGGGAACACGAATTTCTTGACGATTTTCTTGGAGTATTCTGTCAATGATACGGCTGTCAGGAGCGAAAGCGGAAGTGCTATGGCTATGGACAGCAAAGTCACTGACAATGTTCCTGTTATAAATGGAAGGAAACCGAATTTCTTCTGTGAAGGTTTCCACTCTGACGAAGAAATCAGATCCCAGAATGAATTTTCCTGGAGAATCGGCAGCGACTTGTATGTCAGTCCCCCTATCATCGCTATCAGCAGGAAAACAGACGAAACCGTCAGCAGGAACATGAATGCCGAAGACAGGTTCTGCTTGTATATCCGCTTCTTGTTCAGGGACTTCTGGAAGACCGAACCGCTGCACAATGCCACGACGAAAACTATCAGGGCGATGAAGACCACCACTACATTATCGGTGGTGTTGCGCTTCAGGTCCATGGATTTGCGCGCAGTCCTGAGCAGCTTCATATTGTCATTATGAAGTTTTCCGGTAATCTTCACATAACCTGCCGGCTCATTGAACCTCTGCCCGTCCTTGAGCGCATATTTCAGAAATGCCAATGAAGCAGAGTCCTTAGGTGCTCCCTTGGTCACGAAATACAGATTCCTTGCAGGTGGAGCAGGGAACTTGTCCAGTTCTATCGCATTGACCAGCTGCTCTTTAGAATCATAGAAACTTTCTTCCGGACCGATGTCCCCGTCGCCGTCAATGTCTATAGGCAACACAGCCAGACCCGGTCGCGCACGATGCGTCTGGGCATCATAGGCATAAGCCAGATTGTTGAAGCCGATGCCCCACTTGTCCTTGCTCACCGCTCCGGCTATTCCCGGGTCTCCGAAAACCGCCGTACCGTGCAGTTCTTCCTGCTTTGAATCGAACCATGAGGCGAATGTCTGGGCAGCTCCGCAGGCATCTGAACGTGTATATATATTGATTTTATGCCTGTCCCTGGTGCCCAACAGCTGTCCCCAGGTGGTGATTTTGCCTGTCACCCATATATCGCGTGCCTGCTTGTCGGTAATTCCGCGCTTGAGTATCAGGTCTATGTGGGGATTGTCCGAAGAGAAAACGGGGATGACGGCGTCACGGCCTACGACAAACGCCATTGCACCGGCATCCACCTCTTCCTGATGAAGTTCGCGGGACAGCATGGCGTAGTCCACCATTCCGTTCAGCACGTCAGTCATTCCCTTGCCCGCGCCGCCTGCCGAGACGTCGATTTTCACGTCAGGATACCTCACCTGGAAATCATTGGCCCACTGCACAGCCAAGGGGTACAGCGCGAATGCACCGGATACTGAAACCTGCCCGTGCAGCGCCTCAGAATCATCTCTGACAACGCTGCAGGACAATGCAGACGACCATAAGGCCAATGCAATCAATCCCCTATGTATCCTTTTTAAGGACATAGGCTATTATTTGAGAGTGAATTCCGCCTCAGAACGGACATCTGCAGATGATGCCGCTACGAGAACCTTGAACACTCCCGGTTCAGCCACCCACTGATGTTTCTCTGCATTGAAATAACTCAAATCTTCTGCTTTCAGTTCGAATTCGGCTGTCTTGGTTTCACCTGGCTCGAGGAAAAGTTTCGCAAAGCCTTTGAGCTCTTTCACCGGTCTGTCCACAGAGCACTCAGGATCAGCAACATACAGCTGAACGACTTCTGCGCCTGCTACCTTTCCAGTATTCTTTACCGGCACGGACACCTTGAGAGTGCCGTTCTGTTTCATTGACTTGGACGAAAGCTTCACGTCGCCATATTCGAATGTAGTATAGCTGAGGCCGTATCCGAATGGGAAGAGAGGCTTGATATCCTTGTGTTCGAACCATCTGTAACCGACATAGATTCCTTCGGTATAGGTCTGCTGAGGCGCAGGCTCGCCTTCTGTCCAGGTTCCAGGATACTGCTCCACTGTCTTTACAGGGCCGTCTTCCAGCGCAACCGGATATGTGAACGGAAGTTTTCCTGACGGGTTCACTTTGCCTGTCAGCACGTCAGCGAGAGAGTTTCCTGCCTCACTGCCGATATACCAATCCTGAAGAACTGCATTGGCCTTGTCGATCCACGGCATAGCCACAGCATTTCCGGACACATTTACAACTACCAGTCTGTCAGTCACTTCCGCAAGCGCTTCTATCACGGCGTCCTGGTTATAAGGGAGCGCGAATCCTCTTCTGTCGCCACCTTCACTGTCCTGTCCGTAAGCCTTGTTCAGGCCACCTACAAATATCACGTAGTCAGCATCGCGTGCAGCATTGACAGCATCATCTATCAATGTCTGTGCATCTCTGGTCTCGCTGAGGTCCTGTCCGCTGGTCACGCCGTTGTATGATCCGGAAACGTCACCGACATAGCCCCTTTCGTATGCAACTTCCGCTTTTCCTTCCAGAGCTGTTCTGATTCCATCGAGAGGAGAAACTTCGTAACGCGCTTTGAGTGAAGAGCTTCCGCCGCCGACCGTCATCATCTTGACAGCATTTTCTCCGACTACGAGAACTTTCTTCACATTGTCAATGTCGATAGGAAGCACGCTTTCATTCTTGAGAAGGACAATGCCGTCGGCGCCGATTCTGCGGGCTGCTTCTGAATGTTCTTCACATCCGAAACGTCCAGGATTACGGTTTGCGCTGAGGTTCGTCCTCATTTCCAGACGGAGCACTCTTCTGACTTTATCGTCCAATGTCTTGAGGTCTGCCTCACCGTTTCTGAGTTTCTTCAGGTATGGCTGGGCGAGGAAATATCCGTCATAGGCATTGCTCTTTCCCTCCGTCAGACCGTTGGTCCAAGTTCCGTATTCCATGTCGAGGCCGTTTGCTGCTGCCTGGTCGGTATTGTGCACGCCGCCCCAATCGCTGATTACCACGCCGTCATATCCCCATTCTCCTTTGAGGATATCGTTCAGGAGGTACTGGTTATGGCAGCAATGCTGGTTCTTGTACTGGTTGTATGAGCCCATTATCGCCCACGCGCCGCCTTCCTGAACAGCGGTCTTGAAGGCAGGGAGATAGAGTTCGTACAATGTCCTGTCATCGACATTGACATTGACATTAGACCTCCAGTACTCCTGATTGTTGAGTGCATAGTGCTTTACGCAGGCTGCGACGCCATTGCTCTGGACACCACGCACATACGGCGCTGACATATGTCCTGCAAGGTATGGGTCCTCACCCATGTATTCGAAGTTACGGCCGTTGAGCGGAGTACGGTAAATGTTCACGCCTGGGCCGAGAAGCACGTTCTTCTTCCTGTACTTGGCTTCCTCGCCGATGCATACGCCGTAGAGTTCGGCCAATGATTTGTCCCAAGTCGCTGCAAGACAGGTCAATGCAGGGTATGCGGTGCAGGAGTCGTTTGTCCAGCCGGCCTGGTCCCATTCGTCCCAATAGACTTCTGCCCTGATTCCGTGAGGGCCGTCGGTGCACCAGATCTCAGGAATTCCGAGTCTCGGCACGCCTGCTGAACTGAACTTGGACTGTGCGTGGAGCACTGCCACTTTTTCTTCCAATGTCATTCGGGAAAGGGCATCTTCTACCCTGGCTTCAACCGGCTTTGTATCATCGAGATAGACCGGCAGGGCTGTTTTCTGCTGTTTGGGAGCGCATGAAAACAATGTCAGCATCAATGCTGCAGGAAGTAAGAACTTCTTCATATTATTCTGTTTAGATATTATTCTTTTTAGTACATGTAATCAAATTTTCAAATTTAAACAAAATCGACAATGTGAGCAAATTTGATTTTCAAATGACAAATGTATATATTTGCAGAATACTATCCGGGGATGTTCTGGTTTTGACAGCATTGATGTCGGGTGGTAAGCACGTCGAGCGTATGGCACGTTTGCTCGTTAATATCAGCGGCCGTAAATTCAGTTGCTAACAACAACTATGCACTCGCTGCGTAATCAACTAGGTTGATCACCTTAATCGGGCCGCCAAGGTTGCGGCTCTGACGAGTATCCCGCAGTCTTTAGGCCGGTTCAGTTCTGAGTACGGGGTATCATTAAAACCGGATGCACGGAGGGACTCCTTTAAACTCCGCCAAGACCTAAAGGATAAGCCAAGGTTAGCCCGCCCTCCGGCAGGCCTGGGCCGACAACCAAAGGACGGATAAACGTGTAGAAAGCTACTTGGTGCGATGTTTGGACGGCGGTTCGACTCCGCCCATCTCCACTTTATTGATCAAATATCATTGTTGATTTTTACATTCAGGGCTCTAATCTGTTCAATCAGATCGTCAAATGCCGGTGAATCTCCATAGATCATAATCTCACGCATTGATTCATAGTCCTTGCGCCATTGGTCAATAATTGCGTCCGGTGGTACAATACAGATTCTTTCAGGAGTAAGTGAATCGTAGTCAAAACCTTTAAGTCCTATGAATTTACGCCTGTGTTCAACGATACTATTCCACAAGTCACGGTCCGATAACGCCAGACTTGCAATGCCAGTGTCAGCTATTTTGATGATATCGTACATGTGACGTGACATTCTATCCACACGTATTTGTTCAGGGTTATGTGAGAATTCCTCGTGAAGAAGGCATATCTTTTCCAGGAATGTCCGTTCTGGAACGACTGCATTTACGATTACTTGCGGTTCCACAAATGGAGATTCCGGAAAACTGTCTTCAAGAACAGAACGAATACCTACAGGTTTCAGAGGCTCGGACATTGACCTGCCACTGACTTCGATTATAACCTGATTTTTTATATACGGATTGTTATAGAAATTTGATTTATAATGAACTTCTATTCTTTCCGGATCAGTTGTCGTTATCGGAGTGATGTTGACATTAACAGTAAAACAATCAGCAGGAACACCTTGTTCAAGCAATCCTGCCTTGACATCAAACTGAAGCCGTTCTCTTACAAATGAACAGGCCGCTCGCCTCAGTTTATCGCTTATCTGAGTTTTCGACAAATCTCCGGAAAAGCCCAAATATTCCAGACTGACAGCAATGTCAACATCCTCAGAGAATCGTTCAATCAGTTTCCAGCACTTCGAAAGAGAAGTGCCTCCCTTAAAAGACAGCGAGTCCGAATATTGCAAAGAAAACACCGCTCTCAAAACTGCAGTAACCCACCAATCCTTTTCGATAATCTGAGGATCCAGCCCGGATTTATCACTTAACACACGTATAAACTGCTGTTGGGCAGTAGTCGGTAATGCTATGAATTTCATACTGACAACAAAATTTTTCTTATCCAAGCCGGGGACAAGGCAATGTCGTGTTTGAACTCGACCTCATTTACACTGTCCACAACTGAACGAATCCGCTCTATGACATCTTCGTCTATGCTATCTTCCCCCAACTCTCTCAATGCAGACACGATCAATTGCATCGCCTTTGATTTATACGCAAAGTTCCTGGATTCGTCGGAATGCTTGAAGAGGATGCCTTTACCTTTTCCAATGTTAACTTTCCTGGGTGCGCCGTCCGTTATGAATACGACATTCCCCGGAACCTGCATAGATAAGCCAAGAGCATTCACGGCAAACGCTCCTGTCGGGCATATTCTCGCCTTGTCTCTTTTAGCTATCGCATATGCCGTTTCCTCTAATGTAGGAGGAATTATTCCTAACCCATATTTTTTGTCTATTTTAGGATAGTAGTATATTCCGTGCGCCACGCGGATTATCACTCCACTTGACCTTAATCGCTGTAGACTTTTCGTCACGGTCTCCGGTGTTCCCAATGATGCAAAATCAGTGGGGAATACAAATGTTCCTCTTCCAAGAGACAATATGGCGTTTTCTATTTGACCGGCAATACTTTCCATTAAGCACATGTAATTAAAAGTGTCCGAAATATAGCACATATTTCGGACATAAACAAGGGCGGTTCGCCCATCTCCACTTTTATTTTAGCGGTCTTCGGCCTGGTGGCCGGTGCGGTCAACCTGGTGGTAGAACTGGGTGTACGGCACGTCTGTGCGGCCGGTGCCCTTTTTCATGAGTTCCACGAGATCCTGGAACCAGGTCGTATAGACGTCGCGAGGCATTGCCCCTCTTCTGCAGCATACTGCGGCGGCCATTCCCACTACCTCTCCCATCATTGCACAAGTACGCATAACCCTCACTGAGCCAAGAGCTACGTGTGTCACGCTGATATCGCGGCCTGCCATGAAGAGATTCGGCACGTCACGGGAATAGAGACAGCGGTAAGGAATCGCGTACGGGTCGATAGGCATCAGCTTTCCGTAGCTCATCCACTCTTCTCCAGGGTAGTCGGCGGAGTTCTTCTCCATCGGATAATGCTGGTCAATGCGCCAGGTCGTGGTGCAGGTGCCGTCCTCGTAAGGAATCGGTCTCGTAAGATCCTGCTCGCGGAGAATAAGGTCGCCCACGATACGACGGCTCTCACGTTTGCCGCTCACGTGGCTCACCCAAGTCAGATGGGTACATTCCCAATCCTCTTTTTTGGCAAGACGGTTCTTGCAATATGAGAAAGTGCTGTAGGCCACATACATACCGTAGTCACGGATCTTCTCGGCATCTGCTATCTGGTCATCACGCATTCCCACTTCCCAATACCAGTTGGCACGGTGCACAGGCTCGACAGTATCCTCGTCCAGTTTCAGTCCCCAGTCCACAGAATCAGGGAAAGAACAAGGCGTGTTCCAGTCCTCGCAATACCACTCGATGCTTACGCCCATCGTAAAATCATCCGCCTTTTCAGGAGCAAGCGTCTCACCGAACTCACTGCGCGCCTCGCGTCCCATCATTGTGGCAGCGCCCGCCATCACGGCAAGATTGGCGTCTCCGGTACAGTCAGAGAACAGATTTCCGCTTATACGGATAAGATTCTGATTTGTAGCCTCAACAGCCGTCACGGCAACTATCTTCCCGTCCTTCATCTCTGCATTGACCACAGTGTAGCCGGCAAAAAGGCTGATGTTCGGCTCGGCGGCGATCACATCCCACTTCTTCCAGTCCTGATAGTGGTGGGCTCCCCTCGCATTGCCGATGCGGTCCGGACCGATTTCATTCAATATATATCCCAACGAAGGGTACGGAGGCATATTGATCTGACCGCCGAGCCCCACGCGGACTTCAGAAGAATTGTTTCCGCCGAGGATATAACGGTCCTGGACAAGTGCCACCTTGAGGCCGAGACGTGCAGCGGCGATGGCGGCGCAAAGGCCTGACATTCCGGCTCCTATGACCACAAGATCATAATTTCCCTTGTCTTCAGGCTTCCCAGGACCGAGCAAAGCCTCGCGCAATGCCCTGTAATCCTCCAGACTGTCACCTGGGACCTCGTCCGTAGAAGTCAGGATTATCGCATCGCATCGCCCGTCCAGACCCATCAGATCATGAAGGGCAATGCTGTGGCTGCCTTTGGTGAGGTGATAAGTTTCGCCCTTCTGCCAGTACCATTGAGCCCTTTCGGCTCTCGCTTCGCGGGAAGTGTCAATGTCATCAGGAAAGTCAATGCCGGCTTTCACGTCCAAAGGCGTCTTGCCGATACCGAACTCTGAAGGGTCAGCCTTTCCGTCAATCAAAACCTGGAAAATGCCGGGAGTCTTGCCCTCTGACCAGAATGCGGTCCAGTTTTTCGTGCGAACCCATAGACGGTAATCTCCGTCCTCAGGTATATTGATTTCTGTCTTGGCATCTTTTGCAAGAGGCGTTCCCAAACCATGCGCCATAAGATAGCTGGAACCCATCTGAAGTACGAACTGCTGTTCCAGTGTCCAGTCGCCTTTGTCATTGAATCTGGTGGCAAGAGCCATCACAGAATTATTGGTGTTCATATATAAGGTATAGTGTTTTTAAATCGGTTCAAAGTTAGACAAAAAATCATTCCGAGCAAACAAAAAAATCATTATATTCGCGTCTT
>ENA-ORTB01002942-ORTB01002942.1-human-gut-metagenome-genome-assembly--contig:-NODE-2942-length-14526-cov-5.439776_pt1 | contig 14526 bp, 14 predicted proteins | sample MGYA00241905_ERZ509174 | MGnify/ENA primary metagenome ERZ509174 (study PRJEB26280, sample SAMEA2338851) | human gut metagenome | biome: human gut; feature: human-associated habitat; material: faeces... | reverse complement strand
TCGCCAAACTCAACTTTTACGTTGATATGTCCGTCTGGCTTTTTGTGGGAAAGCAATACCACAGTCTCCACATGAAAACTCCCCCCAAACATATCGCAGGCTCTTACTCTCTTAACTTCATATCCCCTCTCAACAAGCACTTTCACATCTCTTGCCAGCGTTCCCGGGTCACAGCTTACATAGACAATCCTTGATGGTGCCATCTTTACAACTATTTCAAGCAGTTTCTCATCACATCCCTTTCTCGGTGGGTCAAGTGTCACTACATCTGCCCTTAATTTTCCACCGCTTTTTTCGTACTGCATGGGTACTACATCTTCTGCCGCCCCGACAAAAAATTCCGTATTTGTCATATGGTTAAGTTCTGCATTCTGTTTTGCATCTTCGATTGCCTGCGGTACTATCTCAACACCACACACTTTCGCCGCTGTCTGTGCCATGAAAAGAGATATTGTTCCGATACCGCAATACAAATCCCATACAACTTCACTTTCTTTTATGTCAGCAAATTCAAGTGCCGTCTGGTAAAGTTTCTTCGTCTGCTCAGGATTTACCTGATAAAATGAGAGCGGTGATATGCGGTATTTTATGTCCCCGATATAATCTTCTATATATGAGTGTCCATAGAGTGTTTCTATCTTTTCTCCAAGTATTACATTTGTCTTTTCACGATTTATATTAACAGTGATACTTTTTATCTCAAGGTTAATTCCACAATTTCTTATCATTTCCACAAATTCTTCCGGATGAGGAAGTTTTTTTGCATTTATGACAAGGCATACCATGACTTCACCAGTTGTTTTTCCCACTCTTGTAAGTATATGCCGCACTATTCCTTTGTTCTTTTTTTCATCATATGCCGTTACTTTATACTTTTTCATAAATTCAAGAACAGTCTCAACTATCTGTTTGTTACATTCATGCTGTATAAGACAGTCCGTCTGTGGTATAATACTGTGTGTTCTTCCTGCATAAAATCCTGCAACAAGATTTCCGTCTTTGTCATATCCGACCGGAAACTGTGCTTTATTTCTATAATGAACAGGCTTTTCCATCCTTAAAATTGATTCCATTATTATCGGTGTGCCATTTAAGGTATTTTCAACCGATTTACTGCCATCTGATTTCCCGGCTGCAATTTTTTTATATTCCTCCTCAGTATAAACAGGCACTCCGCCTATCCTCCTGAGACAATTAGCCACTTTCTCCTCTTTCCACGAAAGCTGCTTTTCATATGAACAATGCTGAAGCTGGCAGCCTCCACACTGTCTTGCAACAGGACATTCAGGCTCTACCCTGAACTCAGACGGCTTTATTATCTCTAACAGTCTTGCGTAACCATAATTTTTCTTTGTCTTTATCACCTTAACTATTACCTTATCCCCGATAAGTGCATCTTTGACAAATAATGTGTACCCATCAATCTTGCCTATTCCCTCGCCTGTACTGCCGAGGTCCGTTATATCAAGTTCAAGTTCATCGTTCTTTTCACACACGAATTTTTTTTCCTTACTCATAATGCCATTTCCTTTATTATATTCAACTATTTTTATATTTAATGATGTTTTCCCACTTAAACAGATGCAAGCCACCACTTATTGCTCTACGCAATAGGAACCGTTGACTTCTTTGATAGTGTTAAATTACTATCCCCTAGTGAAAAAAAGCCGACAAACCAACTATCCATATTTCTAAGATAATCAGCTCCCCGGCTTTTTATTTCTATATCGTTACTATCTCCTCTTTGCCACACTTCCTGAACTCTGTCTGATATTTGAATCGACAAATCTGTTAAATCCGAGCCATTCAGTAGTTGGATTTGCCTTGTCATATATCTCAGTCATGGTCTCAAGCTTAGCATCCGTATTGTCTGCAAAGTTAAGTGCCATCGCTTCTGCTATAGCAGGCTTTTTCGGCGAACCATACTCAAGTTCTCCGTGATGAGCAAGTATGCAATGGCGAAGCTCCGTTGCAAGTACCGGTGGAAATCCGCTTATCTGACGCACTTTGTTTCCGATAAGTTCCGCACCGATAAATATATGTCCCAAAAGCTGACCGTCATCCGTGTAATCATTTGCCGGAAAATCTGATAATTCAGATACTTTTCCTATATCATGGAAGATTGCGGCAGTAACAAGCAGATCTCTGTCAAGTATAGGATAATTGTCTGCAAGAAATACACACATCTTTGTAACTGCAAGCGTATGCTGCAAAAGTCCTCCGATAAATCCGTGATGTACTGATTTGGCTGCCGAATGAATCTTAAATTCTTTTACAAACTCTTTATCATTTATAAAACATTCTTCCGTAAGCTGTTTAAGATGTGGTTCTTTTATCGTTGCTATGATACCTTTAAGCTCTGCATACATTTCCTCTATATCATACTTTGATGCCGGAATGTATTCTTTAGGGTCATACTCACCCTCTCCGGCTTTTCTTATGCGATTTATGTTTACCTGACGGGCTCCCTGAAATGATGTTACAGTGCCATCTGTCATAATAAAATCCATACTGTCAAATTCTGCTATCCCGGCATTTAACTCCCAGACTTTTCCATCTATAATTCCCGTTTTATCCTGAAGTATCAGAGAATAATATGTCTTTCCTGCCTTTGTCTTTAATATCTGTTTAGACTTACAAAGATAAATCCCGGAAAATTTATTTCCCTCTTTATATTCTTCTAAATATGTCATTTTAATCCTCATTTCTGCACATATTTTTTGTGCATAGAAAGTTTTTTACTTTCCATACTATTCCTTATCTAATTTTAATACTGCCTTTACTGATTTTATAACTTTTTCTGCCTCATAAGGCTTTATTATAAAATCTTTTGCTCCCGCTGTAATGGCATCAACAACTTTCTCCTGGTATCCCATTGATGAACACATGATTATCCTTGCATTATCATCAATCTCTTTTATCCTGCCTACTGCCGCAATCCCATCCATCTTAGGCATCGTAATATCCATGATAACAAGATCCGGTGAATATAATTTATATTTTTCTATAGCCTCTTCCCCATCACCGGCTTCAACATATTCAAATCCAAGTGCTGCATCATCTAGAATCTTTTTTAACGACATACGCACAAATGCCGCATCATCTACTAAAAGTATTTTCATTGATATCCTCCTACAATTTGCACTATAAATCACTGAAAATTTATACTAAGCCTGTAATATCAAACTACAAGTTCAGATCAATCGTACAAAATTTCCCATTCTTATCCTATATATTAACACAACCGCCATCTATAAACAATCATTTTCATAACTTTTTCTCAGCTTAAGCAATGCTGATTTTTCTATTCTCGATATATAAGACCTTGATATCCCATACTCGGCTGCAATTTCACGCTGCGTTTTTATCTTAAAACCACCTATACCGTATCTCTTCCTTATAATATCCTGCTCCCTCCCACTTAAAACTTCTTTTATTTTATCATCAAGTCTCTTTATTCGCTCATCCTGCGTAATCTTTTCTACAATATCCTCATCTTCATACTCGATAACATCTATAAGATTTATTTCATTCCCCTCTTTGTCCGAACCTATCGAATCGTACAGATAAACATTTCTTGATGTCTTTTTTTCCGTTCTTATATTCATCAATATTTCATTTTCAATACATCTCGCACAATAAGTTGCAAGTCTTATATTTTTTGAACCGTCAAAAGAATCCACACCTTTTATAAGACCTATTGTCCCTATAGAGATAAGATCTTCAAGCTCCCTGTCAGATGTATTATATTTTTTAACTATATATGCGACTAACCGCAGGTTTTTTTCAATAAGAAGTTCTCTCGCACTCCTGTCTCCCACTTGGTATCTTTTGATGCATTCTTCCTCTTCTTTTGCACTCATTGGTTTTGGAAAGGATTGCACCTCAAGCACCTCTAAACATTATCATTTATATATTATGCCTGTTGACAACATTTTGTGCATGACCACATAGTAAAATGATACAGTAGCTATCCTGCATATAGTTGTATCTGAAAATCTGTTGCATCCACACAATTTTTAATACAAAATAATACATAAACATATGTATAAATCAAAAAAGACATGACCTGTCTTCTTATTTATGCCATGTCTTTTTTATTTATGATGTTTTGTCAAAAAGTATTTTATAACAGCTTGTGCAATATAATCCTGCAAATATACCCTGTCATTTTATAACAGACTAATGATTATATAACCTATCATCGCAGCGACTATCTGCATTATTATAAATCTGAACACTACCTGTGTATCCGACCACCCTTTATTTTTTCGTGCATGATCATGAAGCGGTGTTCTTGTATTTACAAGGATTGAAATCTTCAAAAATCTCTTCAAAAAAATCTTTACAAGTCCAAGACCTCCGTCAATTATAAGCACAATAGCAAGTAATATGTAGCTTATCGGATGTCCCGTTTTCATTGCGATAATGGCAATATAAAATCCGAGTGCCCTTGAGCCTGCATCTCCCATAAGCATACTGCTCGGATTTGAATTGAAATAAAGATAAGCAAGAAGCGTTGCAACAAATATAAAATCAGCTATCACATAATATCCAAGTTCATTTGCAAAAATCACCGTAAACGCTGATATTACAACACAGCAAAGGCTTCCTGAAAGCCCGTCCACACCGTCTGTGCAGTTTGTTACATTTATTGAAACCCAGATAAGAATTATACCGAGCACAAAATAAACCGGCATCGGAAGTGTGATAACATTTTTTCCAATGTGTATAACAGACTCATTAAAGTTTAAGAATGTCCACATTGTAACAATAGATAAAATAAGGTCTATCGCACCTTTTTTGTAATCCTGCCATGGTGTCTCTGCCGCATCATCAAGATAACCGCTTAACATTATTGCAAATAAAAGTATGCAATATATGATAAACTCTCTTGTTATCGGCATAAAGAACAGCGAACAGATAATAAATACTATTACAAATGTAAGTCCGACACCTCTTGTCTTTCCCTTTGATAATGCACCGTTTACCGCAAACTCCCTGCCCTGATCCACCGGCAGAAACGGAAATGGAAATTTAAGACATATAAATGTCAGCAGGAATGCTGCGAGAATACCTATCATCGTTATCTGATTTGGATTTAAGCAACCGCTTAGTATATTATACATATTTTCTTCCTCCATATGATATTTCACATTGTCACTTCAACTATGTTCTGCATACACACCATAAAGCCTCTGACTAAGAAACTATTCCCTTATATGTGTACTCTTATGTGCATAGCATGAAATTTTGACACAACCACTATTATACATCCCACAAACTTTTATTACAAGAACTTTGTTTTATAATCGCTTTTCCAAAATATCCACCGTGTGTGCACCCGCACCCACAAGTTCCTGTCTCTCGCAGGTTGCAAGATGATACTCCACAAACAGATTAAAAGTCTCCTCATCCATCGCATTTAACACAGGACGCATAAGGTCTGCCTGTCCGTCAGCAGATATAAGTTTTATCCTGTCTAAGTCAGCCGCTTTGCTGATTTTGTCTATATCCTCGACCCTCACATAATCGTACAAATCCTCTTTTTCAGGCAGACAATGAAAATCTTTTGTAACTTTTCCCGCTTTTACAACTTCTTTTATATGATTTTGCTTAAATCCGTATGTCAATATACTGTATTCATTCATGCAATACGCAACAAGTATCTTTCCTCCCGGCTTTGTCACCCTTTTTGCTTCATTCATGGCTTTTAATTTATCCTCAAATCCAAAAAGATGATACATAGGGCCAAAGAGCAATGTTATATCAAAGGTATCATCCTGAAGTTTTGATAATTTCATGGCATTTCCCTGCATCGCCTTGACCGTACTGTTTTTTGACTTCAATATACCGAGATTGTACTTTACAAGTTCAACTGCCGTCACATCATGCCCTTCCTCTGCAAGTGCGACAGAATATCTTCCCGTACCTGCACCTATATCAAGTATTTTTACACATTTTCTGTCACCTATACACTCATGTATGTATTTCATAGATGTAATAAATTCCACCTGACCATGTCTTCTCGTCAGTCTTTTTTCTTCATTAAATTTATTGTAATATTTTTCAAGTTCCGTCATTTCTTTCACGGCAAACCTCCGGATTTATATATAATTACATAATAATACATTATATAATATAACATATTATGTAAAAAATCCAGTATATATAATGTAATCTGTTACTAACCGTAACAGTTCAGCCATAAAAAATAATTGACAATACTTGAGCTTGCTCATTGTATTGTTGATTATCTTTTTATGGTAGAATAGCCTGCCGATAATAACAGACTGTTCCGTATTTTATTTAAGATATTTACTTCTGTTTGCTGCGGTGTTTTTCTTTAATTTAAACCGGCTCTCTTTTCCGCCCTTTGTCAACTGTTTAAATTTTTTCTTATATACTTTATAAGAAGTTTCTTTTCCGTTTATTTTTGCTCGCCGCATCTGCACCTGCAGACTGAATATTTAATGATGTAAACATTATTGCTGAAACAAGTACGGCACTTACAATTTTCTTTAACATCTTTCTCATAATTAACCTCTTTTCTATGCTTAGTTTATTTTTATTACGATAAAAACTATAGCATAAAAAAGAGAGTTTATCGGATTTTTGTCATATTCTACATACTTTTTGTTATCATTGACATTTTTCTGTGCACTGATATTTTCATTTCTCTTCTCTCCTGTACTTTGTTACAACAAGTGCTCCTCCTATAAATGCCACCGCAAATAAAAGCTGCAACAGCAGATTTGTATATACCTTATTTAACTGGCTTTTGCTAAGCTCACTATATGTCGAGAGCATATCGTTTAAATCCTCATACCAGTAAACTGGAAGAAATCTGCCTATCTTTTTTACCGTATCTCTAAGCACACTAAGTTCAACAAACACTCCCGAAATAAAACTTATTCCAAGAGATACAGGTGTCACGATAAGATTTATCATCTCTGTCTTTTTTACTATCATTCCTATAAAATATGCTATCGGAAGTGCCGTTATTGTCATGACAAACGAATTTAATATATATAATCCTATATTAGGAGATTTTAAAAACTCAATTCTTCCATACATAAAGAATGCTATTATAAGGCTTAACAACCATATAATAATGCCAAATATAGAAAACACAAGAAGAAGCTGCACATTCTGGCTTTTAAGACTTGTCGCCGACGAATTCATTCTCCTTACGATTTCTTTCTTTTTGAAAACTACAAGCACCATTCCCACAGATGTGCAGATTACCGTTATTGCGAGATACGGGTAAAATCTAAACATATATGAAAAATCAGTTTTTTCTCCGCCGTTTCCGTTTATATCAATAAGATTTACACGGCTTTTCTTTACGGATATTGTATTTTTGTATGCCTGTTTTACTGAAAATCCTGCATTTACATATTTTCTCATGCTGTTTAAAACTCTGTTTATCTGCTGCTCTACATAAATATATCCATAACTTCCCAGTTCCTGTGTTATTTGAATAAAACTTTCTGTCCCACCATTTTTAAGTGCTTTATCACCAAAACCTTTTGGAATTTTTATCACCATATCTTCCTGACTGTAATAGAGTGTTTCCTGCATAAGAGACTTATCATTTTTCATTTTCCGTACATTATGATTTGTATTCAGATAATCATATATGTACCCTGAAATCTCACTTTTATCGCAGTCTACAAATGCTATATCCATCCTTTTTGACTGAAAATCTGTCACAGACTGTTTACTGTTATTTAACTGCATTGCTATACTTATTCCGGTAAATATAACAAAATACATAATCGTTATGCCAATCTTACTCTTTATAATCTTTAAACATCCGCTAAATACTGTCATATCTTTTTCTCCTCATTATCAAAAACGAAACACCCGTAAACAAAACCGCCATAAATATCATAATAAACATATCAAGATTAAATCTGGACGGCTCATCATAAATATCCATGCTGTAAATCGCATCAGATATAAGTGCTGCCGGATTTATCCTATTTACAATCGGACAATATTTTTCAATAGCTCCCTTTATCTGTGCTATCATAAGTCCGGCAAGAAAACTACTTAAAATACTGTATGTGGTTATCACACCTATCTTAAATTCATAACTCATATTTCCAAGACAGCCGATAAATATACCGCTTGAAACACCGATAAGACTTCCAACCATACATACGGCAAACATTTTTGGCATATTGCTTCCTATATCTATTTTTAAAATATATTTGAGATATAAAAGACATACCGACACATTTACCGTCTGAACACCCCAGCCAACTAATGTGTCACACACAATCATTTTTAGTTTTCCAAAAGATGATATATTTCTCCTTATAGCAACCTTGTTTATATTTGCCTGAAGCTGTATTCCTATCGTATATCCGACATATCCTCCAAAAAGGCAAGCCATTGCTATAAGTGCAAAATAATACTGCACTACTCCGTGAACCTCTTTTCCGCTTATGCCGACTTCCTTTGACATATTGTAATAAGAATTATCTTTTATAATCTCCTCAAGTTTTTCGGGATGTTCTTTCGCAATGTCTTTATATAATGAAACATTCTGGTCATACTCACTTAAAAGTTCTTTTAATATACTAACCTGCATATCTGAATCTGTAACCGTAAGCTCCGGCTTTTCTTTCACATAATAAATACCTGAAATATTTCCCTTTTTCAGACTTTGTTTTGCTTTTTTGTCAGACATGACTTTAAGTTTAATTACCTTTGAGTCACTTTTTTCTATCTCTTTTAAATAATTTTCAAAAGCCTTTGCACTGTCAGAAGTATCTTCCTTTACAATAGCTGTATCTATCGTATCTATGTCCTTTCCGAAATTTCCAAAAGCAAGTGAAAACAGCGTACCGAGTATTATTGGAAATAAAAGTGACCAGAAAGCAACCTGCCTATCCCTGTAAATCGTTAATATCCTGTATTTTATTTCGTGTAACATAACACACCTCACTTCTATATTCTTTAGTCTCTGAGTTTCTTCCCTGTTATCTCAAGAAAAACATCATTTAATGTAGGCAGTTCTGAAAATACCCTGCCGAATGAAATATCTTTATTATTCATATACTCTAAGATACGGATAAGATTGTGTTTTGCACCTGTGCATCTCACAACAAGCGTCTGCTCATTGTATGAAACATCAAAAACATGAGGTATGTTCTCTATTTCTTTTATATTTTCAGCCTCAAGCATAATTCCTTCTAAAGTTATTGTTTCTCCCGTCTTAATCATCTTTTTAAGTTCTTCTTTAGTTCCGTATGCTATGCACTGTCCCTTGTCAATTATCGCTATCTTTGAACAAATCTGCTCAACCTCCTCCATATAATGTGAAGTGTATATTATTGTCGCACCATTTTTATTGAGTCTTTTAATTCCCTCAAGTATGCTGTTGCGGCTCTGCGGGTCAACGGCAACCGTAGGCTCATCCATTATTATTATTTTAGGTTCGTGTGCTATCCCGCACGCTATGTTCAGTCTCCTTAAAAGTCCGCCCGAAAGCTGTCTCGGATACATCTTTATGTATTTTTCAAGACCAACAAAATCTATCGCCTTATCCACAAGTTTCTTTCGTTTTTTCCTGTCATTTATATATAATCCACAGAAATAATCAATATTCTGTCTCACTGTAAGCTCATCAAACACTGCAATCTCCTGTGGAACTATGCCGATAATTTTTTTAAGTTCATAACTGTCCGGTGTCATCTTTTCCCCGAATATATCAATCTCCCCCTTGTCATATCTCAAAAGAGCCAACAGACAACTGATAGTAGTAGTCTTTCCACTGCCATTCGGACCTAAAAGCCCGAAAATCTCTCCCTCTCTTATCTCAAGTTTAAGGTGGTCAAGAGCAACAAAACTTCCATATCTTTTCACAATATTATCTATTTTAATCATTTTTTCATTCATAAAAATCCTCTTTTCTAATAAATCAGGTTATTTTCGATTACACTTCCTATTATACTAAAAAACATTATTTCCTGTAGTGAACACTGTCATCAAAAAAAATGACAAATGTCATGTTTATTCATAAAGACATATCTTTTAGTTTTGTGATATAATTATATCTATTACAATGAAAATAAAAAGGAGTCTGCCTTGAAGCACTTTACAAACTGTATTTTAATTTTTATATTATGCCTTTTTTATTTTGCACTTGATAAAAACGCAGACATATTTTGGGTTTCTACGATTACAGGCATACTTTTTGCTTTTGTCATCCTCACATATACATACTTTCTTGACAAAAGCCGCTTTACATTTTTTATATGTTGTTTATACGGTATTTTTACGCTTGTCTCTCCGACTGCCACGGCTTTTCTTCCTATTGCCTTATATTGTATCGTAAGACAGTGCCACCGTAATATCACCGCTTTATACCTGTTATTTACATTGTTCAGATGTATGCTTTGTGGAAACTTATATAACCTCACTCTGCCGAATGGTGCATCTGTTTATCTGAGTTTATATATTTTTATACTCTGCATTTTTTCAGTTCATATATGCCATTTTGCAAATGAACATGAAAAACTTATTGAACATTCAAGACAGTACAGGAATGACAGCACCGAAATAAATCTTTTTCTCAAAGAAAAAAATAAGAGCCTGCTCACCAATCAGGATTATAAGATAAATAACGCAACACTTATGGAAAGAAACCGTATTGCAAGGGAAATTCATGACAATGTAGGTCATATGCTCACGCGTGCAATTATGCTTACGGGTGCGATAAAAGTCGTAAATAAAAACAAAAGTTTATGTCCTTCTATAGATAACCTTGAAGAATGTCTTTCAACGGCAATGAACAATATACGCGAAAGTGTCCACAACCTGCACAATAATTCCATAAGCCTTGAAAATACAATTAAAAATCTTACCGCAGACTTTGATTTTTGCAAAATAAACCTTATATATGATATTGAAGAAAATATTCCAAATGATGTTAAATATACCTTTATAGCAATAGTAAAAGAGGGACTGACAAATATTGAAAAACACAGCAATGCGACTGCCGTAAAACTGACGCTCAGAGAACATCCTGCAATATATCAGCTCATTTTGCAGGACAATGGCACTAATGCCACAGACTTTGACTGCTCACCTTATGAATCGGAAAGCTATCTGAGCGTAACTTCCGGTATCGGTCTAAACAATATGTACTCCAGAATACATATGTTAAAGGGCACTATAAAAATTTATACTGATAACGGATTTTGCATTTTTATATCTATTCCAAAAAATTTTCATACTATATAAAAAATAACACGAATGGAGATAAACTATGAATATAATAATAGTAGACGATGATACACTTGTAACAGAAGCACTTAAAACAATTCTTGAATCCTCAGGCAAAGTAACCGTGACCGCAACCGGTTCAGACGGTACTGATGCCGTAAGATTATATAAAGAATTCAAGCCTGACATTCTGCTCACCGATATTCAAATGAAAGAAATGAGCGGTCTTGATGCCACAAAAGAAATATTATCCTTTGACAATACCGCAAAAATACTTCTTCTCACAACTTTTCTCGATGATGAATATATAGTAACAGCACTCAAATATGGTGCAAAGGGTTACATATTAAAACAGGATTATACGGCGATTGTTTCCGCACTTGAAGCAGTTTACTCCGGACAGTCTGTATTTGGCACTGAGATAATTTCAAAACTTCCGGAACTTTTAAATAAAAAACATGAATTTGATTACTCTGACTACGATATAAATGAGCGTGAACTTGAAGTCATTAAAGAAATTGCAGATGGACACAGTAACAAAGAAATTGCGGCAGACCTTTATCTGAGTGAGGGAACGGTAAGAAATTATTTGAGCAGCATACTTGATAAACTCGGACTCCGTGACAGGACACAGCTTGCCATATTTTATTACAAGCATATATGAAAATAAGAACCTGATTCTTTATATTCCAAATAGTCAGGTTCTTATTTTTTACAATTATATAAACTCAAACGGATATTCACAATCCGCTCTGCTGCCTGTTTGACAATGTTAAATACTTTCCCATTAAACCAACGGACTAATCAAGCGAAACAAGGCCAGAAAAAATATCCTCCTCACTATCTTTATCCTTTTTATCTTTATCATTAGTCTTAGTCCTTGCAGCTTTCAACTCATCCAAAGACATTTGCAATGAAGAAATATGCGTATCTTTTCTGAATTTTTCAATATTATATATGACGAGAACATTTGTTATTTCGGGGTACTGCCTGAATATCTGCTTCATTTTCATTTTTGTATAGCGACAGTCTATCATGATTATCTTACTGTACTCATTAGACAAAAAAGGAATAAAGCAGTTTGCATAAGAGTCTTTCAACACCAGCAGCACCTTGTTGTTTTTAGCCGATGTTGTAACTTCAATCTTGCCCGTATTTTTAGAGAAGAACAACTGATAACGGTCAGAACTTTTTTTAGCAACATCCTCAAAATAAAATGAATTGGATGTAAATTCTCCATTGTTGCCGTTTATGCTGACTTTTTCATCTCCCCTGCTAAATGTTGTGACCTCGTCCTTTTTTACCGGAACATGGGATTTACTGTAGGTAGTTCCCAGAAAATCATCAAATACAACCTTCTGCTTATACTCTTTCAACGCAGGAGCTGTTCTTCCATTTAACTTTTCATATTCCTGATAAGCATAATATGCACCGAGCGTTGTCCAATGATGGTCGGAACGATAGTAGATATACTCGTTGCTCCGCTTTTTCAACACATCTGCAAGATTAACTACCCTGTCTTTATTTTTTACTTTTGACCGTACCCTCTCCACGATTTTACTTCCGTCATAATCTTCCTCCAAAACAGATAATTTATTTCGTAATACATCAATCTTTGACGGAACAAACATACAAGTAACATTCGACTTTCCTAATTCTTCCGAACAGGCATCCAGAAACAATGCGAGATTTTTTACATTCATTTTTTGCAATTCATCATCAAAATCCCGTTCTGAATACTTTTCAATAAGATAATCATCCTTTCCGATATATACATTATTGATTTCTTTCTTACCTGTATTTTTTTCTAACTGAGCGTAAATATTCACCCATTTGTCACGCAAAAAGAACTGGTCTGACAGATACTTTTCATACTTCTTCTGATAACTGCCTTTTACGACACTACTGACAGATACCTTTGGTTTCTGCTGAAGATTACGCTTTTCCATCTCTGAAAACTTTTTTGACGGAACAACCGCCGAACCGATGGTAAAACCAAAAATAACACACAAAAAAACAATAACTGACAAATATTTTCTCATATGTCCACCTTTCCATAAAAATATTTCTAAAAACGAAAATATAAAAACGGGTTATATGACGAATTTATCAAATAAGCCATACATATTCCCAATATAAGGAATACAAACAATGCCGCCAAAATCTCCCGTCTCAGCGTCCCATCCGGCAGGATGCGGTTTGACAACCGCTTTGCCAAAGAGGTAGAGCCGATAATTCCCATCAGAAGAACAAACCGATAATTGAGCAGCATAAATGCCGTGTGGGAGTTTCCAATTCCCGCACCGTCCAATCCAAACATCGTTTTTAAATACCTGCCGCCGTCAATCATATCCGGCCATGAAAAGATGCTCCATCCGACAGTAACGATGACTAAAGTGTATATTCTCGCAATAAAAGCCGGAAGCCTGTCCAAAAACTTTTTTAAAATACTTTTTTCTATTATCAGCAGCAAGCCGTAATAGACTCCCCAGACTACGAAACATATTGCCGCACCATGCCACAATCCTGTCAGACACCAAACAATGGCTATGTTAAGAAACTGGCGTTTTTTCCCTTTCCTGTTTCCGCCCAAAGGAAAATACACATATTCCTTAAACCATGTTCCGAGCGATATATGCCATCTTCTCCAAAATTCCGTGATACTTTTTGACTCATACGGATAATCGAAGTTTTCCAAAAACTCAAAACCAAACATCTTTCCAAGACCTATCGCCATATCAGAATATCCCGAAAAATCAAAATATATCTGTAATGTAAATGCAACAGCTCCAAGCCATGCCTGTGATGTTGTAAGCATATTTACTTTTGTCTGTGCAATCTCGTTCCACAAAGCACCGACCTGGTTCGCTATCAAAACCTTTTTTCCAAGACCGACAACAAATCTGAGAACTCCCTGTTTAAACAAATCAAGTGTTTCTTTTCTCGAATCCATCTGCTCTGCCACGGTCTGATAACGAACAATAGGACCTGCTATCAACTGTGGGAACAGTGCCACATATGCACCAAAAGTAATAAAATTTTTCTGCACCTTCGCCTCGCCACGATATACATCTATCGTATAAGACATGGTCTGAAATGTATAAAATGAAATGCCAATCGGAAGTGCAATCTTTACAACTGGAATGAGGGACGGCAGCATTGTATGAAGTGTCTGCGAGATCCCGGATACATACTTGAAAATACCAAGTATCAGCCCATTCCATAAAACTGCAAAGCCCAAGTTCCAGACACGCATTTTTGACTGTGATGCTCTGTCTGCTTCTA
>ENA-ORTB01002941-ORTB01002941.1-human-gut-metagenome-genome-assembly--contig:-NODE-2941-length-14534-cov-7.735410_pt1 | contig 14534 bp, 11 predicted proteins | sample MGYA00241905_ERZ509174 | MGnify/ENA primary metagenome ERZ509174 (study PRJEB26280, sample SAMEA2338851) | human gut metagenome | biome: human gut; feature: human-associated habitat; material: faeces... | reverse complement strand
GACCCATGTTTTCGTACGGTCAGCGCAGTAAATGCGCAGACCTACTGAACAGTTATGGATATTTCTTATTTAAATGTTACGATTGTAACGCCTGTATCGCCTTCGCCAAACTCGCCAAGCCGGTATTCCTTGACATAGCTTAATTTCTTCAAGTGGCGGTGTACGCCCGCTTTCAAAGCGCCGGTTCCGCGACCATGTACGACGCGGACCTGCGGAAGATGCGCCAGGTAGGCATCATCCAGGTATTTGTCGAGTACCGGGATCGCCTCATCGACGGTCATGCCAATCAGGTTGACCTCCGGCGATACGCTGAAGGACTTGGACATCTTGATCTTGCTGCTTCCGCTTCCGGAGCCGCGGGAACCGCCCGTATGCGTGCCGGAAAGTCCCGGTCCGGTGATGGATGCTTCCTCGACCATTTCCAGATCGCGGATATTGACGAGGGAGCGCAGAATTCCCATCTGTACATACAGATCGCCCTTGGCGTTCGGCAGGGAGCTGACGGTTCCCTTTAAATTCATCGAGAGAACGCGCACGGTATCGCCGAGACGCAGCTTTTTCGCGGAAACGGCTTTTTTCGGTGCGGCGGTTTTCTTAACTGCCAGTTTCTTGTCTACATCCTGGATCTTGCCGCGCAGCTTGGTCCGCTCGGCTTCCAGTTCTTTATTGACGCCGGAAGACTTGGCAAGCTTGTTGATGTTGCGGATCGTCTGATCGGCGGTGTCCTTCGCATCCTGAAGGATCTTCTGAGCTTCCTCGCGGGCTTTGGAAAGCATTTTTTCCTTCTGCTCGGAGAAACGTTCTTCCTTTTGCTGGAGGCGGTTCTTCAGCGTTTCAATTTCCTGTTTATAGGAGGCGATCTCTTCGCGCTCTTTTTCAATGGTCACGCGGCTGTTTTCCAGATTGGCAAGCAGATCCTCGAAGGATTCGTCCTTCTGCTCCATCTGGTTTTTCGCCTCGTCGATGATATAATCCGGCAGCCCCAGCTTGCGGGAAATGGCAAATGCATTACTTTTTCCTGGAATACCGATGAGCAGGCGGTAGGTCGGGCGGAGAGTCTCGACGTTGAACTCGCAGCAGGCATTTTCAACGCCTGGCGCGGTCAGCGCAAAGACTTTTAATTCGCTGTAATGCGTGGTTGCGATCGTCCGGCAGGTCATGTTGTGCAGGAAATTTAAAACCGCAATCGCCAGCGCCGCGCCCTCGGTCGGGTCGGTACCGGAACAGAGCTCATCGAAGAGACAGAGCGAATTGGCGTCCGCCTCATTTAAAATCGAAACGATATTCGTCATATGGGCGGAGAATGTACTCAGATTCTGCTCGATGCTCTGCTCATCGCCAATGTCGGCAAATACATTGTCAAAAACAGCCAGCTCGGATCCCTCAAATGCCGGGATATGGAGTCCTGACTGCCCCATCAGGGTAAAGAGTCCGACGGTTTTTAAAGAAACGGTTTTACCACCCGTGTTTGGACCCGTCACAATCAGAAGGTCAAACGAATCGCCAACCCAGATGTTGATCGGAACGACCTGTTTCGGATTTAAGAGCGGATGGCGTCCGTCCTTGATATTGATATACCGTTTGTTGTTAAATTTCGGTTCCACGCAGTTATAGTGGCGGGAAAGAGCTGCCTTTGCGAAAATGAAATCGAGCTCTGCCAGAATCGAAAGATCCGAGAGGATCGCGTCGGTGTAAGGCATAAGCTGGCTGGAAAGAGCTGCCAGAACGAACTCAATTTCCCGTTTTTCCTGGATTTCCAGCTCGCGCAGTTCGTTGTTCAGCTTGACGATCGCGAGCGGCTCGATAAATACAGTCGAACCGGTCGAGGACTGGTCGTGCACCATGCCTGGGACCTGGGATTTATACTCAGCCTTGACCGGCAGGCAGTAGCGCCCGTCGCGCATTGTGATGACGGCATCCTGTAAATAGGTCCGGCTGGAATTTAAAATAGAATTTAACTGGGTATGGACGCGTCCGCCCACGATCTTCATGGAGCGGCGCACTTTGGCAAGTCCCGGACTTGCGTCATCGCTGACCTCATCCTCGGATGGCAGGCAGCGCTTGATCTCATTGTTGACCGGCGTCAGCGGATCCAGGGCGCGGAAGCGCTCATCAAGGGAATCATCTGGAAATTCTTCGGATTTCTCATGGCGTCCGTAGCTCTGCGCGCGGGCAGCGACTGTCAGCAGGGAGCTGACAGCGAGAAGCTCCGGGATCCCCAGGGAACTTCCGATTTCCAGACGTTTCATGGAACCACGCACATCCTTCACGCCGCCGAAGGAGAGACTTCCCTTCATGCGGACGCGCGTCAGGGCATCGGTCGTCTCCGTCTGGCTCTGCCGGATCGTCCCCAGATCACAGGACGGCTGCAGTTCCCGGCACATCTGTTTTCCCATCTCCGTGGAGGCGTACTCCGTGAGCTGGTCGATGATCTTTGTATATTCGAGAGTTTTTAATGCTTTTTCATTCATGTTGTGGTAATCCTCTTATTTAAATGGTGTTCACATGATACCGTGACCACTGAATTCGTGAAAGACCTCATTAAGTGGTCAGGTATAAGTTTTCACTAGACTCGAAAAGACCTCGTCAAGTGTTCACATTATATCACATTCCCCGCCGTCTAGCCAAGCATTCGCACTTTTTTCTTGCATAACCTTAAGAAGGAAAGTATAATTAGGATATGTTATGCAAAGGGGAAAGTGAAATGCCGGATTCAGAAGAACTTGAAAAAAAGGAAAAACGGGAATTCATGAGAGAAACGATAGTGAAGCCGCCGCTGACCAGAAAACAGATTGCGAAGCGGGTGGCTCTCTTTGTATGCGCGTCAGCCGTATTTGGAGGAGTCGCGGCGGTTTCGTTTGCGGCGGTAAAGCCGTTTGCGGATCGGTGTTTTCAGGAAAATGGGATGCAGGAGACATCCTCAGTCGAGTTTTCCAAGGACGATCCGGACTCTGTTTCGCCGTCGGACGGTGCAGATGCGGATATGACAGCGCAGCCGGAACAAATGGAGCAGGAGATTGATGAGGCGGTCAGCGAGGCGCTTTCCAGCTATCAGTTTTCCGCAGACAATTTCAATTCGATGACGTCGGTGCTGCGTGGAATCGGGGAACAGGGTGATAAGTCGATCGTGACGGTCAGCTCCGGCAAACAGGATACGGATATATTTGGAAACCCGGTGGAAAATACGGGTGATTATGCAGGTGCAGTCATCGCGGAGAGTGATGGAGAATTTCTGATCTTTACTTACGCCGATGCGGTGCGGGCGGCAGATTCGATCAATGTGAGATTTTCGGATGGAACGAAGATCGCTGGTACAGTGCGCCAGATTGACGAAGTGCTTGGAATGGCAGTTGTGGCGGTGCCGTCCGGCGATCTGCCGGAAGAAGAGCGGAAAAAGGTGCAGGTGCTTTCACTTGCCAATTCATATACGGTCAAGGCAGGCGATGTCCTCGTAGGTATCGGCGGTCCGTCCGGACAGGTGCATTCGCTTTCGTTCGGAACGGTATCCTACGTGGCGCGCAATGTGCAGATTACAGATGGACTGACGCGGATCCTGTATGCGGATATCAGCAGCAATTCGCAGACGGGTACCTTTTTGATCAATACAGCCGGAGAGATGGTCGGCTGGACATCGGAGTCCTGCCGCAGCGAGAGCTGTACGGATCGGACGGCGGCGTACACCATTTCCAGCTACAAGCCGATTCTGGAGCGGCTGACGAATGGCGTTTCGGCGGCATATCTGGGCATCCTGGGACAGGATGTGAGCCGTGCGATGCAGGGGAGCGGCATTCCGGCGGGCGTTTACGTGACGGAGGCAGTCTCCGGCAGCCCGGCATATGACGCTGGCATCCAGCCCGGCGATATTATTGTGAAATTTGGCACAAAGGAGATCGGAAGTTTCAAAGATCTCCAGGCGCAGATTGAAAATTCCGCGAGCGGCGTGTCTGTATCGGTAAATGTGATGCGGAAAGGGCGCGACGGATACACGGAAATTCCATTTTTGGTATCTCTGCGCGCCAGATAGAAATTCAGGAGGATATAGGCAGAATGAGATATATTGAACAGTTCCGGGAAGGAATGAGAGTCTCGGACGTATATTTATGTAAGACGAAACAGCACGCGGTGACGAAAAATGGAAAAGAGTACGCTTCCGTGCTGCTTCAGGATAAAACAGGCACGGTAGACTGCAAAATCTGGGATTTAAGTTCCCCGGGCATCAATGATTTTGAGCCGCTGCAGTACGTCTATGTGGACGGCGATGTGACGGTTTTCCAGGGTTCCAACCAGTTAAATATCAAGCGCATACGCAAGGCGGACGAGGGCGAGTATCAGGAAAGTGATTACCTTCCGGTCAGCTCAAAGGATATCAAGATAATGTATCAGGAGCTGACGGCTCTGGTGCAGTCTTTCCAGAATCCGTACCTGAAAAAGCTGGCATCCAGCTATTTTCTGGAAGATAAGGCATTTGTGAAGAAATTCTGCTTCCATTCGGCGGCGAAGAGTGTGCATCATGGTTTTGTGGGCGGACTTTTGGAACATACGTTAAGTGTTATGAAACTCTGTGATTTCTACACGAAGTCATATCCGGCGCTGAACCGCGATCTGCTTCTGACGGCGGCGCTGTTCCACGACATCGGAAAAGTGCAGGAATTATCCGCATTTCCGGAAAATGATTATACGGACGACGGTCAGCTCTTAGGTCATATCGTGATCGGCACGATGATGGTTGCAGACCGTATTAAGGAGATTCCGGGATTCCCGGCAAAGACAGCGGCGGAGTTAAAGCACTGCATCCTTGCGCACCACGGCGAATTAGAGTACGGTTCCCCGAAGAAACCGGCGCTTCTGGAGGCGCTGGCATTGAATTTCGCGGACAATACCGATGCGAAGATGGAGACGATGCTGGAAGTCTTAAAGAGCGGCGGGGAGAATCCGGGCTGGCTCGGATATAACCGTTTCCTGGAGACGAATGTGAGAAAGACGACGCCGACGGAATAATAATAAGATAACAGACATCTAAAATGAGTCTAAATGTATATAAGAAAAAGAAAACAGCGCTGCACAAGCAGATGCTGCCTTGCAGAAGCGGGGGAACGAAAAAATAGGAATCAGGACTCACCACCTAAAGAGGTGGGAGGCTTCTCGTTTCATAGGAAATTGCGTCCTATGAAACAAAAAATGCTCCGCGGGATGCGCACTCGCGCGAAGAAGAAACATGTCGCAAGCGACCGCGCTCGGCACGAGAATGCGACAAGGCACATTCTTTTTTAACTGAGATAAATAAGAAAAATGGAGAAGGATACCAGGAAGGTACAGCGGTTCAGCAGGGATCGCACTTTTCTGATATCCTTTTGTTTCATAAAGAAAAATATAGGAGTACAACAGAAAATATGAAAAAACGAGAAAATACAGGCAAAATCATTGGAAAGGTGTTCGGAGAAGCCAGGGCACTTGGCGTCACTGCCTTAGCGGCGGCAGTCATGCTTTCCGGATGCGGAAACGCTGGAAATCAGGCGCAGAAAGGCGGTTCCGGCGCAGAACAGACGGAAAATACCCAAACAAGCGTTATTATCGCGATGCCGCCGACTTCAGAGCCGGAGGCGGGCTTTGATCCGGCATATGGCTGGGGCGCGGGCGAGCATATGCATGAACCGCTGATCCAGAGTACCCTGACGGTGACAGAAGCAGATTTGAGTATCGGGTATGATCTGGCAACAGATGTGGAGACCTCCGAGGATGGAATGACATGGACGGTGACGATCCGCGACGATGCGAAATTCACGGATGGCGAGGCGCTGACCGCGGAGGATGTGGCATTCACTTATAACACATTGAAAGAGACGAGTTCCGTCAACGATTTTTCAATGCTGAAGCAGGCGGAGGCGATCGATGATGTGACGGTTGTGTTTGAGATGGAACGCCCGTTTGCTATCTGGTCATACACGATGGCGGTGACGGGAATTGTGCCGGAGCATGCATATGGAACGGATTACGGCACACATCCGATCGGTTCCGGGCGATATATCCTGAAACAGTGGGACAAGGGGCAGCAGGTGATTCTGGAAGCCAACCCGGATTATTATGGGGATGCGCCGAAGATGCGGCAGGTCACGATTCTCTTTATGGAAGAGGATGCGGCATTTGCGGCGGTGCGCGCCGGGCAGGTGGATGTGGCGTACACGGCGGCGTCCTATGCAGACCAGTCGGTTCCAGAATTCAGTCTTTTGGACTGTGAGACGGTGGACAACCGTGGATTTAACCTCCCGGCAGTGCCGGAGACGGTACGGGAGGATGGCGTAAAAATCGGCAATGATTTTACCGCGGATGTGCAGGTGCGCCGGGCGATCAACCTGGCGATTGACCGGCAGGAAATGATCGATCATGTGTTAAATGGTTACGGCAGCCCGGCATATAGTGTCTGTGACAAGATGCCGTGGTACAACGATGAAATGGAGAACATTTCCTATGATGCGGAGAAAGCGGAAGAGATGCTGGATGCGGCGGGATGGAAGAAAAATGCTGACGGCATCCGCGAAAAGGATGGAGTGAAAGCCATTCTGGAATTTCTCTATCCGACCGGGGATTCGGTGCGTCAGGCGCTGGCAGCCGATACGGCGCAGCAGTTAAAAGAGATTGGAATTGACGCATCGATCCGCGGCACCGGCTGGGATACTGCGTATGACGAGGCACAGTCGCAGCCGCTTCTCTGGGGCTGGGGCGCGCACACGCCGATGGAATTTTATAATATTTACCATACAAAGGCAGATACGGGGCTGGCAGAATATTCGCCGTATGCGAATGAGACCGTGGACGCTTATATGGATGAGGCACTGGCAGCACCGGATCTGGAAAGTTCATATGAATTGTGGAAAAAGGCGCAGTGGGACGGCGAGACGGGCGTTTCAGCCGAGGGTGATCTTCCGTGGATCTGGCTGGTAAATGTCGATCATCTGTACTGGGTGAGAGACAGGCTTCATGTCGCAGAGCAGAAGGTGCATCCGCACGGTCACGGCTGGTCCATCGTCAACAATGTCGATCGGTGGTACTATGAGTAGGATGAAATGGTTTGGGCGCAGTCTGCTGCACCTGATTCTGCTCCTTTTGGCAGTCAGTCTGGTATCGTTTCTGTTGGTGTCGATGTCTCCGGTCGATCCGCTGCAGACGAATGTCGGGCAGACGGCGCTCGGCTCGATGGCGCCGGAGCAGATCGAGAAGCTGCAGGCGTACTGGGGCGTTGGTGTGCCGGTCTGGAAGCGCTTCTTTAGCTGGATTTCGGGCATCTGTCATGGTGATTTTGGCATTTCCCTTCTGTACCGCAGACCGGTGCTGGAGGTGATCGCGGAAAAGGCGTCTGCGTCAGTGTGGCTCCTTCTGTCTGCGTGGCTGTTTTCGGGAATCGTGGGGATATTTTTAGGAATTGCAGCGGCGGCAAAACGGGGCAAGTGGGTGGACCGCCTGATTACGGGCTATTGCATCGTGATCGCGGGAACGCCGTCCTTCTGGCTGGCGCTGGTGCTGCTGCTTCTCTTTACAGTGCAGCTTCCCATCTTCCCAATCGGGTTCAGTGTCCCGGTGGGAATGGCGGCGGACGAGGTCAGCCTGGCGGATCGCCTGTATCACGCATTTCTGCCGGCGTGTACGCTGGGACTGACAGGGATTTCTTCGATTGCGATGCACACGCGCGAAAAAGTGATTGAGATTCTGGAAAGTGATTACGTACTCTATGCGCGGGCGCGGGGCGAGAGCGGCTGGCGGCTGATTTTCCGGCATGGACTCCGCAACCTGCTTCTCCCGGTAATTACGCTGCAATTTGGCTCGATCAGCGAGATTTTCGGCGGTTCGGTGCTGGTGGAACAGGTCTTTTCCTATCCGGGACTCGGACAGGCGGCGGTCACGGCGGGGCTGGGAAGCGATATCCCGCTTCTGCTTGGAATTACACTCATCAGTGCCGTGCTTGTATTTGCAGGAAATGCAGCGGCGGATGGGCTGTACCGGCTGGTCGATCCGAGACTTAGGAAAGGAGGCAGGGCATGAGAAAGAAAACACTCTGGCTGCTGGGAATTTCCCTCCTTTTCCTGATTCTGGTGACAGTGCTTGGAATCGTCTGGGAGGATGCCGCACAGCAGGTCGATTTTGCGAGAAAAAATCTGCCTCCGGGAACCGGCGGGCTGTTTGGAACCGACTGGATGGGGCGGGATATGCTGAACCGGACGGTTTCAGGGCTTTCTTTAAGCATCCGGCTGGGGCTTCTGACCGCGGCGATCAGCGCCGCAGTGGCATTGGCGCTTGCATTGCTGGCGTCGCTTGGCGGGGGACTGATGGATTCATTGGTATGCGGGCTGATTAATCTGGTAATGGGAATCCCGCACATGCTTCTCCTGATCCTGATTTCCTACAGTCTGGGAAAGGGATTCCGGGGTGTGGCAGCGGGGATTGCCCTGACGCACTGGGCGTCGCTGGCGAGGCTTTTGCGGGCGGAAATCTTACAGATCCGGGAAAGTCCGTATGTGCGGATCTCCGAAAAACTGGGGAAAAAGCCCTGGTGGATTGCCTGGAACCACATCGTCCCGCAGGTATCGCGGCAATTTGTGACCGGGTTAATTCTTCTCTTTCCCCATGCGATTCTTCATGAGGCGGGAGTGACCTTTCTGGGCTTCGGTCTTTCCTCCGAGCAACCGGCGATCGGTGTTATTTTATCCGAGAGTATGTCGTACCTGATTACCGGAAAATGGTGGCTGGCGCTCTTTCCGGGCGCGGTACTGGTGCTGGTAACGCTGGGATTTCAGGCGATCGGGCAGAGCCTGGGGCGGCTGATGGATCCGGGGAGCGCGCATGAGTAGAGGATGCTGGGAATGAGGCAGAAAAACATATATTTTGATAAAATGATGCGATTAAGACAAAAACAATCAAAAACGATGCGGCTATCAAATTTGGAACAGACAGACGTTCTCAAAGAACGGAGATTGCGTGAAAATCGTGATTCCATGGAAAAGCCGATATTGAAAATTCAAAATCTAAACTTATATTTTACGCAGTACGCGCGTGGGCTTAGACGGCGCGAACTCCATCCGCTCCGCGACCTTTCCTGCAAACTTTTCAGTGGGGAGCTGACGGCGGTGGTCGGGGCGAGTGGTTCGGGAAAAAGCCTGCTGGCGCACGCGATTCTGGGAATCTTGCCGTACAACTGCCGGATGGAAGGAAAAATTTTCTATCAGGGAGAGGTTCTGGATGAGACGCGGCTTGCCGGGCTGCGGGGCAATGGGATTTCCCTGATTCCGCAGGGGGTTTCCTACCTCGATCCGTTGATGCGGGTCGGGGATCAGATCTGTGGCGGCAGAAAAGATGAAGCGACACGGGCAAAATGCCGCCAGCTTTTGAAGCGGTACGGGCTGGATGAATCAGTGGAAAAATGTTATCCATTTGAGCTGTCGGGCGGCATGGCGCGGCGCGTCCTGATGGCAGCGGCACTGATGCAGGAGCCGAGGCTGATTGTGGCGGATGAACCGACACCGGGGCTGGAGGCGATGACCGCGCGCCATGTGATCCGTCATTTAAAAGAGATGGCACAGGACGGGGCAGCGGTGCTTCTGATTACTCATGATCTGGAACTGGCGATTGAGATGGCGGACCGGATTCTGGTGTTTTATGACGGGACGATTCTGGAGGAAGTAAAGCCGGAGAACTTCCGGGAGGGACGGAATCTGAAAGAGCCATACACGCAGGCGCTCTACCGGGCACTGCCGGAACATGAATTTTTTGGAGGAGAATGAGATGTCACTAAAGGCAGAAAACCTATCTTTTTCGTATGAAAATGGAGGGCGCCACGTGCTGACGCGTATTTCCCTGAAAATTGAGCCAGGAGAGCGCGTGGGCCTGGTGGCGCCGAGCGGATATGGAAAAACGACGCTGTGCCGCCTGCTGGCGGGATATGAGAGAGCGGAAGCGGGAACGGTAGAGATTGACAGCATACCAATTGAGAATATCCGGGGCTGTATGCCGGTGCAGTTAATCTGGCAGCACCCGGAGCAGGCGCTCAACCCGCGCTGGCGGATGCGCCAGGTTCTCAGTGAGGGCGGTCAGGTGGATGAGGAGAGCCGGGGACGGCTTGGCATCCGGGAAGAATGGCTGGATCGTTTTCCATCGGAGCTTTCCGGCGGCGAACTGCAGCGGTTCTGTATTGCCAGAGCGCTGGCGGCAAATCCGCGGTATCTGCTGGCGGATGAGATCACCGCGATGTTTGACGCAGTGACCCAGAGCCAGATCTGGCAGGCGCTTTTGCATGAGGCAAAGGAGCGGGAGCTGGGAATGGTGATTGTGAGCCATTCGGAATCTCTTTTGAAGCGGATTTGCACGCGGCGGATTGATTTAACGGCATTGCAGGAAAAGATGGCAGCAGTTTAGCCAGTTCACATATTGACAGAGAAAATCGGGATTTGACAAGGAGAAATGAGGAAGAAATGGATGTTCGGAAGCTGTTGGAAGAGGTAAAACGGGGGGATACGAGTATTGAGGAAGCGGAGAATGCGTTCAAGAATCTTCCTTACGAAGATTTAGGGTATGCGAAGCTGGATCTGCACCGGAAATTGCGTTCGGGATTCCCAGAGACGGTGTTCTGCCAAGGAAAGCCGGATGCCTATCTGGCGGATATTTTCGAGACGCTGTACCGGGAAAATGGGGAAGTACTCGGAACGCGGGCGACGCCGGAGCAGTGGAATCTAGTGCGGGCGCGCATCCCGGAGATAGAATACGATCCGCTTTCAAAAATTTTGCAGGCGAGAAAATCATCGGAGACACCGCGGAAGCTGGAAGGGCTGGTGGCAGTCTGCACAGGCGGAACCGCGGATATCCCGGTTGCGGAGGAAGCTGCCAAAACGGCAGAATTTTTCGGCTGCCGCGTGGAGCGCTACTATGATATAGGGGTGGCGGGCATCCATCGCCTTTTATCCAAACGCGAGGCGATTGCGCGGGCAAATTGCGTGATTGCAGTGGCCGGAATGGAAGGTGCGCTTGGCACAGTTGTCGCCGGGCTGGTGGAAAATCCGGTCATTGCGGTTCCGACCTCGGTCGGCTATGGTGCAAGTTTTCATGGACTGTCGGCATTGATCACGATGATTAATTCCTGTGCGAACGGCATTTCGGTTGTAAATATAGATAACGGCTACGGCGCAGCATATCTGGCGGCGCAGATCAACCGCCTGGCGGTGCGGGAGCCGAAGAAGACGGCAGAGTGATAGTGGTTTGTGATAATTGCATAAAAGCGAAAAACGGAAATGTATCAATAAAATGAGAAAAGTAGAGGGAGAAGTAAAAATGGATGAGAAAATCTTATATCTGGATTGTGCGTCTGGAATCAGTGGAGATATGACGGTTGGCGCACTGTTGGATCTTGGAGCAAGCCGGGAAAAACTGGTACGGGCACTGGACAGTCTGGGCGTATCCGGGTATCATCTGCATTTTGGGCGGACGAAGAAATGTGGAATTGATGCGTATGATTTCGATGTACATTTAGAGGAAGAAGAGCATCATCATCATGACCACGAACATGGTCATGAGCACGACCATAGCCATGATGAGCACGACCATGAGCATCATCACGATCATGAACACACCCACGACCATGAGCACAGCCATGAGCACGCTCACACCCACGATCATATGCATCCTCACGTCCACCGCAACATCCATGACATTTTCGAGATCATCGATCGTCTGGATGCATCTGACCGTGTTAAAAACCTGGCGCGCCGGATGTTTGAGATTGTGGCGGGGGCAGAGTCGAAAGCACACGGAATCCCGGTCAGCGAGGTTCATTTCCATGAAGTCGGTGCAATTGACTCGATTGTGGATGTTATCAGTGCGGCATTCTGCCTGGAGGATCTGGGAATCCACCGCGTGGTGGTATCGCCGCTTTCCGAAGGTCATGGATTCGCGCGCTGCCAGCACGGTTTAATGCCGGTTCCGGTTCCGGCGACGGCAAATATCGCAGCGGCACAGGGCTTGGAACTGACGCTTCGGGATGTCGAAGGAGAGATGGTAACGCCGACCGGCGCGGCGATCGCGGCGGCATTCCGGACAGAAGCGGCGCTTCCGAAGAAGTACCAGATCGAAAAGATCGGTATCGGCGCCGGAAATAAGGATTTCGCGCACGCGAATATCCTGCGAGCGATGCTTCTGACGGATAAAACGGTGGAAGTAGAAACCGGAAAAGACGGTCACGACGAGAGCTCCATGTGGGTCATGGAGGCAAACCTGGACGACTGCACCGGCGAGGCGCTGGGATATGCGATGGAGGTGCTTCTGGAAGCGGGGGCCAGAGATGTGTGGTACACACCGGCATATATGAAGAAAAACCGTCCGGCGTATGTGCTTCATGTACTGACAACGGCAGAAAAACGGGAAGAATTAGAACAGCTTGTCTTCTCTTGTACGACCACGATCGGTGTGCGCCGTTATCCAGTAGAGAGGACGATACTGCCACGGGAAGTAAAGGAGATCCAGACCCGTTACGGGGCAGCAAAGGTAAAAATCTGCAAGCGCGGCGGCGTGGATACGTGCTATCCGGAGTATGAGAGCGTGCGCGCGATCTGCAGGGAGACAGGGAAGCGCTTCATGGAAGTATTCCACGGAGTAATGGAAGACGGAAGTATTAGTTTACAGTAGGCACTTTTGAGATTGAAAAACGGCACAGTGCATTCTCGTTAGATAATTAAGAGGAGAATCAAGAACCATGGAAAATAAACCAATGATATCAGAGACAGAAAAAAGAGAAGCTTTAAAACATTTCATGGCAGAAAAAGCGAAAGCACCGGTCTGTGTCGCCTTTTCGGGCGGTGTGGACAGCAGCCTGATTCTCAAGCTGGCGTGTGATACGGCGAAGAAGACGGGAATGCCGGTTTATGCCGTGACATTTCACACCATGCTGCACCCAGCCTGTGATCTGGAGATCGCGGAGCGGGTGGCAAAGGAGCTGGGCGCGATCCATAAAATTATCCAGGTCAATGAGATGGAGCTGGAAGCCATCAGGACGAATCCGGTCAACCGTTGTTATATCTGCAAACACCACCTGTTCGCGACACTTCTGGATTTTGCAAAAGAAGAGGGGATTCCGTGCGTGATGGACGGAACCAATGAGAGCGACCTGCATGTGTACCGCCCGGGTATCCAGGCACTCCGTGAGCTGGGTGTCGTCAGTCCACTTGCACAGTGCGGACTGGAGAAAAAGGATGTCAAGGCATTTGCGGCTGACTTAGGAATTTCCGTTGCATCCCGTCCGTCCATGCCATGTATGGCGACCCGCCTTCCATATGGAACTTCCTTTGACATGGAAGTTTTGAAGCGGATTGAGAAAGGCGAAGATTATCTTCGAAGCGTGTTTGGCGGAAATGTGCGCCTGCGCCTGCATGGCGATATTGTCCGGATCGAGGTGGATGCGGATAAATTTGAAAAAGCGATTGCCGAGCGGGAGACGATCTGCAGGACATTAAAAGAAATGGGATTTCTGTACATTACACTCGATCTGGAAGGTTTCCGGTCGGGAAGTATGGATATAGTGGAGAAACTCAACGCGCTGGTCGGGAAATGAATGTAAAGGAGATGGAAATCCCATGCAAGAAGAATGTATTGTCTGTAAAGCACCTCTTATTTATCTGGAACAGGATGAATGGATGGAGTGCGAATTATGTCATAAAAAAGAATTGAGTAAAACCAGATGCCAGAACGGGCATTATGTTTGTAATGATTGTCATACGAAGGGACTGGACACCATTCTTTCCCTGTGTATAGACGAAACATCCAGAAATCCGATCGAGATTGTCCGGAAGATGATGGATGCACCGTTTTGCCATATGCATGGACCGGAGCATCATGTCATGGTGGGAGCGGCGCTGCTTACTGCATATAAAAATGCGGGAGGTGCTATTAATCTGCGGGAATCTGTGATGGAAATGCTGAACCGTGGGAAAGCCGTTCCAGGAGGAACCTGCGGATTCTGGGGTGCCTGCGGAGCGGGAATCAGCGCAGGTATGTTTGTATCTATCTTGTCTGGAGCGACGCCACTGACGGAGGAATCCTGGGGACTTTCGAATCAGATGACATCAAAAGCACTGGAAGCGATTTCGCGCACCGGCGGTCCGAGGTGTTGTAAAAGAGATTCTTATCTGGCGATTCTGGCGGCGGTTGATTTTGTAAAAACGCATTTTGGAATCGAAATGGAATGCACAGAAGTCCAGTGTACGCATTATGCTCAGAACAATCAGTGTATTGGCAAGCGCTGTCCATTTTGGCGATTTGATGATGGTATTTGACTATAAATGGATAAACGGAGATAATAAAGCTGCGATATAATTAGATTGTGCGAGATGGGATTGCAGTTTGCATAATGTGTGAACTGTGATGAGAGAGCAATTTCTCGTGTAATAGGAAATTCCCTGAAATTCTCTATTACACAAAAAGGCACATCCTTTTTTACGTGGAAAAATCGGAATTGACCGAGCTCTTTAGAGCGAGGGATGCTTCTTGTCCGAAGGGCAAGAAGG
>ENA-ORTB01002938-ORTB01002938.1-human-gut-metagenome-genome-assembly--contig:-NODE-2938-length-14552-cov-10.971373_pt1 | contig 14552 bp, 13 predicted proteins | sample MGYA00241905_ERZ509174 | MGnify/ENA primary metagenome ERZ509174 (study PRJEB26280, sample SAMEA2338851) | human gut metagenome | biome: human gut; feature: human-associated habitat; material: faeces... | reverse complement strand
GACCTGAAGAAACATTGCCAGTTCCTTTTCCTTTAGAGACATCTCAACTTTTTTCTTGGATTGTTTTATACGGAAAACTAGTGATGTTCCCGAAAGCAAGATGAAAGATAAGAGGATAGCCAGCCTGTAATAAGAGAGCTCATGTTCTGAAAGTTCTATGTTCATTTGGGCAATTCTTCTCTGTTGGCGTTCGTGTTCCTGAAAAGCATTCAGATTGCTAATGTATCCTGCCTTATTGTTCATCTCAAGAGAATCTCTGCAACGGATACTCTTTTCCGCATATTCACATGCGGATTGAAAATCTTTCTTCTCCTTTTTCAACAAAGATAGTTTATGATATACATCTTGTCTCTCTTTTAGGGAAAGCTTTTCAATATCTTTCATAAAAATAGACTCTGCTTCTTTTAAGCGGTGCATTTTCAGAAATATATTACCTCTGAGTATATTGCATGTCATTTTAAAGTTATACGAATGTCCGTCTTGCAAGGCTATGTCCGTATAGTATAAAGCTGAATCAAGCATATTCATGGCTAGATAAACTCTGGCAAGATCTTTATTATATTCAGCTTTGGCCAGTTTTTTTTGTGGAGGTACCAGCTCAAGTGCCCGATGCAGCCGATTTCTTGCTTTTATGTAATTTTTCTCAGAAATGCGAAGTTCTGCGAGTTCATGCATAGCCTCTGCCCTGAGAGTGGAATCTTTTAATTCGCAGGCAATGTCGAGAGCACGCTCCAGGCATTCTTTTTCCATGCCATGCATCATTTTGAAGCGATAAATATATGCTTCACCTACTTTGATGGCAAATAACATCCTGATATTTTGCCCTGCAAATTTTTCGGCTTGATTATAAAAAGCATTAGCTCTCAGGAAAGCATACCTGCCAGCATATATTCTTCCTAAGAAAAAATATAACTGGCACAAACGGCTAGAATCCTTTTGCTCTGCAAAATGGCTCAAAGCAAGATCTGATTTGTCAGGTAATGCAGGGATGTCGGGAGCGAGCATCTTGGCCTTAACCAATAAATAATAATAAAATACTTCGTAATATCACGATATTTTATAACTATTTGTATATCAGATATTATATTAAACCATTTAAGGCTTACGCAACAAAACCGCAACAAAAATATCATAAAATGTGTGCGCATACATTTGAGGTATATGCTTCGCCAGTTAAAATCAAACTCTGAGAGTATGATATGTTAATTCACCATTTTTAACCTATGCCGTTTTTCCGGCATTTGAAGAAGCTGACTTGTCGCTCTCATAGGCGAAAATTATCTGGCAGCACTGGCAGATAAATATGTGGCAAAGTTACAAATTTCCTGTCAGATTAGCCGCTTTTGTTATGAACAAGATATTGCAAAAATTATCCGGCATCCTTGCCAGATAATCATCTGACAGAAAAAGCCGGAAATGCACACATTGGAAGAATAAAACAGACTGGCAATGTTGCCATAATACACCACAAAACAGATTGTTAAACAGAGATTTGCGTGTTTGTTTGCAGATTCTTTTCGCATTAACTTTGCACTGACAAATCGAATCGGCAGCAATCACAACCGACAAAAAATAAATCAAATTATAAAATAACGACTATGTGTAAAACAGAACAAAAACCGAACGAAACCGCCCAGCTCCGAAAGGTGGTGGACGGACTGAAACAGGAACTGGAGAGAGTCAAGAACGTGGTCTACGCCTCAAAGGAGGTTCTGAATCTGGAAGAAGCCGCCATGTTCTTAGGCATTTCCAAAAGTTCGCTCTACAAGATGACGCACAATCAGGTCATCCCGTACTTTAAACCCAACAACAAGATGGTGTACTTCGAGAAGTCCGAACTTCTGAAATGGCTCCGGCAGAATCCGGTCGCCTCACAGGGGCAGATTTCGGAGGAGGCACACGCCATCATGCGTAATCTCGCCAAAAATGATTAGTTCCCTTTCTTCAAACACTGATATTATCCGTATATGACTGAAAGCGAAAATCAACACCTGTCTTTTGACAATCTCCCCCGGTCGGTGGCAGAACTCCATGAGAAGATAGACCGCCTGACCGGAATGTTCGAGCAGATCATTTCCTCAACCGCAGCCACTCCCTTGCTGGAAATCATGACGGTTGAGGACGTGTCTGCCATGCTCTGCAAGTCCGTTTCCACCATCTATGCGATGACTTCTGAACACAGGATTCCATACCGCAAACAGGGTAACAAGCTCTATTTTCTTCGTTCCGAAATCCAGTCATGGCTTATGGACGCTGTTGTACCCAAAGATACTCCGAAGCGCAGAAGAAAGCCGCAGGATAATGAAAATTCTACGGACAATGAACGGCAACCAGAGAGCAACACGGACGAAAATTCAAGTGAAAGTAGCGCAGTTTCTACACAATTTCCCTCGGAAAATATTGATGGGGATAACAGCAAAGTCTCCGTCTCGGAGTGTGAGAATACACCGTATTCCATCGAAAGCCGGACACATTCAAGAAGCGGAGCGACCATCTTCGCCGTGCTTTTCTCAAAGGAAATTGAAGCCGCCGGAGAGCGAAAGTTTGTACAGACGGCACGGGATTTCAACGGCTATTGGAGCGATTTCGGCAAAGGCGGCTACATCTTCAGCTCGCAGCAGGAGGCCGAAAACTTTGCAAAAGCGATAAGAGGGAAAGAAGAAACAGACCGAATATCACCCCAACAACCGGCATCGGGGAATGACGGCTTGACCGTAATCCATACGGAGGGAAGACCGCCAATCGTGCAGGGAGAACAAACCTAATTTGATGGTAATACCTCTTGTAAGTAAATGGCAGACATGACAGAGAGGGGCATTTTTACAGGGGAATGTTTTAGGGCTGGCAAGTTTATGTTTTCGTCCACGAAAACCACGCCACAAGCGGCGACACGGTCACACCGGAAGCGGCAACCTCCCCATTTTAGCCCTAAAACATCATTCCATTTATAACCGATAAAAAACAAGCGTATGACAGACAACGACAATTCACATAAAGGCGGCAGACCGAAATCCGCAAAGGGCAAGGCTCGGACAAAGACCATATCCACACGGCTCACACTTGCCGAATGGAAAGCGGTCATGAAACGGATAACCGATGCCGGGAAGAAGCCGTCGCACTTCCTGCGTGAACTGTTGCTGCACGCCAAAGTCGAGGCGGCACGGACACAGGAGGACAGGCGGCAGATAAGAATGCTGGAAGGAGGATGCAACAACCTGAACCAACTGGCGAAGCTGGCGCACCAACAGGGCTTTTTTCTTTTGAAAGGCAAAATTACGGACTTGTTAGGCGAGTTCAATAAAATCATTGAGAGGATATGATGGGCGACTTGAAAAAACGGGCGAGCTTCGCCAGAGTGGTGAACTACGTGAACAACCCGAAAAAGGCACGGCTCATCGACAGCAAGGACGTGAGGCTGGATGACAACGCCACCATCGCAAGGAGTATGCAGGGGCAGGCAGATGACAAGCCGGGACGCAAGCTGAAAAATCCGGTGTACCATATCTCGCTGGACTTCGCACACGAGGACGCACCCAAGCTGACGGATGCCCTGATGGTCGAAATCGCCCGTGAGTATATGCGGCGCATGGGCATAACGAACACCCAGTACATCGTGAGCCGCCATACCGACAGGGAACACCAGCATCTGCACATCGTGGCGAACAGGGTGGACAATGACGGGAACACCATCAGTGCCAGCAACGACCGTGTGCGCAACGTGAAGATATGCAAAGCTCTCACGAGGGAATACGGGCTGCACTTCTCCAAGGGCAAGATGAACGTGAAGCGTGACCGCCTGCGTGGAAAAGACAAGATGAAATACCAAATCTATGATGCTATCAAGGCGGCATTGCCCCATTGTAACTGCTGGTCAGATTTGTGCGACAGGCTGGCAAAGCAAGGAATCGGGGTGAATTTCAAATACAATAGGAACGAAGGTAAAATAATCGGTGTGTCGTTCACGAAGAATGAAATCTCATTCAGCGGCTCACGGATAGACCGGATCATGAGTTTTTATAAGTTGAACAGGCTCTTCGGGAACCAAATTGCCGAGGGCATGGAATGGAAGCCCCGTGTGCCGGACAACGGATTTGACGGACGGACGCAACCGACCATGCAAGACGTGACAACAAACAGCCATGCGGCAGGTACTTTTATAGAACAACCTCCATCAGCCGGAGCGGAAACGGACAGCAACGGTGGTAGTCTTGTTGAATCTGGCTCGAACATCGCCCAAGTGACCATCGGCGCACTCATGGAGTTGTGCGTACAGCCACACCAGGCAAAGGTGTCATCCGGCGGCGGAGGTGGAGGAAACGAAAGCGGCTGGGGCGAGAATGACAACAACAAGAACAGGCATAAACAAAGAAAGATGAGAAGATGAAGGACAACAAGCAGAACTTAACCGACCTTATCGGGGCATTGGCGGTGGACATCGAGGAAATCAAGAAAAAACTGGACGCAAAGAACAGCTCGGACAAGGACGAGGCATTGAAAAGGCTGGAAGCGAAGCTGGAGCCAATTATACAGTTCTTCAATGGCAATACACCGAAAAATGTCAATGCCATTTTCGGAAGTAAGGAAGCCATTGAAGATTACAAGAAGTCATTGGGTGATGAAACGGTTACGAGCCTGCGGTTATATACCGAAGCCAACGAGAAGGATATGCGTAAGCATGGAGTTCCCACTATCAAGGAGCAACTCAACAAGATACTGGAGTTGCTGACAAGCCACATAGAGAATGACAGGTCGGCTTCGGAGCAGATGCAACAGAAGCAAGGTGTTATACCGGGACTATGGCGGGCAATTCGCCCGGACAAGGCGATAAACGCAATAAAGCAGTTCTGGAACAAAGTTCCCGATGGCTGGCACAAGAACCCTTACGCATGGGCTGGTATCGGTTGTATGCTCGTATTCTTTGCCCTGTTTGCCGTCAGTTGGGTACAATGGCATGAGTACCGGGAAGAAAACAGGCGGTTGAGAACGGTTGCATACAAACACCATGTGACTACAATCATGCTTAACGAGTTGCACCCGGAACTGGCCGTAACCGTCGGGGCTTATGAAAAGCTGACGGAAACGGTCGGTGTAGATTCGACTTTGACCATATTCTGGGAACAGGTCAAAGCCGTTAGAAAGGAATCCCAAAATCGAAGCAAATAAAATATAATTCTCATTTTTGCGGATAACAAACACTCTAAAAATCCTTGTTATCCGCATTATTTCTTTGTGTAAAGAGCGGCTTTTGCCGATTCAATACATTAAAAATGAGCAAAGTCGCATTCTTTTTTATTATTATCTGCCGACCATAGACTTCGTTTGAATTAAAATAAGTATCTTTGTAAACTGGATTTGGTATATACTGTTTCCCCAAATAGCACCAATGGACCACTTGACAAAAGAACAACGCCATAAAAATATGGCAGCAAATAAGGGCAAAGGAACCAAACTGGAACTTCTATTTGGAAAATTGCTCTGGAATGCAGGAGTGAGATATCGTAAAAATGACACATCCGTATTTGGTAAACCAGATTTTGTAATCAAAGGTCATAAAATTGCGATATTTTGCGATGGCGAATTTTGGCATGGTAGAAATTGGGAGATAAGGAAGAATGACCATAAAAGCAACTGCGATTTTTGGCACTCTAAAATCGAACGAAATATTGAGCGCGATAAAGAGGTTAATACTACATTGCAGAAACAAGGTTGGAAAGTTTTCCGATTCTGGGAGACAGACATAACCAAAGAACCGGATAAATGTTTAAATAGAATTTTGAATTATATGAATACAGATAATAAAACTTCCGAAAAAATTGCCATCACAAAAATGTGTGGCGGTAACAAGGTTGTTATGCAAATGTATGGCCCTCATTCTTTGAATGAAGATGGAACTGTTATGGCATTTGACGAACAGATGGCAATAGTTTCTCATTATCTGCATAATCAAGGGTATAAATATGCTAAACCGTATGAATCTAAAGCAGAGGGATTGATAGAGGATATATACAATGTCCACAACAAGCAAATTGAGGAAAGATGCGTTTCGGATGTTTGTGTCCAATATTCTCTGTTTTCAGATTTGTTCTCTGTTCCGTTCTTGCCTATAGATAATCCTAAATTTACATTCATTGATTTATTTGCAGGAATTGGTGGATTCAGAATGGCAATGCAAAATCTTGGTGGAAAATGTGTATTTTCGTCTGAATGGGACACACAGGCTCAAAAAACATATCTGTTAAACTATGGAGAAGTTCCATTTGGTGACATAACCAAAGAAACCACCAAATCATTTATTCCCGATGATTTTGATGTTTTGTGTGCCGGATTTCCATGTCAGGCATTTTCGCTGGCTGGAAAACGACTCGGATTTGAAGAAACAAGAGGTACTTTGTTTTTTGATGTAGCAGAAATCATACGTAGAAAGCGTCCGAAAGCATTCTTCTTAGAGAATGTGAAAGGTCTGCTTATTCATGATAAGGGAAAAACCATCCAAACAATACTAAAAGTTTTAAGGGAAGATTTGGATTATTACGTTCCTGAACCTCAAATTGTAAACGCAATGAATTTTGGCGTTCCACAACATCGAGAGAGAGTGTACATAGTCGGATTTAGAAAAGACCAGAATGTCAGCGAATTTTCATATCCGAATCCAACTGATACAAGCAAAACATTTGCGGATATAAAAGAAGAAAATACAGTTTCTGCAAAATACTATTTATCTACTCAATATGTGAAGACTCTTGTAGCTCATAAAGAAAGACATGCAGCAAAAGGTAACGGTTTTGGATATGAAATAATACCTGATGATGGTGTTGCAAATGCCATCGTTGTTGGAGGTATGGGACGAGAGCGTAATCTTGTAATAGATAATCGCCTTGAAGATTTTACCCCGGTAACCAACATCAAAGGTGAAATTAACCGTGATGGTTTACGCAGAATGACTCCACGAGAATGGGCACGTTTGCAGGGTTTCCCCGATAAATTCATAATCGGAGTAGCAGATGCTTCCGCTTACAAACAATTTGGAAATTCTGTTGCCGTTCCAGCTATTCAAGCTACTGCACAGGAAATAATTAAAAGAATTAATCTCTCAAAATCCAAGAAATATGGCACTGACAGGAAATAAAGGAGAATGGAGTGAAATATACACTTTGCTCAAACTATTGGGTGAAGGTAAAGTCTATGCAGGCGACCAGAATTTGAACAAGATTCAGGACTTGTTCTATCCAATAATAATGATTCTTCGACAAGAAAAAGAAGGCAGTTATAACTATAGCTTGCAAGACAAAGATGTCGTAATTCAAACGCCCGAGGGGGAAGATTTGTTACGTATTCCTGCTTCTGTGTTTTTAGATGAATCTGAGAAATTATTAAAGGCTATCAATGAAAGTGACGGAGCTTTTTCCATTCCGCAAATTGAAGCCTTTATGAATCGCATTTATTGTCATTCTTTAAAGGCAAAATCATCAGATAAAACGGATATACGAATTATTTTACATGACCGTAGGACCAAAATAAACTCCGAAATGGGATTCAGTATAAAATCTCAGTTGGGAGGAGATTCGACACTGTTAAATGCAAGTAAAGCCACAAACTTTAATTTTAAGATACAAGGTGTAGCACTTTCTGATGAAGATATCGCCAATGTTAATTCATTGAATCCTAAACGGAACAAGGTTATAGATAGGGTCGATACTATTAAAAAGAAAGGTGGCAAGCTGATATTTGATAAGGTTGATAATCCGACATTCCGCAATAATCTTGTTATGCTTGATGGTGATTTACCAGTTATAATCGCTCATTTGCTTTTGGAACAGTTGAATAGCGGTATCTCAACATTGAAGGAATTAGCAGAACTAATTACGGAAGTTAATCCTTTGGGATATGATACAGAACAGGCATCACCGTTCTATGCGTATAAAATCAAGCACCTTTTAACTTCTGCTGCATTAGGTATGATGCCAGCTACCGCTTGGAGTGGGAAATTTGATGCAAACGGAGGATATTTGGTCGTAAAGAAAGATGGTGATATCCTTTGCTACCATTTTTATGACCGTAATCGTTTTGAAGATTATCTTTTCTCCAATGCGTATTTGGAGCGCTCAAGCACTTCACGCCATGAATACGCATCGATAATAAAAGAAGATGACGGCACTCTATCGTTTAAACTCAATTTTCAGGTAAGACTAAAGTAATGTTATGAAGTTAAAGACTATATACTTAAAAAATTTCAGATGCTATAAGGATGAGGTGTGCATTGAATTTGACGACTTAACAACATTTGTCGGCAAAAACGATATAGGTAAATCTACCATATTGGAAGGTTTGGAAATATTCTTCAACAATGACTTGGTAAAAATTGAACCATCTGACGCAAATATCCATGGAGACAACAATGTCGTTATTACATGTGATTTTGGCGATTTACCTTCAGAATTGATTTTGGACTCTGGAGAAATAACCAACTTGACAGATGAATATCTTACTATTTCAAATGACACTTTGCGTATAAAAAAAGTTTACGACTGTAGTAAATCTAAAGTTTCTTCAACAGTGTACATTGTTGCAAATCATCCAAATGTTGTTGAAGCGGAAAATTTGCTATCATTAAAAGAAAAAGAACTACAAAAAATCATCAAGGATAAAGGTATAGATTGCCCTTTGAAAGGCAACCCACTGATGAGAAAAGCTATTTGGGCTTCTATAGATGATTTACATCTACAAGAAACAGAAATAGAAGTATCCAAGGCAAAAGAAGATGGAAAAGAAATTTGGACTAAAATAGATGCTTATTTGCCTAATTATGCGTTATTTCAAAGTGACAGAAGTAGCCATGATTCAGATGGAGAAGTTCAAAATCCGATGAAAGTTGCTATACAAGCAGCCATTTCGGAAGTAGAAGAAGAAATTAACGCAATCCAAAAGAAAGTGCAAGATAAAGCTATGGCTATCGCCCAACAAACACAAGAAGCCTTAAAATATATCGACAATAATCTTGCCAATCAATTAACTCCTAAATTCACACCTCCAGCAGCTTCCAAATGGAATAGTTTGTTTTCAATTGCAATGGATACGGATGAAGGTATTGCTTTAAATAAACGAGGAAGTGGTGTTCGCCGTATGATATTAGTAGGCTTTTTTAAAGCAGAAGCAGAACGGAAGTTATGTAATAGCAAAAAGAAAAATATTATTTATGCTATAGAAGAACCAGAAACAGCGCAGCATCCAAATAATCAGCGTATTTTAATTAACTCTTTTAAAGAGTTGTCAAAATCTGAAAAATGTCAAGTAATACTAACGACTCACAGTCCTGGACTCGCTCAAGAATTACCAATTGAAAGTTTGCGTTTCATAGATCGTAACGATGAAGGTCTCCCTTTTGTTAAATATGGTACAGATATATTACCTTTAATAGTTGACGCATTAGGCATATTGCCCGATTCAAATCAAAATGTTCAGCTTTTGTTATGCCTTGAAGGTCCTACTGATGTCGTTGCATTTAAGGCGTTTAGCCGCTGTTTGAGAACGAAATACCCTGAAATCATCGACCTCGAAAATGACAATAGAATTCTCGTAGTTCCTCTTGGAGGAAGTATTTTAAAGTATTGGGTAGAAAAACAGTATTTTAGAAAACTTGGTTGTCCCGAAGTTCACATTTATGATAATGATGTAAAAGCGTATCAAAAAAGCATAGACGATATTAATGCACGTGGAGATAAATCATGGGGAGTATTAACACGTAAATATGAGATAGAGAACTATTTACATCCTCACGCAATCAAGACTGTTTACAATATAGATGTAGATACTGACCAACAGAATGTCCCTGCAAAAGTTGCTCTTGCATATTATGAAGCCAACAAAGATAAATTAGATGGGAAATGGAAAGATAGTACTTCTAAGACATATCTTAGTAAAGTTTTTACCGATGCAATGACTTGTGATTTGTTGGAAGAAAGAGACCCAGAAGGAGAGGTTAAGGGTTGGTTTGACAAAATAACCTCTATGTTACATTAAAAAATATTGGAAAATACTTTTGAAAGAAAAGTGTTTTCCAACATTTTATCCTTTCAATACAGAATGTCGAAGAATTTGTGTAAATGAGCATCAAGCTATTTGACAGTAAAATATCGCAAAACACTGAAAATCGCATAGTTGCTAAGTCGTTACCATTACTTTTCGAATACTCCATTAAATATTTTATTCCTCAAACGGTTATATAAAGCCATTCACAATCCACAACAAGAATTTGCATCTTACTGAAGGTTTTATTTTTGTATCGAAAAGAAATCCGAAATCCGGTTCACCGCTTCAATCTTGGTTTCCATTACCACATCGGCATAGACTTGTGTAGAGTTTATGTTAGTATGCCCAAGCAACTTGCCCACTGTATAGAGGTCGCCTCCAGCTGCCAATGACAGCGTAGCCATCGAGTGCCTTGCCGTGTGGAAACTGACATTCTTTGCTATCTCTGCGGCAGCAGCCATCTTTTTAAGACATCTGTTGCAGGCACTAAGGCAGGTCATGTCAAAGACCTTTTGTCCCGGCTTGCAGCCGTTTCTATCCGGCAGCCATTTCAAGGCAGACTGGTTCAATGGTATCGTTACCTGTTTCCCTGTCTTTTGCATGGATTGAATTGAAACAACCAGTCCATCATTGACCTGTTTTATATTTCGCCATGTCAGTACGGAAACATCGCTGTACCGCAATCCGGTAAAGCAGCAGAACATAAAAGCCCGTTTGGTGGTCTCATTGGTAGTCGGAGCCTCGATAAGTGCAAGAAGTTCCTCTTTCGTGAGGTAATCCCTTTCGGCCTGTTGTTTGGCTATCCGCTCGTGCCTGCCCAAAGCATAGAAAGGATTTTTATCCATCACCCCCTCTTTTACTGCAGCATTGAGCATTCGTACCAGTGTACTTTGGTGCAGATGCAGCGTGTGGAGCGACATATCCTTTGGATTGTCGGGCGATTTGGTGTTCTTGTAGGTGTTCTTCATGAAGTCAAGCAATCCGAGAATAAACTTCTTGTCGATTTTCGACATCAAGAAGCGAGGTCTGCGGCGATGTTTCAAATACTCCTTTATTATATTGACACAGGAGCAGTAATTGTGGTACGTTGCCGGAGAATAGGACGGATTGCGTCTAATTCCTTCGATATGGCTGTCAAGCCAATCCGTAAAAATCCGTTTGGGCAGTTGCTTTGAATTGCCATTGTCTGCCTCCGTTTCGTCCTCGTCAATGCCGAGCATCCGCTTTGACTTTATCTCATTCGCCTTTGCCATAGCCGCCTCATTGAGCCGCCTTGCATCGGGCACATCGTCCGGCACAAGAAACAGGTTAAGGTACTCGCTCCATCTTTTCCCCTTTTCATAGAAATCAAGGTATATAGAGCGGCTTCCCGTTTTCAATGTTCGTGTCCTTATCGTTATTTTCATCTGTTTCCCTCCGTTTGCGGTTGTTTTGAAAAGAAGTCATCCACAAGATTGACCGTTTCCACTTTCTTTTGGTCCACAATCTTTGCATAGATGGCGGTCGTGTTCACATTGGCATGACCGAGCAGCTTCGATGTGGTGTATATGTCCGCACCGAGTGTCAGCAGCATGGTAGCTGCAGTATGTCGGCTGCAATGATAGGTTATGTGCTTGTCTATATGTGCGTTCTGCATCCATTTCTCTATGTTCCGTTCAATGTTAGAAGTCCCGGTCGGCAATGTGAAAATTGGTTCTTCGGGATTCTCTTTGGGATTCAGGCAATCGACAGCCTCTTTTGATAACGGCACGTTTATCAGCTTTTGGGTCTTCTGCATCTTTATCCTTATATATAAGGTCTTTCCATCGGGGGCTTTGACAATCTTTCCCCATGTCAACGACCGCACATCGCTAAGGCGAAGCCCGGTGAAACAGGAGAACAGGAATGCACGTTTAACATCCTCATGGGGGCAAGGCGCAGCCATCGCTGCTTTCATTTCCTCCAATGTGAGATATTCCCTCATGCTTTCGGTAGGCTGGTACTTCTCTTTTGGACTGATGGACTTCAGCGGATTCGCCGATAGTATGCCGTCACGCACGGCTTTGTTCAGCGCACCGTTCAGAACTGCCTGATGATGATGCGCCGCACCGTTGCTGATGACACTGCCATCCTTGCGCACCCCGTTCTTCGCATAGCGCAGAAAGTCTATGAAGCCCCGGCAGAAATCCACATCCACGTTTGCCAAGACAATATCCGGGCAGTTCGCTTCTTTTAGATAGGTTTCGATTTTCAGCCGCAGGTCACGCCTGCCTTTGAGGGTGGATATAGAGAAGCCGAATTTCTCCTGCTCATACTCTTTCAGAAAATCCACAAGCGTTATACACGACCGCTTCACCTTGTCCCACTGGCGCACACCATGGTTTTGCAATGCCAAGATGCGCTCGGCTTTGATTTTCTCGGCAACCTGTCTTGCGTGGTTATTCTGCTGGCGGTCTATCGGTGTCGATTCGGGAACAAGGTACAATCCGAGAGATTCAACCTTGCGTACCCCCTTTGCATAAACATCGAGATACAGGCTCATGTTTCCGTTAGCCAGTTTGCGCTGACGGATGCGGACGGGTTCTTTCACCTTTTGTACTTTCTTCGGTCGTGCCATGATGTTTTCCTTTCCTTATATTTTTCTTTTCACAGGCAGATTTGCCCCTGTTTTCACGCTGCAAAATTACCAAATTTTTCTGTGTCATGCAACAAATATGCAACAAAATATCGTTAAAACTGTTGTTTGATATGCCTTCTTGGATAAAATCGGAAAAGTAATTAAATTACTAATATACAATAAATTCTACCGATTTTGTTTCTTTTTATATGATTATTCTTTCCTTATAATAAGCCTATACTTTGTCGGATTTCCGCAAAGTGGTTGTATCCATATCAAGTATTTGCCTCAAGGATTTTTCAGGCATTGTTTCCAAAGAATCTTCCAGTACTAGCAACGACGGGCTATAAATGTTGCTTTGTTGATGACCACATGAGAATAAACACATGACCAGCATTAATGCAATTAAATATGTTCCCAACCGCATATCTTTAACTTTTAATATACCGTTTTTGTCTTTTGGCACTATGAATCTTAAGATAGGGCATTCGTTGGTGATGCCCGACCGTCTGTTCTATCATGCTAAAAGTAATTTATGTATTTGTTTAGTTTTCCATTGCAAAGGAAATAGCTTTTCTCTCGTAAAACAATTTTTATTATGTACATAGTACTATATGCAAACAGTTGTATAACTGCTGTTTAAGCTTTTTGCTAGATGTACATATTGTATATAAATGGTATCTATATAGAAAAATATCTTCTGCATATCCTGTTCTTTTCTATGCTTTCCTTTTGTGTCTCTTACAAATTTGTGAGGCAAAAGCTCGATGGTAAACAATTTGGGAATGGAATTGTTTTTACAGAAAAACAAAGTCCATGTGCCTGTCCATCCCCATGGTAAGGATCCTGCCCTAAAATTACAACTTTGACATCCTTAAGTGGTGTTAAGGCAAATGCATTAAAAATATCATCTGCCGGAGGATAAATTCTTTTCGTATGATATTCATCCATCACTGTTTTATATAATTTTGCATAATATGGCTTACGGAACTCCGGTTTCAGCGGTTCCAGCCAGTCATTACTGATCGGTGCCATAATTTTGCCTCCTTATCCTGGCATTTTACTGCTATATTTTTCTGATGATACTTCTCTTACAGTCTTACCGGTACCTTCCGATCTCGCAGATATTCTTTTACCTGACGGATTTCCAGCTCCTTATAATGGAAGAGAGACGCTGCAAGAGTTGCATCTGCTTTTCCTTCCGTCAGTGCATCATAAAAATGCTCCATCGTGCCGGCTCCTCCGGACGCAATCACCGGTATGGAAACATTTTCTGCAATTGTTCTGGTCAGTTCCAGATCGTAACCTGCTTTTGTTCCATCGCAGTCCATACTGGTCAGAAGAATTTCTCCTGCACCCAATTTATCCACTTTCATTGCCCATTCTACCGCATCGATACCGACATCGATCCTGCCGCCGTTTTTGTAGATATTCCAACCACTTCCGTCTTCTCTTCTTCTTGCATCAATCGCTACAACCACACACTGGCTGCCAAATTTATCTGCCGCCTGACTGATCAGCTCCGGTGTATTGATTGCCGAAGAATTGATGGAAATCTTGTCTGCCCCTTCACGCAGAAGCACCTTAAAATCTTCTACGGTTCGGATGCCTCCGCCGACGGTAAATGGAATAAATACTTTCTCAGCTACTTTTCGTACCATATCAACAACCGTATTTCTGGCATCCGAAGAGGCTGTGATATCCAGAAATACCAGTTCATCGGCTCCGGCCTTATCATAAGCTGCCGCAATCTCCACCGGATCCCCGGCATCCCGCAGATTCACAAAATTCACACCTTTTACCACGCGGCCGTTATGAACATCCAGACATGGAATGATTCTTTTCGTAAACATATCCGTTTTCCTCCTTTCCGATTGCTGCGAAATTCCGCAGGATCTGCAGTCCGACATCACTGCTCTTCTCCGGATGG
>ENA-ORTB01002910-ORTB01002910.1-human-gut-metagenome-genome-assembly--contig:-NODE-2910-length-14714-cov-3.350501_pt1 | contig 14714 bp, 7 predicted proteins | sample MGYA00241905_ERZ509174 | MGnify/ENA primary metagenome ERZ509174 (study PRJEB26280, sample SAMEA2338851) | human gut metagenome | biome: human gut; feature: human-associated habitat; material: faeces... | reverse complement strand
TCCGGGACAATTCCATGATATGCTGCATGCCGGGGATGATCCTTCCGGTTTCGTAACTGGCATAGCTGGCACGGGATACAGACAACTGTTTTGCGACCTGTTCCTGAGTCAGATGTTTCTTCTTGCGGAAATACTTTAATAAGTCAGGAAGTGGATTGTTTTCTTTTTTCATATTGGATTCCTTTCATTTGTTTTTTTCAATCATAACAGAAAAGGTAGCTGCAGGAGCGTTGATGTAATAACTTGTATGGTTTGATGTAATAACTTGCATGTTTCGGGATAAAAAGTTGCGTTTTTAATATTGATACGGTACAATTACAAAAGTTCAGAAGATAAAAATGGAGGTATAAAAATGAGCCGTGCAGATGATATATTTATTTCAATGTGCCGTTCGATCATAGAGAACGGATACAGTACAAAAGGGGAAAAGGTTCGTCCCAAATGGGAGGATGGAACCAGTGCCTATACGATCAAACAGTTTGGTGTTGTGAACCGGTATGATCTTTCAAAAGAATTTCCGGCGATCACACTTCGCAAGACATATGTGAAATCTGCTATTGATGAACTGCTCTGGATCTGGCAGAAAAAATCAAATAATATCCATGATCTGAAGAGCCATATCTGGGATAGCTGGGCAGATGAAGATGGCTCGATTGGAAAAGCATATGGTTATCAGATGGGAGTAAAACATCAGTATAAAGAGGGTATGATGGATCAGGTGGATCGTCTGATTTATGACCTGAAACATAATCCATATAGCAGACGTATGATAACCAATATGTATGTGCATCAGGATCTTCACGAAATGAATCTGTATCCATGTGCATACAGTATGACCTTTAATGTGACCGGAGACCGCCTGAATGCTATATTGAATCAGCGTTCACAGGATGTACTTGCAGCAAATAACTGGAATGTGGTCCAGTATGCAGTGCTGGTTCATATGATCGCGCAGGTGACAGGCTTCAAACCGGGTGAACTGGTTCATGTGATCGCAGACGCACATATTTATGACCGCCATATTCCGATCGTGAAGGAACTGATCGAGAGAGAAACCTATCCTGCACCGAAATTTAAAATGAATCCGGATGTAAAGGATTTTTATGAGTTCACAGTAGATGATTTTACGATCGAAGATTATAAGACCGGACCTCAGGTGAAAAATATTCCAATCGCGATTTAACGGATATTTGTAGTTATTTGAATAAAATTACTAAAAAAAGATGGTATTTTAAGATAAAATTCACAAAAAGTATTTGTCTATTCTAAAAACTTGTGGTACAATTTCCATATATTTTTGGAGGTGCGTTACACATGGAAGATATTATGATTACATCTGGCACAAGTTTTGAAGGATATGAGATCTCAGAATATGGTCCATATAGATTTGTGCAGACAATTTTAAGTTCAAACTTTCTGAAGGAGATTGGTTCATCAATTGCAGATATTGCTACAGATCGAAGCAGCATATATCAGGAGAAGCTGGATGGAGCAATGAATGAAGCAATCAAGTCATTCAAGGAGATGGCTGGCAAGACCAAGTACAATGCAGTTGTAGGTTTCCATACAAATGTAGTAGATTACTCATCTAATATTACATCTGTTGTTGCTGCGGGTACATTGGTTTCTATCAAGAAAGAATATCAGTCCGAGTTTGAGAAGAGCGTATTTGTCAGAAAAGAGTTATATGTTAATAACTATTATGACAAGCTTGTTCCAAGAGCTGTAAAGATCGTTCTTGCTTCAGAAGGAAAAGGAACCAGAATATCAGCATGGTTTAATAATTACAATATGGAAGATATCAAAGCAATCAAGGCAGATATTAAATTTACAAATATTTATGGTGATGAGATCACATTGACCGGAGTTGATTTCGTATTTGATAAAACAGGCCAGTCGCTTCTGAAGTCTGATTATGTTGAATGTAAGCTTCCGGATAAGTACATAAAGATCATTTCAAGCTCAAAGGTATATATCCAGAAGTATGTAACTTCCCGTGGAGTATATTCCTGCGGAGATGATCCGATCGATGTAGATCTCAGTCCATTAAAGTTCAAAGCCCTTAAGATGAAAAAAGGTCTGGATGCGGTATGTAACTATAAGTCAGACGGACTGGTATGGACCTGTAACTGTGGTCATGTAAATGAGGGCGGAGCAGAAGAATGTGTGATCTGCTCCAGAAAACAGGATGAGATGAAGAACACGGTTTCCTTTAATTATGAGCCTATGATCGAGGAAATGCGTCAGAAAGAATATGTTATGGAGATCAAGGATGTCCTTATGAAGCACATTAAGGACATTGATTCCGGCCTTCGTATGCAGTTGTTGGAAATCATGGAGTCCGGTCTTCAGTATGAGAAGACCCGTGGCAATATGAAGGATACGGTTATTGAAAAGGTAGAGAATCTGTTCCTTGGATTATAAAAATGCAGCAATATGTTCTACAGATAATTGAGCATCTGGAAGAAATGGGATATAAAAAACTGAATCCTGAAAGCAATAACGTATATGGCAGACTGGGAACAGATGCCATATATGTTGTTGTGCTTGGAAGCAGCAGAGATCTGAGGGCAGAAAGCTTACAAAAGTTTAACAGACAGATCATACATGACTTGTCTGCAGACAGTGATAAAAGGATCGAACTGCTTAATATATTACTGACACCGAATGGATTGTTTGATGATTCTGTAAATGAGATTGTTTCAAAGATGAGCAATGTCTGGCTGTTCAGTGAAGACTATGGCAAACTGTATGTGTTTGAAAATCAGCCAATGGATTTTGATGGCTTGCAGCCGGTGCTTGACAAACAGATCCTGCAGGAAAAGGACAGGAATCTTTCAAGGATCCGTAAAACGTTTGGTGTAATAACACCGATATTGATATTAATCAATATTATTATTTTTGTGATATCTGTATATACAAGAGATACAGCGGGAAATTCTTGGCTGGAGGAATTGCTTGCGGATAATTTGTATGACGTAATCGTAGAAAAGCAATATTATCGAATCATAACATCCATATTTTATCATTTTTCTCTGATTCATCTATTCAGCAACATGGTTGTTCTGGTTGCGCTGGGAGCGAGAGTTGAGAATCTGATGGGACGGATTGGCTTTCTGATTTCATATTTGTTTTGCGGGATCACCGCTTCAATTTGTTCGTTGATCAGCTGTTATTTGGGAAATTATTATACATATGCAGGTGGCGCATCCGGGGCAATCTGTGGATTAATGGGAGTGCTGATCGTATTTGCATTTTTTAATAAAGGACATATTTCAGGAATTTCGTTAAAAGATCTTTTGTTTTTATCCGTGCTCACAGTATTAAATGGATATGTTTCAGATGGAATTGATAATGCAGCGCATGTAGGCGGTCTTATCGCTGGACTTTTAGTTGGTATAATTACGATCCTGATCCATAAGGCTGTTGTAAAAGATAAACCTATGTGATAAAATTAAGAGATAAAAAAATTGTTAGGAGTATGGTTTGATGGGTACTGGAATAAGTATGTCAAGTGTGAATAAAATTAAAGAACTGGCTGAAAGCAGAGACTATAGTCTTGCTTTGGATATACTTGAACATCAGGATTTGACCAAGTCCCTTTCGCCACAGTTTATTAAGATCTGTGGTGAAGTTTATTATGAAAACGGGCGGTATCAGGAAGCCCGTGCTGCTCTTGTAAAAGCACATTCCATGGCACCTGTAGGGAATAAGATCATATATTCTCTGATCCGGGTATATTTATCCATGGGCTTTTATTCACTGGCAAATACCTATTATGAAATATATAAATTTAATCAGAATGAAAAAGATGCGGGTACATATAGGATCGAATATATGCTTGCGAAAGCAGAAAGAAAACCATACAAGGAATTGTATGGTATTCTGATATCGGCAAATGAAAAAGAAACAAGTGATATCTGGGATTTTGAGATGCTTTTATTGTATAAAGCAATGGGAAATGAAGAAAAATTCCAGTCGGAAGCCGAGATGTTCTGTGCAACTTATAAAGGTTCATCTTATATTGACAAGGTGAATCAGTTAAGAGAGAAATTATATGATGTTGATAAAGCCATCTATTGTTATCCTGAAACGGAAGCAATGGATGACGATATCGCGCAGCAGGATGTCCGTCTGATGGAAGAGAAAGTATTAGAAGCAGATGATTTGAGAATCCATCCGAAAGATCCAAAGATCACATTGATGGTTGAGGATCGGGAACCAGTTACGAATTCTATGAAGTTTAAACAGATGCTTCTGAAGTCGAAAGAAAAGAAAGAATCCAAGAAGTTACAGAAACAGGGGAAAAAAGCAGAACAGCAGAAAGAACAGACAGATCAGGAAGTATTGGATACTCCGGAGAATTCTGATCAGGAAGAGAATACCGGAAAGAAAAAGTGGTTCCTTAAGAACCGGATGTCAAAGAAAGAAGAAGAGGCAATTGAGGAAGCATTTGCGGAGCAGGAGAACTCAGAAGTAGACCGTGATCAGCTTCTTGGCGAGATTGTAAATCCGAAATCTGATGAAACTGTCGCTGAGAATGGCATGGAAGCTGAAGCAGAACCGGTTGCTGATTCTACAGGGGATGAGAAGAAGCCGAGAAGTCTGGATGAATTATCAGAGGATTCATTTGAAGATGGCGTTGACGATTTCGATTTTGATAACGAAGAATATGATTCTGTATTGATGGTAGATGTGGATGATGCAATCATGCCGGAACCATCGAATGAACATACAGAAGAGATTCTCGAAGAAGCTCCGGAAGAGATTATATCCGAAGATATAACTGACGCTTCAGATGTTGAGAAACCTGAGAATGTTGAATCGGAAGAACCTGAAAAATCTGAAACCGATGAGCAACAGATTGAGAAGAAATCAGAATATACGGAATCTGTTGAAGATCATGAGATTGCTGAGGCGGAGACAAAAGATGCTAAAGAACCTGAGACATCAGAATCGAATGAAGAAGATGCCGATAGTGCTGGGATGCCAGGGTCAGCCGGGGAAGATGATGATTCTGTTGTTATAGAGGAAGTAGAAGAAGCTGAGGAATCTGAGCTTGAAGAAACAGCAGAAACCGCTGAGCCTGCAGAAGATGCTGAAAAGGCAGAGATGCTGGAGGAAAATCAGGAACTGGAGTTAGAATCAACGGATACAATGGAGAAAACAACTTCTGATGATCCGTTTGATATAGATATAGCGATTCAGTCGCTTGATGAATATACATTTGACGCAGATACCTGGGAAGATGATTCATTTGAACAGGCATATGAGGATGATGATATTGTGGAGATTGAAGCAGCAACCGGATCTGACACAAAAGTGGAAGTCGAAACAGAGAATGAAGCTGAAGCGGAAGTAGAAATCGAGCCGGAAGTGGAGGTTAGGGCTGATTCCGAGCCTGGATCAGAATTAGAAGTCGAAGCTGAGGCTGATTCTGAGAAAGAATCTGAGAGTGAGACGGAAGCTGAGAAGGATGTTGAAATTGATTCTGAAGCTGTGGTTGAAATGAATTTAGAGGCCGAGGTCAATCCGGAATCTGAAACGGAACCAGAACCAGAATACGGGATTGAATCGGAAAAAACGGCACATAGACGGGACTTCCCGATATTTCGTTCAAGTCTGTTTCCGGATTATAACAGCGACAAACCTCCAGTTGTAGAGTTGATGAAAGAAACGGTTGATATGAAGGCTGAATATGACAGAAAAATGTCAGATAATCTGGAAAAAGAAGAACAGCTTATTAATCAGGCAGATGAATTACTGGCAAGACTTGGTATAGAGCTTGGAACCAAATATGCATCAAATACAGACTACTTCAATATGCATAGTGATAGCTTTGTTAACCTGATTGAAGATGAAACAGACGTCGAAAACGCGGATCTGTCATCTGATGAGAAGGTGATATCGGAACAAGAAGATAACAGAAAAGAACAGCTTGAGCACCTAGATAAAAAACAGGAGAAGAAATACAAGCTTAAGAGGAATGACAAATAATTAGATTAATATATAAATATTATTTTTTATTTGATAATGTGGAAGGAGGCGTACAAATTGGCTGTAGATCAAACAGAAGCTATGATTGCTGCGATAAAGGCACAGCTTGAAAAAGAAAGAGCCGCTGAAGCTGCAAAGCAGAAGAGACTGGAAGAAGAGCAGGCACTGAAAAATCTGAGCAGTAATAAAAAGAAGTCTTCAGATAGTGGAAGCAAGAGCCAATATAAGACTTTGTCTGCTGAAGAACTTGCGCGTATTGAGGAGAAGAAACGACGTAAGAGAGAAGAAGCATTGGGTATTGTTCATGAGGATAAGCCTGAAGAGACAGAGAACAACGAAGCAGAAACTAATAAGCCAGATACAAATAAAGAGGCAGAGGGTGAAGCAAAAGAAGCAAAGACAGAGGATAAGAATGACAAGCAGGAAATGCCGAAGATCAGTCTTAACCTTGGTGGTATTGCCGATGAAGGCCTTGGCGGACTTGGCGGCGGTTTAGGAAGCGGACTGGGAGAAGGTCTCGGTGGCGGACTTGGCAGCGGTTTAGGAAGCGGACTTGGTGGCGGACTTGGCAGTGTACCTTCAGAAGGCGGATTGTCCGGAAAAACAGAGGACGCAGGCAGTGGCCTTGGCGCTTCATTAAATATTAAAGGTAAGGTGGATGATTCCCTTTCACCTAGTAAAGTTGGTGAAGCAGAGAAACAGACACTTACAGATGATTCTGTACGTTTTGATGAGGATGATATGTCTTCTGTTGCTGCAGATGATGCAGAATGGACACCAGGAAAGAATGTTGAGGTAAAAGAAGTAAAGACACCAAAGGGTAATGATAAAAATGGTGACTTGTTCAGTATTTTACCTGACAGAAACAAAAACGCATCTGATGTTTCGTCCATGTATGATATAGATGATGATGATGATGATTTCCTTGGTGCCGGCATTGAGAATCTGTCAAATATAGATGAGACAAGTGAAGAAGAAGCAGCACGGATCAAGGCAGAAGAGGAAGCTAGGAAGAAAGCAGAAGAGGAAGCTAAGAAGAAAGCAGAGGAAGAAGCCAAGCGTAAAGCTGCAGAAGAAGAAAACCGTAAGAAAGTAGAGGAAGCCCGCAAGAAAGCTGCTGTAGAAAAAGCAAGGATCGAGGCTGAAACAAAGAAGAAGCAGGCAATCGAACTGGCTGAACGGAAAGCACAGGATGCAAAGAATGTTGTTGAGACCGCTCAGAAGACCATTGCAGATTCAGAGAAAGAAGAAAAAGAATTAAAACTTCAACTGGAAGAATGTGCAAAGAAGAAGGCTGCTTATGATGACAAGGTAAAGGCTGAATTTGATGCAAAGAAGAAGGCAGATGAAGAACTCCTTGCAAAAGAAGATGCAGAGCTGGATTCAAAGGTAACTTCGATCAAGAAAGAGATTGAGGATACAAACAAAAAGGCACAGAATGAGTCTGATAAGGTATTAAAGGAATGCGATCCTGAAACCATTAAGACAAAGATCATCAATGATGCGCAGGCTGTTGCAGATGCAGCGATCAAGAAGCTGGCAGATGCAAAGAAGGCAAATATCGAGAAGCATGAAGCTGAATATGCGAAAGCATGTAAAGATGCTGAAACATCATCAACCAAGCTTGAGGAAGATAAGAAGAAAGCAATTGAAGCTGCTAAGGAGAAGAAAGAAAAGCAGAATGACAAAGCTAAGAAGCTGATGGATGATGCAGAACAGAACAAGCAGCGTGCTGGCGTTATCTTTACTGATTCAAAGAAAGCAGAAGAAGAGGCAGCATCGAATCTTAAGAATACAACTGAGATGGAATCTGAGTCATTGAAGGCGCTTGCGGGACTTGAAAATAAACTTGCTGAAAGTGAGACCAAGTTAAAGACTGCAATGAACAATAATGATTCCGCAGCAAAAGCAATAGATACAGCAAAGAAAGCTTTAAAGGATGCAGAAGCAAAAGAAGCAGAAGCATTAAAGAAACTGGAGGAGGCAAGATCTGCAAAGGCAGCGGCTGAAGCCAGAATTTCCAAGGGCGAGGCTGATAAGAAGAAGCATCAGTCTGAAATTGATACGCTTAATGAAGAGAAGAAGACTACAAATGCAGATATTGCAGAAACAAAGAAAAATGTAGAATCCTTCAAGGCTGCAAAGGCAGAGGCACAACAGGCTTTGGATGCTGCAAAGAAGTCGGTAGTTGAAGCGGAAGATCTGCTTTCAAAGGCTGAAAATGCAGAGGAAGAAGCTGAACAGATTCTGGAAAAGGCTAAGATCGAAGAAGAAGTTGAGATCCAGAATGCCGAAAAGACTGCAGCAGATGGTAAAGATAATCTGGAAAAAGAAAAGAAAGCCAGAGATGATGCGCATGAGAAATTCCTTGCAGATGAGGAAGAAAAATATGCAACAGGAGAGGCTGCAGAACTTGAAAAGGTTCAGTCTGCTGCAATGACAGCAGAAAAAGAAGCTGCTGATTCCCGGAAGAAGGCAGAAGAAGCTGCAAAGAAGTTGCTGGATGCTGCAAAGAAGAAAGAAGAAGAATTAAAGAAGAAGATTGCGGATCTTAAGACGGAACAGGCAGAACGTATTGTAGCTAGAAAAGCTGCAGATGAAGAAGCAGTTAAGAAAGCAGAAGAAAAGAAGAAACATGATCTTGATTCTCTGTTAAAAGAAGAAATCAGTACAAAGAAGCAGTTAGAAGAAGTTACAAGCAGAGCTGCAGCGGCAGCAAAAGTGCTTGAAAAAGCAGTTAAGAAGGAAGAGGAAGCAAGAAAACAGGCGGAACTCTTGAAAGCCGGAAAACTGGATGAAGCTGCAAAGATTGATGTTTCATTAGAAGCAACAGATGAAGCTGCTGTAGAAGCAGAACAGAGTGAGATCAATCAGGAAATGAAGAAAGCATTACCTGCAGAAGCAAAATATCTGTATAAATATCTGTGTGTAAATCCTGCGGGAGCACAGATTGTAAATGTTCTTCAGACTATGAAGGTTGATCCAAAGAGGTCAAAGAACCTGGTAATCCTTGGATTACATGGATTTGGTTCTGCCAAAATCGGAGAAGATTTTGCAGAGTGCTATTATGACCTTGGCTTCTGTACATCTCCTGCAAAGGCAAAAGTAAAGGCAAAAGTAATCAACAGTGGTAAACTTGCAGGTGCAGTTACAAAACTGAAGGGTGGCTGTCTGATCGTTGAAAGTGCCGGATTGATCACACCGGAGCGTTTCAAAGAAATGGTTGATCTTTGTTCCACAGAAAAGAATGATGTAAAAGTTATTCTTACCGGCGAAAAAGTTGCACTCAGCAAGATGCTTGCAGATAATATGACACAGGCGAGAAGTTTCAATAACAGAGTATATTTCGATCAGATCAAGGAAGAAAATATGATCGTCATTGCCAAAGAATATATCATTGAAAAAGGTTATAAGTATGAAGATGGTATTGATGGCAATATTAAAAATGTACTTATGGCAATGGAATCTGGTAATATTGACAGATTATTGACAGCTATCGATGAAGCAATCGAACGTGCAGATGCAAGAAATGCAGAAGCAAAGAAAGTTATGAAGACGGATATAAAATAAGAAAGAAAAATAGCAGTCGTATGATTGTATTTTCCAGCTTATATTTTGGTTGAAAAAAATGGTGCCAATGTTTATAATATTTATTATTGTAAACTTGGCACTTTTTTGTGCGGTGATGAGGCAAGATTTGTATTTAAAGTAGATTTTGACAACTGCCGGGATAACTTTAAGGAGATATAAGATAGTATGGATATTGGAGTAGATTTGGGAACCTCAAATGTGCTGGTATATGTTAAAGGTCGTGGAGTAGTCATCAACCAGCCATCTGTTGTAGCATATGAAAAAAACTCAAAGCGCATTATTGCGATTGGAAATAAAGCGAAGAAGATGATCGGAAAGACACCGGAGTCAATCGAGGTCGTAAGACCGCTTGTAAAGGGAGTTGTTTCAGATTATACTGTTACAGAGCGAATGTTAAAAGTATTTATCCGTAGCGCGATGGAGAAACGGACCGGAGTTGGCAGACCGAAAATCTGTGTCTGCGTTCCGAGTGGGGTAACGGAGGTTGAACGAAGAGCGGTCGAGGATGCGGTCTACAGGACGGGTGCAAAAAGTGTCTATGTTATGGAAGAGCCGCTTGCGGCAGCAATCGGTGCTGCTGTTGATATTGAAGAAGCGAAAGGAAATATGGTCGTAGATATCGGAGGAGGTACAACGGATATTGCGGTTATATCACTTGGTGGAGCAGTTGAAAGTCAGTCGATCAAAGCAGCGGGTGATGATTACAATGCATCGATGATCCGTTATATCAGAAGAAAGTATAATCTTCTGATCGGAGAACAGACTGCGGAGAAAGCAAAGATAGCGGTAGGATCGGTCTATGAGAGGCCGGAGGACATCACCTATGTTGTAAAGGGAAGAGATCTGATCAAGGGACTTCCAAAGGCGATCACGATCACCGCAAATGAGACAATAGAAGCATTTGCAGATACAACTTCTCATATTTTGACGGCAATTCACGGGGTACTTGAGACGGCTCCGCCGGAGCTGGTCGCGGATATATCGGTAAATGGAATTGTTCTGACCGGTGGTGGCAGCTTGATGTATGGAATGGATAAGCTGATCAAGGAAAAAACGGGAATTGATACGTATGTTTCTGATAAAGCGTTAGAAGCAGTTGCACTTGGCGCCGGTATGTCGGTTGATATTGCAGCAAGAAAAGAAGAAGCATAGAAAGCAGAGAAAAGAAAATGACAAATACACATAATTTTCTGCCGGTGAATAAAAAAGATATGATAGAAAGAGGATGGGAACAGCCGGACTTCGTGTTTATTACCGGAGACGCTTATGTGGACCATCCTTCTTTTGGTCCGGCAATTATCAGCAGAGTTTTGGAAGCACATGGATATAAGATCTGTATGATTCCACAGCCGGATTGGAAAGATGATAAGAGTATAGATGTATTCGGCAGACCAAGACTTGGTTTTCTGGTTTCCGGTGGCAATATGGATTCTATGGTCAATCATTATACTGTTTCAAAAAAACACAGAAGTATGGATTCCTATTCTCCCGGTGGAAAGATGGGGCTGAGACCGGATTATGCAACAGTGGTATATTGCAATCTGATCCGTAGAACGTATAAGGATGTTCCGATCATTATTGGTGGGATTGAAGCAAGTCTCAGAAGACTTGCACACTATGATTACTGGTCAAATAAATTAAAGCATTCAATTCTGATCGATTCACAGGCAGATCTGCTTTCCTATGGCATGGGCGAACACAGCATGGTTGAGATTGCAGATGCGTTAGACAGCGGAATAGATGTCAGGGATATCACATTTATCAGAGGAACAGTCTACAAGACAAAGGATTTGTCCTGTGTAGAAGCTCCGGTGATCCTGCCTGATTATGCAGCACTTCAGGAAGACCGTTTAAAATATGCAGAAAGCTTTTATACACAGTATATCAATACAGATCCATATTCCGGAAAAGTGCTGGTGGAAGGATATGGCAACCGGGGATATGTTGTTCAGAATCCTGCGGCATATCCGCTCACGCAGATGGAGATGGATGACGTATATGGGTATGATTACATGAACACCTATCATCCAATGTATGAAAAGGATGGGGGAATTCCGGCTATAGCAGAGGTGAAGTTCAGTCTGGCAAGCAACCGTGGATGCTTTGGCGGATGCAGCTTCTGTGCACTAACTTTTCATCAGGGCAGGATTGTTCAGACCAGAAGCCATGAATCAATCATTGAAGAAGCAAAGCACATGACGAAAGATCCGGAGTTTAAAGGATATATTCATGATGTTGGAGGACCTACAGCGAATTTCAGACATCCGTCTTGTGAAAAACAGATGAAATATGGTGTGTGTCAGAATAAACAATGTCTGTTTCCAAAACCATGTCAGAACCTGAATGCCAGTCATAAAGATTATGTTGAGCTGCTCCGTAAATTAAGACAGATACCCGGTGTGAAGAAGGTATTTGTAAGATCCGGTATACGATTTGATTATCTGCTTGCAGATCATGATGATACCTTTTTACGGGAGCTTTGCCAGTATCATGTCAGTGGACAGTTAAGAGTTGCACCGGAGCATATCTCAGATAATGTTCTGAAGTACATGGGAAAACCATCCAATCAGGTATATGAGACATTTATAAAAAAATATGAGAAAATCAATGAACAGTATGGGTTGAAACAATATGCAGTACCGTATCTGATGTCATCACATCCGGGTTCTACTTTAAAAGATGCAGTCGCACTGGCAGAATACATCCGTGATATCGGATATATGCCGGAGCAGGTACAGGACTTTTATCCAACACCTTCGACAATCTCGACCTGTATGTATTACACAGGGGTAGACCCGCGAACGATGGAACCGGTATATGTGGCGAGAGATCCACATGAAAAGGCAATGCAGCGTGCACTGATCCAGTACAGAAGACCGGAGAATTATGATCTGGTAAAAGAAGCTCTGATAAAGGCAGGGCGGACAGATCTGATCGGATTCGAAAAGCATTGTCTGATAACTCCAAGAAAGATGGATAGGAATACTTCGGGACATAAAGATGTCCATAAAAAGAATCCGTCAGGACAGGCAACACGGAATCAGAATAACAAGAACAGTAATCATAGAAAACAGGATAAATCCGGTAAAAATTCAGGAAGTTATAAATCCGGGCAGGATAACAGAAACAGCAGAACCGGGAAACCTGCAGGACAAAATGATAAAAAATATCAAAAACAGAAAACAGGAAAGAAAAAACACTGATATTTTATATAAAATTAAGAAAATAACCAGAAATGAAAAAATAATGATTTCTAATGCGTGCATTTCATTTTTGGTTGCGTGGTACTTTCTTTTGTGCTAGAATGTAGCCAGAAAGTGTGCTGTTATGTCAATAATGGTCATTATTGTGCCATTTACAGCATGAATGTACCATGATATAACACTTACATTATAAAAAAATACGGAGGATTTCATTATTATGGCAAAGAAAATTGTATTAGCAGGCGCATGCCGTACAGCTATCGGTACTATGGGCGGATCATTAAGTACAACACCAGCTCCAGTACTTGGTTCAATCGTTATCAAGGAAGCTTTAAACAGAGCAGGAGTTCCTGCAGATCAGGTAGATCATGTATATATGGGTTGTGTAATCCAGGCAGGTCTTGGACAGAATGTTGCACGTCAGGCATCAATCAAAGCTGGTCTTCCAATTGAGACAACTGCTGTTACAGTTAACGTTGTTTGTGGTTCAGGTCTGAACTGTGTAAATATGGCTGCTCAGATGATCGAAGCAGGAGATGCTGATATCGTTGTAGCAGGTGGTATGGAAAACATGTCAATGGCTCCATATGCTGTAATGCAGGGACGTTTCGGATACAGAATGAATGATGGTAAACTTGTAGATACAATGGTACATGATGCTCTTTGGGATGCATTCAATGATTACCATATGATCAAGACTGCTGATAACATCTGTGAGCAGTGGGGACTTACTCGTGAAGAACTTGATGAGTTTGCAGCAAAGAGCCAGCAGAAGGCTGTAGCAGCTCAGGAGTCAGGTGCATTTGACGCAGAGATCGTTCCAGTTATGGTTAAGAAGAAAAAAGAGATGGTTGAGTTCAAGAAGGATGAGGGACCAAGACCTGGTACAACAGTTGAGACACTTTCAAGACTCAGAACTATCAATCCAAATGGTTTCGTAACAGCAGGTAATGCTTCAGGTATCAATGATGGTGCAGCAGCTATCGTTGTTATGAGCGAAGAAAAGGCTAAAGAACTTGGTGTTAAGCCAATGGCTACATGGGTAGCAGGTGCTCTTGGTGGTGTTGATCCATCTATCATGGGTATCGGACCAGTTGCTTCAACAAAGAAGGTAATGGCTAAGACAGGTCTTAAGATCGAAGATTTCGATATCATCGAAGCAAACGAAGCATTTGCAGCTCAGTCAGTTGCAGTAGCTAAGGATCTTGGATTTGATGTTGACAAGCAGGTTAACCCAAATGGTGGTGCAATCGCACTTGGACATCCAGTAGGAGCTTCAGGATGCCGTATCCTTGTTACACTTCTTCATGAGATGCAGGCAAAGGGTGCTAAGACAGGTCTTGCTACACTTTGTATCGGCGGTGGTATGGGCTGCTCAACAGTTGTTAAGATCGAAGACTAATCCGGTCGGCTGAAAAACCATATTACATTTCTATATAAGGAGATAAACGATGGAATTCGTAACATATGAACAGGACGGATTTGTTGGTGTTATCACTATTAATCGTCCAAAGGCATTAAACGCATTAAACAGCACAGTTCTTGAAGAACTGGATGCAACATTCAAAGCTGTTGACCTGAATACAACAAGATGTCTTGTACTTACCGGTGCAGGAGAGAAATCATTTGTAGCAGGTGCAGATATCGGAGAGATGTCAACACTTACAAAGGCTGAAGGCGAAGCTTTCGGTAAAAAGGGTAATGACGTATTCCGCATGATCGAGACATTCCCAATCCCTGTAATCGCAGCCGTAAATGGATTTGCACTTGGTGGTGGATGTGAGATCTCCATGAGCTGTGATATCAGAATCTGTTCTGAGAACGCAGTATTTGGTCAGCCTGAAGTTGGCCTTGGAATCACACCTGGATTTGGTGGAACCCAGAGACTTGCCCGTCTTGTAGGTGCAGGAATGGCAAAGCAGC
>ENA-ORTB01002904-ORTB01002904.1-human-gut-metagenome-genome-assembly--contig:-NODE-2904-length-14767-cov-2.899538_pt1 | contig 14767 bp, 14 predicted proteins | sample MGYA00241905_ERZ509174 | MGnify/ENA primary metagenome ERZ509174 (study PRJEB26280, sample SAMEA2338851) | human gut metagenome | biome: human gut; feature: human-associated habitat; material: faeces... | reverse complement strand
AGTGACAGGAGCATGTTCGCGATCGTCGATTTTCCGCAGCCGGAATTTCCTACGATCCCGAATGTTTTCCCGTCCTGTACCGTAAAAGACACGTCCTTCACCGCTTCCACGCGGGTCTTTTTAATGATCCCGCCAGTAAATGTCTTGCTGATATGGCTGACTTTAAGCATACCGGACGCACCTCACTTTCCTTCCGTCCGGAAGTTCCGCCTCCGGGATCCGTCCATTTTTGCATGCGTCCACTGCATGCACACATCTCGGGTAAAAACTGCAGCCGGAATTTCCCTCTTTTTTTCTCACTGCGCGCCCGATCGGGTTCATTCCCTTCCCCGGGAGCGATGCGATCAGTCCTTTCGTGTATGGATGTGCCGGATGTTCAAGGATCGTCTTTGTCTCCCCGGCTTCCATGATGCTCCCTTTATAGAGCACCATCAGCCGGTCACACAATGCCCCTGCCAGGGCAATATCATGGGTGATCACGATCATGCCTTCGGTGTCCGTCTCTGATATCTCTTTCAGGACCCGGTAGACCTGGCGCCGGAGAATCGCATCCAGACCTTTTGTCGGCTCATCGGCGATGACCCATTTCGGCCGGTTCATGAGTCCCATGGCAGAGATCACTCGCTGGTTCATGCCGCCGCTCAGCTGGAATGAGTAAGCGCGGTTGATCCGGTCCGGATCTGAAAAGCCAAATCTGCGGAGAAACTCATCCCTCCGGGAATCGGCAAGCTCTTTGTCCTTATTTCCGTGGACTGTCATGCACTCCGTGAGCTGTTTTCCGATCCTGCGGATCGGGTTTAAGGATTCCGTGGGATTCTGTGGGATCAGGGCGATCTCTTTTCCACGGATCTTCTGCATCTCTTTTTCCGGCAGCCGGTACAAATCCATCCCTTTATACATACAGCTTCCTTCCACCCGGGCCTGCCCGGAGAGAAGTCCCAGGATGGACATGCCTAAAAGCGATTTTCCGCTTCCGCTCTCCCCGATGAGTCCTGTGACACTGCCCGACGGAAAGTATGCGCTGACATCTTCCATGGCATGGATCATCTCGCCGCCGTCCTGGAAGGTGACGGAGAGGTCGCGGATCTCAATGTCACTTTTTTCTTCTGTTTTCCATTCTTTTTTATCTTCCATCTGATCTTCTCTCCTGGCTGTTCCGTTTTTTCACAGTTACAGGCAAAAATCTGTTCCGGCTCAGCTATGCTGAGGAAATTTTGCCTTTCTTTGCATGCTTTCCGACATCACATCGTCTTCATCACATCTTTCCGCACATCCAGCCGGTCACGCAGTTCATCTGCCAGAAGGTTGATGCTGAGGGAAAGAAGCAAAATACAGAGTCCCGGAGCGATGACGAGCAGCGGTTCCTGGCGGAAATACTGTCTCGCATCGTTGATCATGACGCCCCAGTCCGGTGTCGGGGGCTGAAGTCCCAGACCAAGATAACTCATGGACGCCACCGAGATCACATTTCCGGCGATCCTGGTGGCAAAAAGGACGCTCAGAGTTCCTAAAATATTCGGAGAAATATGCAGGAACAGGATCCGGAGGTCTCCGGCTCCGATGGTTCTCAGTCCTTTAATAAAGCTCTCCTGTTTCAGTTTCATGACTTCACCGCGGACGATCCTGGAAAATCCGACCCAGGAATTGATCACGATCGCGATCAGCATGCTCTTCACGCCCTGTCCAAGAAGTCCGGCCACCGCGATCATCAGCGTCAAGCCGGGAAGTCCCTGGAAAATGCTGGAGATCGTCGTGATGATCCCGTCGATCCAGCCGCCGAAATATCCCGCGAAAAGTCCCAGTGCAAAACCGAGCAGCATCGAGAGGACGGTCGCCACCAGGGCGAGAAGGATCGACTGTCTTCCGCCGTAGAGAACACGGCTCAGCGTATCTCTTCCGATATTATCCGTGCCTAAAAGATGCGCGGCAGACGGTTTCTGAAGCGCTTCCGACAGGTTCGAGACCAGCGGATCATAGGGAGCAAGGACCGGCGCGAGTACACTGGTCAAAAGGATCAATAATAAGATCACCAGACCGGTCTTTGCTTTCCCTGACAGGTGGAGTTCCTTTAATTTATTCATGATTCCACCGCCTCTCCCGCCCGGATCTTCGGATCAAGTGCGATATAGATCAGGTCGATCAGAATGTTTGTCAGCACATAGATACAGCCTGAAAACAGAACATACGCCTGCACCACATAGTAATCCTTCGACTGCACACCCGCGATCGCGTAGCTTCCGATCCCGGGGATTGCAAAGATCGTCTCCACGATCGAGGCGCCGCCGATGATGCCCGCCATATGGGTTCCCAGGTAGGTGATGATCGGGATCAGCGCGTTTCCGAACGCATGGCGGACCACTGCGCGGCGGCGGCTCATTCCTTTTGCATCCGCCACAGTCATGTACTGTCTTCCTATCTCATCGAGGATCGCGCTCCTTGTCAGTCTCGCACAGACTCCGATGCTCGGGAGTGCCAGCGTGACCGCCGGAAGAATAAAGCCGGAGCCGTCGGAGATCCCGCTGCTCGGCAGGATCTTCCACTGTTCCGCAAAGATAAAGATCAGGACAATGGCGATCCAGAACCCCGGAACGGACAATGCAACCGTTGAAAATGTTCCCAGCACATGATCCGGCAGCCGGTCTTTTCCCACCGCCATCAGGACTCCGAATCCCACACCGAACACGATGGTCAGGATCATGCTGAAACCCGCAAGCTTCAATGAGATCGGGATCCGCTTTGCGAGCTGGTCCATGACACTTTTGTTCGTGAAAAAGGACCTGCCCAGATCGCCGTGAGCCAGGCCGTCGACCCAGTTAAAATACTGGACGACGGCAGGCTGGTCCAGCCCCATCTTTGCAGCCATGGCATCATATTCTTCCTGCGTGTAGGATTCGTTTCCGTTTGGATTTAACACCTGGTCCACCGGATCCCCCGGTGACATGATCCCAAGTGCAAATGCAATGATACTGATCCCGACGAGCACCGGCAAAAGCATCAGCATTTTTTTCAGGATGTACTTTAAAAGTGACATATTGATTATTTCACCCAGGAAATTGTCGGAAGTCCAACACCGAAGGTCTTTCCTGCATAGTGTGTGATCGCCTTGTTGTGGATGTTTACGTTGATCTGGTAGCAGATCGGAACGCACGCGCTGTCATCGAAGAGTTCCTGCTGAATCTCATCATAGATCTTGCTGCGCTCGCTCACATCAGCGATCGTCGGAGCTTTTGCGACAAGTTCATCGATCTTCTCGTTGTAGTAGTTGTAGTTTAATGTCGTGTTGCTGTTTCCTTCGCTTGCGAAGTACTGCTTAAATGTGGAAGTCGGATCCGCATTGTTGATACCGAATACAGTAAGTGTCATGTCGTAGGTGCCTTCCTGCTGTCTCTCTTTGTAGAGGGAGGAGTCCACGATCTCAATATTGATGTTGACGCCAAGCTCCGCGTAAACCTGCTTTAAGTATTCTGCAACAGCCTTGCAGTTGTAATCGGACGCGGTGCTGGAACGGATGATCATGGTCATGTCGGCCGTCTTGTCTCCGAGAACTTCTTTTGCGAGAGATTTTGCCTTCTCCATATCATAAGTTCCCTGGATGTCCAGATGGAAGGTGGACTGGGTGCTTAAGAAGGAGTATGCCGGCTGTAAAAGTCCTCCGTAGATCACACTGCAGATGCTGTCGCGGTCTGTCGCAAGGTTGAACGCCTCTCTCATGCGCTTATCCGCAAGGTACTCGTTTTTATCGTTGAACATGATGTACTCAGTCATATGGCTCGGAGTGCTGTCCATCTCAAAGTTGGAGTCTGTGTCGCAGAGATTCTTTGCAGCATCCATGGTGATCGCGCCGTTGTCTGCAAGTCCCATGACTTCGCCGGATTTTAACGCGGATACACGAGTCTCGGCATCCGGGATGCAGCGGATCTTGAAGGTCTTTACCTTGCCGTTCTCGCCATAATAGTTGTCATTTCTCTCAAGTGTCACATACTCGGACTCCACATGGTCAACGATCTTATATGGACCGGTTCCGATCGCATAGTCGGAGATCACACCTGTCTCCTCGTCGAAGCAGTTCGGGCTGTACATCGGGCTGCCATAGTCGGAAAGGACATACTCAAGTGTTGTGATCGGCTGTGTAAATGTGAACTTTACAGTGAAGTCGTCGACTTTCTCCATCTTGTCGAGATTCGGGAGAGATTTTTCGATGCTGAGTGTTGTGTATGTAGAATTGATCCCATGGCCCCAACGCTCAATGTTTTTCAGGCACACATCGGCATTAAACTGAACACCGTCTGTAAAATATGCGTCATCGCGCAGGCTGAAAGTCCACTCGGTACAGTCATCGTTGTGCTCCCAGGATTTTGCAAGCCACGGATCGATCACACCACCGTTGTTTGCTGTGAGAGCTTCCCATACATAAGCGCCTTCCCAGCAGTAATACGCATCGCCGCTTCCCTGCACAGCATCACGCGGAGTCGCGATGACAACCTCATCTGTCTCGTTTTTCTCTATGTCTTCCACTGCCTCTGCTGTGGCTTCTGTCTCTCCTGCAGCCGTTGTCTCCGCTGCAGCTCCTTCTGCTTTTGTCGTCTCAGCCGTGCTGTTATTCGCGCTGCTTCCGCATCCGGAAATTACGGATGCCGCCATTGCTGCCGCTAAGAGCAGACTTACATGTTTCTTCTTCATGTTGTCCTCCATGTTGTGTAAAGATTATAATGTTTTTTTGCAACTGTTCACCAGGCCTGCGCACTTGCTGCGCCGACTGTAATAACCCCATTGGTTTTAAAGCAAAAGTCCTATTGGTTCAGCCATCTGAAATACATTTTTTGCCCGTAATCATGAAAGTTCTGAACAGTTTCATTGTTTTTACAATTTCGGAGTTAGTATGGAGATGTTCCATCTGAGAATTTTTTCGAATACCGAATGCTTAAGCATCAGAAAAAGATGTCCGCTGGAATCAGCCGACATATAAACGGTACGATCAATGCCTCGTGATCTGGAATTTTTCTTCCTGTACCAGCATTCCGGCAGGTTTCCTGACTCACAGATCATCACACAAAGCCGCCTTCCCAAATATTTCAAAACAGTCCTGTCAGGCTGCTCCGTTTTTTCAGTGACCGCGCGTTCGCGCATGGCTTTGTATTCCCTGCTCACAGTGACGAGATCGCACAGGTCTTTCACCTGTTTCCCTTTTACCTGCTGTCCGCCCCCTTCAGGGCGGCAGCAGCACCGGATGCCTCTTCAATTGTTATGGGAGATATTTTAGCATCTTCGGGTTTATTATGCAAGGACCATTGAGACGTTTTTATAAACATTCACTATGATAAGCAGTTCCTTCCAGTGTTTTCCAGATCACTTTCCCATCCTGAAGGAGCATATAGCTATGTTCACTTTCCGCTTTCGGGATCGACACGGAACCCGGATTCAGGTACAGATTTCCATCCCCGAACGGTTCCCACGCCGGAATGTGCGTGTGGCCGTGGAGGAGAATGTCTCCCGGCTGGAGAGGCGGGAGCTGGTTCATATGAAAGTGATGGCCATGAGTAGCGTAGATCAGGCGGTCTGCCGCCGGAAATACCGCGTAATCCGCAAGGATCGGGAACTCCAGCACCATCTGGTCAACCTCCGTATCGCAGTTTCCGCGGACACAGAAGATTTTCGTTTTCCGCTCATTTAACATTTTGATGACTTCCTTCGGCGCATACTCTTTCGGAAGATCATTTCTCGGTCCATGGTACAAAATATCGCCCAAAAGCAACAGGCGGTCTGCCTGTTCCCGGTCAAATGCCTCCAGCATTTTCCGGCAATAGTATGCGGAGCCGTGGATGTCGGACGCGATCATAAGTTTTTTCATTCTCGGGGTTCCTTCTTTCCTTTAAGTCGAGCACACGTAAGACTTGGCGTTTAATTCCTGTCAGCGCAAGCTGACAAATTTCTCTCAGAATTACTGCGCACCAGATAACTTTCTATGCCTGTCAAGAACATACACATGCTCTGTAACTGTCCTGTTCAGTAATTTCCACTCCAGGTTTTCATTCGTGTGATGATAGCTGAATCCGCATTTCTCCGCCACGCGCTTTGATTTTTCATTCCCATCAAAAAACGCATACCAGATCCGTTTTAATCCCAGATCCTCAAATCCATAACGGATCAGCTCCTGTACTGCCTCCGGGATGATTCCCTGTCCCCAGTACGGAACGCCGAGCCAGCAGCCAATCTCACCTTCATCTTCCGGAAGCTTTAAATTGCTGGCAGCTCCCACAGTTAATCCCGCGCAGCCGACCGGTTTTCCGGAAGCTTTTAATACGACCGCATACGTTCCATCGGCCGACAATACGTTTTTAATCGTCTCTCTGCTGTTCTCCACACTCGTGTGTACCGGCCAGCCGGCAGATGGACCGACCTGCGGGTCTTTCGCGTATTCATAGCAACTCTCTGCATCGCTCTCCTGCCATGGTCTTAAAATCAGTCGTTTTGTCTGTAATTCCATCTTTATTTACCTCTCTTCCATTTTCTTATACAGGTGATTCTCCGTTAATACTACCAGATCACCTTCATCAATCCCCTGCTCATAAAGCCAGTCATCTTCCTGACGGATCATCCGCTCGCTTTCCTTAGCGTCTTTCAGCCGGACGAGAACGGTTTTCTTTGCCCCTGCAGAGCGTTCCTCACAGCCGTAATCATCTTCCTGGATCTGGAGAATAATGTATTCCTGTTCCATTTTATATCCCTTCGATTTTTCAATTTCCTCTACCGTTGTTGCAAATTTTGCAACCGCTGAACTTTTAGTTAATTCTTGTCAGCAAGACGTGATATCTTTTTTAGTTAATAATGCTACCGTCTCTACATGCCCTGACATTCCGAACATGTCAACGGTTCTGACGCGTTTTACAGCGTAACCGTTCTCCCCGAGATATTTCACATCTCTTGCCAACGTCGAGGAATCACAGCTCACATAAACGACCTTCTCCGGTGCCATCTTTACGATCGTCTCGAGGCAGAGCTCATCACATCCCTTTCTTGGCGGATCGACAACAATCACATCGGCTTTGATGTGGTTCTTTTCGTACTGTTCCGGGAGGACTTCTTCGGCTTTTCCGACGAAGAATTCTACGTTATCGAGGCCGTTGCGCTTCGCATTCTCTCTCGCGTCCTCGATGGCCGCCGGGATGATCTCGACGCCGCAGACTTTCCCCGCCTTCTGTGCAAGGAAGGATGATATCGTTCCGATTCCACAGTAAAGATCCCAGACGGTCTCGCCGCCGTTTAAATCAGCGAATTCCAGTGCTGTTCCGTAGAGACGTTCTGTCTGGACCGGGTTTACCTGATAGAACGATAGCGGAGAGATCCGATATTCGATGTTTCCGATCTTATCCGTGATATAACCCGGCCCGTAGAGATTTTTGATCTCGGTTCCCAGGATCACGTTTGTCTTTTCCATATTGAAGGACAGGGAGATACTGTCCGCGCCGACTTCACGCATCCGCTCGGTAAACTCTTTCTCATGGGGCAGTTTCTTTCCGTTGATCACGAGACATACCATATGTTCACCGCTGGCGAAACCTTTTCTTAAGAGAACATGGCGCACAAGTCCCTTGTGGTTTGCCTCATCATAAGGTTCCACACCAAAATCTTCCATAAATTTCAGCACTGCCGCCAGATAATCCTTATTTTCCCCACAGCCAAGCAAACAGTCCAGCTCCGGTACCGGGATCAGGGAGTGGGTCCGTCCGGCAAAGAATCCGGCCGTTGGTTTTCCGTCTTTTCCGCGGCCGATCGGATATTGCGCTTTGTTGCGGTATCTCCACGGGTCTTCCATTCCGATGATCGGTTCCATGATGACTGCGTCCAGCACTCCTGCTGCCTGGTCCGCCTCTTCCGGCAGGAACAGGTTTTCCATGCCGCCGATGCGTTTTAAATGATTGTATACTTTCTTTTCCTTGAATTTTAACTGTTCTTTATAGTCCAGTTCCTGAAGCTGGCATCCGCCGCAAGCTCTCGCCACCGGACATTTCGCCTCCAAGCGGCCTTTTGCCGGGGTGATGACGCGCACGAGGCGGGCAAAGCCGTAATTTTTTTTCATTTTCATGGCTGACGCCTCGATCGTATCCCCGATCAGGGCATCCTTCACGAACCAGATATATCCGTCCACGCGGCCGATACCTGCACCGTCCTCTCCCATGTCCTCGATGGTCACTGTAAATTTATCGTTCTTCTTGATTTCCATATTGCGTTCCTTCTATATAAATATTCTTGTTATACATTTTTATCGCTGAGCCCACTCTGTCCTTTCACCTCACTAAGCCAAACTAATAGCGTACATCCCGTACTGAGAATATACCGAATACACAAAATACAGAACAGACCTAAAAATGAGTCTCAATGCTCAGTTTTTCTTAAGTATACAAGAACTACTCCCGCATTTGCAACCCCCATCATATAAACGAATGTGAAAATCTCTGCTCTATACCGCATACAGGCAAAACGACAGCGAAAAATGAATCCGATCCGCACTTTCAAATGAGTCACATTTTTGCGTCAATACAAAAACCGGCTCCCCGCGCCCCGAAAACTCCCATTCAGAAGTCTCCGGAACCGGAAAACCGGTCTTAACATACTCTATACGTTAAACATTATGTAAATCGCAATGTCCAGTGGGTATTCGCAATCCACTTTGCTGCTTACCTAATTCGATTATGCTCTTGCCTCAGAACCTGCCTTCTTGCTTAACAGCTCCTTACCGGATGTAACAACGATGATCACACCGAGAACCATAAGCAGGATTGCAACGATAAGCTGAAGTCCTTCAACCATAAATACTGCAGTACCTGCGCTGAATGCGCCTACAAGAGCGATGGTTCTCTGAACCAGGGCTGTGAAGGTTACGCAGAGCATGATCACGCACGGTACGATCAGGGTCTTGTTCTGTCTGCCTGTTACTTTTAAGAATACGCAGAGAGTGATCAGAACAAGTGCGCTTAACAGCTGGTTTGCGCTTCCGAATAACGGCCAGATGTTGGAGTAGCCGACTCTTGTGAGGACATAGCCAAATGCAAGTGTGATAACTGTGGATACATACTTGTTGCAGAGGAATTTTCTCCAGCCCTCTGCGTGCTCCATATCGTCTACGGAGAAGAGTTCCTGGAAGGACATACGTCCGATACGTGCTACTGCATCAAGGCTTGTAAGAGCAAGTGCAGATACACACATAGTCATGAAGCACTGTGCGATGTAGATCGGAAGACCGAACATCTCAAGAAGTCCTGCAACACCTGCAGAGAAAATCTGGAACGGAGTTCCTGCAGCTGCAGTACCGTCAGCAGCTGCAGCTGCGCCTGCTACGCAGAGTGCAAGTACGGCTAAGAGGCTCTCAAGAACCATAGCGCCGTAGCCAACTTTTAACATATCTTTCTCGTTCTCAACGGTCTTGGAGGAAGTACCGGAGGAAACAAGGCTGTGGAAACCGGAAACGGCTCCGCATGCTACGGTTACGAAAAGGATCGGGAACATGTTTCCAAGCTTCTCATTTGTAAAACCTGTGTACATCGGAAGGTTCATGTTCGGATGAGCAACAACGATACCGACAACGGCACCGAGGATCATTCCGGCAAACATGAATGTTGTCATGTAGTCACGCGGCTGCTTTAAGAGCCACATCGGAAGAACGGATGCAAAAAAGATATATGCAAATGTGAATCCGGTCCATGCTTCCTTACCGCCGATCAGCGGGAATGCCATACCGATCGCAAGAGATGCAACTGTGCAGGCAAGTCCTACAAAGAACTCGCTCTTTCCTTCCAGGTTGAGCTTCTTCTGAAGAACGCCGAAGAACATTGCAAATACGATGAATGCGATGGAGATGGAACCTGCAGCTCCGTTTGTCTGGGCTGCTGCCGCAAGCTCTGTAACGCCGTCCTTAACGGTGTAAGCGTTGAATGTGCCTGCAACCATATCTGCGAAAGCAGCGATTACGATCAAAGTGAAGAGCCAGCAGAAGATCAGGAATAATCTCTTACCTGTCTTACCGATGTACTTTTCGATCAGAAGTCCCATGGACTTACCTTCGTTCTTTACACTTGCGTAAAGAGCTCCGAAGTCTGTGACAGCTCCGAAGAAGATACCGCCGACAAGGATCCAGAGAAGAACCGGAACCCAGCCGAATGCAGCCGCCTGGATAGCACCCGTTACAGGACCAGCACCTGCGATAGAAGAAAACTGGTGTGAGAAAACGATCCAGCCGTTTGTCGGTACATAGTCCTGTCCATCTTCATGTGTATAGGCAGGTGTTTTTGCCTTCGGGTCGATGCCCCAGGTCTTTGCCAGCCAGCGTCCGTATACCATATATCCGCATAACAGACACACAGCTGCGATGAGAACGATTACTAATGTGTTCATGTCATTTCGCTCCTTTGTAAATTCATTTTGTCATACCGGAATGTCGCAAGTTCCGGTCCCTGTAGTCCATCCATATTCAAACGATCCTGAAAATACGGCAGAAATCGCTGTGGAATCTACGTACAAAACAAAAAATCCCTCGTCTCCACAGGGATCGCTCCCTTAGAAGACGAAGGATCTAACATTCTCCGCGTTACCACTTCTGTTGCCGGAAAACCGGCCTCTCAGTCCCATCCTCCTCAAGTATCTGCAATACTTTCAGATGAATCGGTCCCCTTTTAACGGTGAGGTTTCCGTCCGGGATTACTAAAACGTTTTGTTCACCCCGGCTGCTTGCAGGTGATAACTTCCACTCGTAACTGTTCAGTCCCTTCACCGTTACGAGCAAAAATCCATTCCAAATCGGCTTCGCCGATGGGATTTTTGCCTTCAGGCAAATGTTTTCTTACGGTCAGCGCAGCAAGTGCGCAGACCTACTGAATAGTTACTTTCTCTTTTCTTACCTGCCTCGCACCATCCGGCAGTTCTCTGAATAAGATTTCGATTGAAAGTCCTGTCCCGTTCATCGCATTTGAATATGAACAACAATCATTTTAGTCAGAAAATTGATTTTGTCAACCGCTTCTTTTTTATCTTTGCACGTTCTTATCGCTTTCCAGCGCACATAAGTCTTTGTATAGCGGACATACTTTCTTATGTGTCCGTCTCCAGCAAATTCACAGTGAAATTTTGCACGATTTATCGAATTGGACGGACCAATTTTTCTACAACTTACAAAACCTGCCGTCTGCATCTTTTTCAGGGCATAACGGCAGGTTCTCTCTATTCTCTATCTTCTATTCTTCGCTCGTACGGCGAACATTTGTCTCCATGAAGCGGTTATAACCGAGCCATCCCATGTTGTCACCGGCTCCTCTTAACACCTCTGTCATCGTCTCCATTCTCGCGTCCGCATTGTCCGCAAGGTTCAGCGCCATCGCCTCGATCAGCGCCGGTTTCTTCGGGGAACCGTATTCCAGCTCGCCATGGTGGGCAAGAATGCAGTGGATCAACTCACTCTCCAGTTTTTTCGGGAATCCCGGCATCGCATCGATCCGTTCCTTTACCATCTGGGAACCAATGATGATATGTCCGAGAAGCTGTCCGTCATCCGTATAATCATTGGCCGGGAATGCAGAAAGTTCCTTTGTCTTTCCGATATTGAACATGCCCTTAGCCTTGTCAAAGCCAAGACGTGTACCCTGTCCACCGGCAAGAAGAATTGCACCGACCTTGCCATTCTTGACAGCATCAAGACCTGTTGCAAGGTATTTGTCCTTATTTGCCTCTATCTCTGAAAGCTCCATAGCAGCAAGCGGTGAAAATGTACCTCTCTGCTGCTCCTTGTTGTGAATCATATCAAGGTATGACCAGTCCATGTGCTCAAGCTGGCTCTCAAGCTTAGCCGGAGCTTCCTCTGTTAAGAATTTCTTTAAGTATTTCTGGTTTGTTGCCGTGATTTTTTCTTTGATTTCCGGTTTCATAATAAATAATCTCCCTAATAGCTAACTTTAATTATTTAATCATCCGAACCATCTGATGATGATTTTTCTTCTGAACCGTTTTCAGATTCTGACTGGCTCTTTTTCAGGGCATCCTGCTTGTCCTTATTTTTTTTCTTTGCCCCTTCTGTTCCATCAGAGCCAACAGTATCATTGTACTGCGTGAGATCAAATGCTGAAGTCTTAGATGTAACACCTGTCTTTTTAGCAATCTTATCACTTACTGTCTGAACTGTCTCTGTTGGCTGGTAATCAGTCTCATTAAACAGGAACTGATGAAGCTTAGAAACATTCTGTGCCAGGTCTATAGGAATTACGGTATCGCCAGTAGTTGACAGATTCATTGTAGTCAGCTCAAATGGGAAGCCTGTTGTCTCCTTCATCTGATATTTTGTAACAGCTGTTGCATACTGGATAATCTCTTTAGCTGTAAAATTAGTACTTATCTGACTCATAATATCCTTACACATCTCTGTTAGAGAGCCTAAATCTGACTGTTTAGCCTTGTCAAGCATAGCCTGAAGCACAATTCTCTGACGGGATGCCCTTAAGAAATCATCACCTGAGGTGCTTCTGATACGTGCATAGCATGTAGCCTGAGTTCCATCAAGATGCTGCATACCATCCCCCTCAAGATAAGGAGTATTATATCCTGTAGTATAATCAACCTCAGGAATCAGATAATTGATTTCCTTCATCTCCGCATTAGTAATCTCAAGATCAAGGCCACCGATATCATCTATAGCATCTACAAGAGCCTTCCAGTCAACACAGACATACTTGGTTATATTCAAATCCAAATTTGAATTAAGCATAGCTACTGCTCTCTTTGCCCCACCATTTGCATAAGCGGCATTTGCCTTTGCAAACTTTCCATTGCCTATAGGCAGATACGTATCTCTGTAGACAGAAACAAGCTGAACCTCCTTAGTATCATAATTCAGACTAGCAATCATGATACAATCGGAATGCCCCTCATCGTATGAACCATTACTTCTGTTGTCCAGACCAAACAACGCTACATTGAGATATCCATGCATATTGGCAAGAACATCCTCATCAATCTCCTCATTGATTCCGGCCTCACTATTTGTCAGCGCATCCTCATATTTAACCTGTCCGAGTGTCTTATTATAAGCCCAAACCACTAACAGAACAATTAACAGCAGCAGGATTTCAAATACAAAGAGTATAATCTTCTTACGTCCACTTCTTCTCTTTTTTCTTCTTCTCTTCTTTGCCATGTTATTTTTCCTTTTTCCTATGAATGTAAAGCCACGCGTCTGCGTAGTCCTGACGTTCCTTCTCTGACATATTGGTATACTTTCCAAACTCCAGATTCGTCAGACGCATCTGCGGCCTGCCACACTTGAAGCATTCAACCTCTTTCCTTCTTGAAACCATCCGTATCCAGCCACAATCCGGGCAAATGTATATTTTCATCATAGTCTTTATTCAAACTGTCCGAGAACCTCAGCTGACAAAGCATCAAGCTTAGCCTGTGAATCTTCAAGAGACACTCCTTTAACTCCGAAATAGAATTTAATCTTAGGCTCTGTACCAGAAGGGCGTACACAGCACCAAGCGTTATCGTTAAGTTCGTAGTAAAGTACATTGGAAGAAGGAAGACCTGTCGGCTCGACCTTTCCTGTTGTCATATCTTTTCTTGTGTCATTCTTGTAATCACGGATAGCAAGCACCTGATAATCACCAAATTTCTTTGGCTCAGCGGCACGTGCCTTTGTCATAATCTCATTTATCTGTGCAGCACCATCAATGCCCTTTAAGGTCATTGTGGAAATGCCCTCTCTGTAGTAGCCGTACTTCTCGTACATGTCAATCATGCCATCCCAGAGTGTCTTGCCCTGTGACTTGTAGAAGGCAGCCACCTCACACAGCATGCAAACTGCTGCAGGAGCATCCTTGTCCCTTGCATATGTGCCAGGTAAGCATCCGTAGCTCTCCTCCATACCGAATACATAGTTGTTGCAGCCGGTCTTTTCGAATTTGAGCATCTGCTCACCGATATACTTGAAGCCTGTTAAAACCTCGATATGCTTTACGCCATATGCTGCCGCAATTGCCTTACCCATATCTGTTGAAACAATTGACTCAACAAATGCAGGATTCTCAGGCAGAGTACCATTAGCGCTCTTCTGGCTTAAAATGTACTCACCGATAAGCATAGCTGACATATTTCCTGTAAATGTCACATACTCACCTGTCTTTGTATCCTTGCAGTATACACCGAGTCTGTCGGCATCAGGGTCAGTTGCTAAAACAATATCAGCATCCTTTTCCTTTGCCAGCTCAAGTGCAAGCTTCCATGCATCAGGATTCTCAGGATTTGGATAAGGACATGTAGGGAAATTGCCATCAGGCACTGCCTGGCTTGGCTCAATGTATACATTCTCAAAGCCCATATCCTTAAGCACTCTCTGTACAGGGCGAAGACCTGTGCCGTGGAGTGGTGTGTAAACAATCTTGATATCCTTTGCCATAGCCTTGATAATCTCCGGATGGATAGAAAGCTTGCGGAGTTCTCCGAAATATCCCTCCTCAACCTCATCAGAGATGACATTGTAAAGGCCTGCCTCAATAGCAGCAGCCTTGTCCATAGTCTTTACCTGGTCAAACGATGTAACCTTTGCCACCTCAGCCATGATGCTTGTATCATGAGGTGGAGTAACCTGTGCACCATCCTCCCAGTATACCTTGTATCCATTGTACTCACGAGGATTGTGGCTTGCTGTGATAACAACACCGGCTATTGTACCGAGTGTCCTTACTGCGTATGAAAGCTCCGGAACAGGTGCGAGCTGTGGGAATACATATGT
>ENA-ORTB01002888-ORTB01002888.1-human-gut-metagenome-genome-assembly--contig:-NODE-2888-length-14831-cov-2.205062_pt1 | contig 14831 bp, 16 predicted proteins | sample MGYA00241905_ERZ509174 | MGnify/ENA primary metagenome ERZ509174 (study PRJEB26280, sample SAMEA2338851) | human gut metagenome | biome: human gut; feature: human-associated habitat; material: faeces... | reverse complement strand
TATGCGGTATCGGAATCTCTATCATAATCAATGCTGCACTCCGCAAAAATGTCCGTTATCTGTTGCCATATTCTGCGTTCGCTGGCACGGATGGAGCGGACTCTTTCCAGCAATTCACGGAAATAGTCTTTTCCAAAAGCTGTTTTGCCCTGTTTCAGACGTTCATCATCCATAGCAAAGCCCTTAATCATATATTCCTTCAAAATACCGGTTGCCCAGATACGGAATTTGGTTGCCTGAATGGAGTTCACTCTGTAACCTACAGAAATAATGGCGTCAAGATTGTAATAATTGGTAGGGGAAAGCTGTGTTTTTCCGGGAATCGCACCGTGTGGAGTGGGTATTTCCATTTTGGAAACTACCCCTTCTTCACGAAGTTCTCCCTGCTCAAAAATATTTTTTAAATGCTTGCTGATTGCCGGTGTCTGAACACCGAATAATTCAGCCATTGCCTTTTGGGTAATCCAGATAGTTTCATCTTTTATTAAGGCACTGACAGTCACATTATCATCTTCGGTTCTGTACAGTACCATTTCCATTTGTTTTGTAATATCTGTATTCATATAAAGCCTTCTTTCTTATAGCAGGTGAATTAGTTATTGTTGTCCTTATCCTTCGCCCGGCTCTTATACACATTATACCGGTTCTTGCATTTGCCACTGCAAAATACGCTGTTGGGTCTGCCGGCAACAAAGGCATTTCCACAGTGCTTACATACCTTCAGTGAGGACTTTTCATCTGTAAGCATAAAAGAAAACATCATCTGCACACCTAACAGAAGAGAATGGAAGTCCCAGACAATGGTAGGACGCTCAAGCAGCTCTATGTGATAGGTTGGTGCAATACCGCCAAATGCCACCATGCCCTGACGGTAAAGTTGTTTCTGCATATCATCCAGCATGTCAAAGTCCTGATAGTAGAGAAAGCTTGACATAAAGGTAAATGCCCAATCCTTGAACAGTGTTACAAGCCAGTCATATCTTTCCGCATATTCCTTTTGGAAACTCATCATTACTGCCTGCGGTTTGTTTTTCATGGTCATAATCAGTGCCATCATCTGCACATCATCCGTGCTCCATGAAGATTCCATTCCTTTTTTCACAAAATCAATCTTATCAAAGGGAAAGAAATAAGAAAGATATTTTTCCGTGGTCATGCTTTCCTCTTTGATAAAATGATTTTTCGGGAAATATACTGCATAATAAGTGATGAAGTCCGGCGTGGTAGGAAGTGCGGTCATAAATCCAAGCAGTCCGTAACCGGTAACAAAATCCATAATGGCATTCTGCAAACGTTCCTGTGTATTATTTTTGTCCATACACATCAGTCCGAGGTTTACCGCCTTCAATACTATCTGCTCCGAATCCTTTAGCGGATTATAAAGAGACACTTTTGCATCCGGTGAAGGTGTGATGTACAACGTACCTTCTTTATCTTCCTTCCATTCATATTTGTCATATCGTGCCCAGTTGGAGCTGGTTCTCTTAAATAGGTTACTCATAAAAGCCTCCAATCTGTCTGTTCTAAAATGTAATCTGTATAATTGGAAAATATATTACTATCATACCAAGCATGTCCTACAAGGTCAAATGGTATTTGAGATTTCTTTCGTTTTCTTATTCTTTTTATCCGTAATCAGTGTCCGATAGGTATCATAAAAAATCTGCTCCGCCTTCGCCAGAGAAATGTGATTATCCACTCTGTTTTGTAGTGCCTGCATAAAGGATTTACGAAGTTTCTTTAACATGGTGTCACGGATTTTACGGATGTTTCTGTCAGTCTGCACCCTAAATGCTGCAATCAACTGGCAGGAGTATCCCTTAATGGCAAGCTGGTACAACAGCTCTTTCTGCACATCCTTTAACTCGAAAATCGCTCTGGAAATATCCTCATCCGTCACCAGCTCATGCATTTCAAAGGGGCAGTCATAAATGGCATCAAGGAAATCCCCTTTCATAATCTGTTTCCAGAAAACATGCCGGATGGGAGCAGGAATTACAATCTCATCCGGCGACATTCCCCATTCCAGAGGAACATCCGACCTTCCTATCTCGTGGTAGCGTTCCTTCCGTTCACGGTTTGCATCAAGCCTGTTCCACCAGGTAACCACGTTCTCAAAATCTTCTTCGGTTCTGGCAGAATCCTCAAGACGTGCCAACGCTTCCTGTTCCAGTTCACGTTTCAGCGTTTTCCTCGTTGATGCTTCCGGTATCCTTGATACTTCCGGCTCATTTTCCATCTCAAGTTCTATTTCAAGAATGGCGGCATTCTCCCGTTCAAGGGCATCCGTCAGGTAGTCTTCCGGTATGTCTTCTTCAAAATAATCATTTGTACATTCCTTCAACAGGATTTCACCACCTTTCAAAAAAATTTTCAAAACTTTTATAAAAAACAGTTCCTTTTTGGGACTGCATTTCTCCTATAGGTGAGGAAGTAATCTTATTTATCTAAAAAAGATTACTTAAAACCAGAAGAAAGGAGCTGGATTTCATGAAGATTTATCTTATCCGTTGTCGCAATCCGTCAAAGATACTTTGATTATAACAAACATATGTTTGTATTTCAAGGAGGAGGTGAAAGTATTATGGAGCAGACAACAAATAAGGAGCAGGTAATGTCCTCTTTTACCAAAAAGATAGGACAGACCACCTTCAAGGTAAATGTGTTTTTCGCAGAAAATACAACATCTACCTTTGAAGATAAACTTCTGCATCTGATGGCAAATGATATTGCCAACCGGAAGCAGGATACACCGGATGCAGAGTAATTGTTACACAAATCAATTGTTTTTAAGCTGATATTTTATCAGCGGGAAGGAGTTTTGTATGGGTAAATCAACCAAAACCTATGAAGAAAGAATCCAGGAGAAGGATTTAAGGATTGAGAAGCTGGCGCAGGAACTGAAGCGTTATGAGGCACAAAAGAAGCAGCTGGAGAAACGCAGGAAGGAGGAAGAACGCAAAATCCGTACCCACCGTCTGATAGAAATCGGTGCGGCGGTGGAGTCGGTGCTGGGAAGATGTATTGAGTTAGAAGAAATTCCAAAGCTGATTGCATTCTTAAATAAGCAGGAAACTAACGGAAAATTTTTCTCAAAGGCAATGCAGAAAAGTCCGGATACGGACATGAAAAAAGAAGAATGTGGGGAGTCGGGAGTTTCCTGATTCCCTTCTTTCTTTAGATAGAAGGGCGCACTTATAGACAGGCAGAGCCTGTCTCTTTCGCGCGCTCTGCGAGGCAAATGCGAGAAGAATTTCTAAGCCTGCCAAAAACACAGGCAAAGAAATTCTAAGTCTCACATAGGAAGAATGCCAAATGCAGGCATTCTTCCATATGGAATATGCGCTATACACGAAGGAGGATATGCACTATGGCAATTTATCATTGCAGTATCAAAATCATTAGCAGGAGCGGTGGAAAATCGGCAGTTGCTTCTTCTGCCTACCGCTCCGGCGAAAAGCTCATGGATGACCGCACAGGTCTTGTTCATGACTTTACGAAAAAGCGTGGAGTTGTATTTACAGAAGTTGCACTTCCGGCACATGCTCCGCCGGAATATGCTGACCGGAATGTATTATGGAATGCGGTGGAAAAGGCAGAAAAGAAATCCAATGCACAGCTTGCAAGAGAAATCGAAGTGGCACTTCCAAAGGAGCTTTCAAGGGAATGTCAGATTGAGATTGTAAGAAGGTATGTGCAGGAGAATTTTGTTTCTGTGGGCATGTGTGCCGACTGGGCATTACACGATAAAGGTGATGGCAATCCCCATGCTCACATTATGCTGACCATGCGTGGCATAAAACCCGATGGCTCATGGGCACAGAAGGAAAAGAAGATTTATGCCCTTGATGAAGATGGAAACCGTATTCCGCTCATTGACCCGGCTACCGGCGAACAGAAGCTTGGTAAACGGAATGAGAAGCTGTGGAAACGCATTACCGTAGAACCGAATGACTGGAACGACCAAACCAAAGCGGAAATCTGGAGAAAGTCATGGGCAGATATTTGTAACGAATATCTGTCTTTGGAACAACAGATTGACCACAGAAGTTACAAACGGCAGGAGCTGGATTTAGAGCCTACCATCCACGAAGGGTATCGTGCCCGTAGGATGGAGAAGGCTGGCTTTGTTTCTAATCGGTGCGAATACAACCGCATAATAAAAAAGCTGAATGAACTGAAAGGTAAATGGCTTCTTACGGTGAAGGAATTACAGAAAATCATTATGGAGAGAGGAAGGATTTTATATGAACGAATTACAGGATACTTTAGAGGAAATCATGGAGATTTTCAAATGTCAGGACAATATGCTGGACATTCTGGAAGACCAGCAGCATCAGCTGGAGCAGTTGAAATCGGTGAATCAGGAACAGCAGGAATTGCTGGAGAAATTAAATGCCGAGAACAGGAGGCTCTCAGCCGAAAATCGGAATCTGACCATACAGAATCAGAAATTAGTGGCACAGAACAAACAATTGCAGGAATTATGCAAAGAATAAAAGAGAAAGCGAGGGATCGTGATGAACGAATTAGAAAACTTAAAGAACGAAGACGACTTGTTGAGTCTGTCGGAGACACTTATGGAGGTGAACGAAACTTACCGTCATCGGATAAATCAGTTGGAGAATCAGATACAGACGCATTTATCCGACAAGCAAAAGCTGAAATCGCAGATACAATCCATGCAATCAACTCTGGACGCAATAGCGCAAGAGAATCAGAACTTGAACGCTCATATCGCCAGATTAGCAGAGAGCGATTTGGTACTGGTGGAGAACGAGAAGTTGAAAAAGGAAAATCAGCAAGTGCTGGCAGAGAAAGAGAAGGCTCAGAGAATCTTCGCAGAAGCCGAGAAAAAGGCAGAGAACGCTAATGTTGTCTTAATGAAAGCGAAGGCATTGGAAGCTGATTTTAACAAGCATATTTCCGTTGAAGCTAAGCATATCTGCAAGCAAGTAAAAGCAGATATGCAAATGCAGTTACAGGAAAAGTTGCGAACACAAACCGCTACACTTGGCGTATGGACATGGGTAATTGCTTTTATCAGCATTGTTCAAACTGGTTATATCTTTTTTGTCAACAAGGATGTAGTTGCCACCATACCTGATTGGTTTCTGCATCGTGGCAAGAATGTGATGAATGTTTCAAATTTGCTTTGTAGGGTGTATCAGTGGTGCTATGAATATCTGGCTCAGTATGTCCATTCCTATGTGGCAGTTGGTATTATTGCTTTAGTGTCTGTTGGGATTGCGGCAGGCGGATTTCTACTTGTGAAAATAGCATTTGACAGGATTACTGAAAAGTGTGATGACCGATGGCAATATTACAAAAACACTGGTGTTGCAGAGCTTAGAAAGGCTGTGTCCGTAGCACTTTGTGTTATCAGTGTTACATTGTCAATGTTATCTGTTTCACTGATTCCGGTAGATATTAATGTGCTAAGCTGGTGGCTTATTCTTTCGGCAGGTCTGAATTTTTTGTATCATGGCAGTTGTAAGGGCAGTTACCATTAAGGCATAAAAGTACTCCCATGGGCAGATGAAATCTGCTCACGGGAGAGTAATACAAAGGCGGTTCAAACTGAAATTTTCTGCTCCCTACAAATCAGAATTTACATAGCTGATTTATACAGGTGTTCCAAGTCTAATATTCTTTTGTTCTTTAAATCTGGCAACATTGAAAACAATGTAGGTATTTCAAATAAGTTATTGGCATTTATTTTGTTGTCCCTAATCTTTTTATATCCTTCAAAAAATATTTCATCATCGTATATATTCTGTTGTGCCATCTTATCCTCCATTCATTACAAATTTCTTAATCCACTATAATCTAACTCGTATATTTTATCACATACCTCATCAATATACTTTCTATCGTGAGAAATACTGATAATAGCTCCCGGGAACTCTCTAAGCATTTTTCTGATTACAGGTCCCGATAAGGGCGAAAAGTTTCTTGTTGGTTCATCTAAAATAAGCACATTTGCTCCGCTCAAACTCATACTTAAAAGAAGCACCTTGGCCTTTTGCCCTCCGGACAGTTCACTTATAGGATGTTCCATTTCATCCGCAGTATATTTAAGGGAACCAAGATATGTTCTAATTCTTGTTCTTTCTTCCTTGTCTCCGGATTTATCAAGAAAATCAACAGGAGTCATATCCAAATCAAGTATCTCTTCATAGTTTTGCGGCATATACTCTGCCTTAATATCATCTCGCTGCGAAAGTTCTTCCGCTATTTTTCTTAAAAGAGTCGTTTTTCCCACTCCATTAGCGCCAATAATACATATTTTCTCCGAGCCTCTTATTTTCAAGTTAATGTCTTCAGCCAAAATCCTTTTCTCATCCCTAGTCGTAAGTTTTGCAAGAGTATACTCTATAACTGTTTTTCCTGCCGGAATAGATGAATCTTTGTCTCCCAGTTTAAAGAAAATAGCCTCCTCCTGTTCCGGCATCTCCGTCATGTTTTCATCTTCCTTTTCAAATCTTCGTTCCATAGACTTAACTGCGTGCATTTTATCTTTTAAGTTTTTGGCTACGGCTGGTGACTGTCTGGAACAGTTCCCTAATGCGTTCTGAACACTTTGCATGATTTTTCTGTATTTTTCATCACGAATCTTTTTTTCTTTTCGATCATTTAATGCTTGTCTTTCCTGGCTCTCAAATTTATGAAATCTTTCTTCTAAATATTTTCTGTAAGGAATTTTTGCGACTGTATATCTGGTCTTTGTTTTTCGCACAATCTGTTCAATATGAATTACCATATTCGCTGTATTTTCTATCAAAGTTTCATCATGAGAAATGAAAAGTACTATGTGCTCCCAGTCATTTATTATTTTTTCAAGGATTTCCAGCGTATTGATATCTATATCATTTGAAGGTTCATCCAACAAAAGCACAGTCACATCCTGAATAATAAGTCTCATTAGGTGTGCCTTAACTTTTTCTCCACCCGAAAGACTTCCCATTTTCTGGTCACTATAGAAAAATTCACTTGTCATTCCGAATTTTCCGGTAATTTCAGATAACTCTTTCGGTGTTCTATTCCAAAACATTTCTTCTGCAGAAAAGAACTCATAAATAGTTTTTTCTTTATCTTCTTCAGATATTTCCTGTGGAAGATAACCGAGTATTTCTTTTCCGACCAACCTTTCTCCTTCAGCTTCTATATAATTATCAATAAGTAATGGATTGTAAATCCACTTCATCAATGTTGATTTTCCATTTCCTTCTTCACCAATGATTACCGCCTTATCACCTTTATTTAGTACAAGGTTAAATTCACTAAGTATGACTCTTAAATCCTTTTTATGTGTTAAATTTAAGTTTTTTATCTGTAACATATTGGTTCCTCCTTTCGCCTGTGTGCAAAAGTAAAAAACGAGCCTTTTTTGCATACACAAAAAGACCCGCCAAATAAACCTTTATATATTCTCACAAATGAAAACAAAGGAAAATCTCTTGCGATAATCTAATTCAAGCGTACACAAAAACAAGCCTGTTTACCACAGGGCTTAAATCATATATGTCTTGCTCAAACCAAATTATCTGTTATACATTTCCTCACCTTTCACTTCATGTGCCTTTCTTTTTTCTGTTAGTCATACTAACACATTGTTACGTAATTGTAAATAGTTTTTATTATCCACCTCTGCAAGCCTATCTGCAGTATAAAAAATCATTGTCTAATATAATTCATTTATCTCACCGCCAAATTCAAATAATCTCGTGCTTTCAATCTTTCCACAAGACTGAAATTTATCTCATATTCGTCCTTATACGATATTTAAGATAAGATTTAATATCTCTTTAAAATCTTGATATTCTATGGTCTTTCCATGATTATATCTTATAATTTTTCCTGTAGTTTTGGAAAAACATAATAATTCTCCATCGCCAATAAGTTCACCTATTACAATATAATTGTTAGGAATATTCTCATAATTTATTGCAATTTGTTTCAAACCAAAGAAATGTGCTGTATTGTTAATTATTTGCGAACCGTTTGAAAACATCAGCCATTCCTTATATGATTCCGGAATACTCACATTGTTTTTACATTCCCATTTACTTATTTCGCTCTCAGATGCAGGTGCTAAAAACCAAGATGCATCAGAACCATACTCTGGCGCAAGTTCCTCGCATAATTCAACGATATCTCTTATTTCCTCTGTTAAACTGTTATTTGGAATATTCATAGTACTTTTCCTTTTCTACATTCTATATCATAGTACAGACAATCAATCTAACTCTTTAAAATATCTCAGGTGAAACTTCAAAGCTTTCTCGCTTCTCCATCACGGCAGACTTGTGTCATCTGCTTGTCCTTTATCAGCCAGGCATCTCCGTACATTGTCTCCTGTTCATCCTCAATCACGATATAGCTTGCATCATTCATTGCATAAATCTCATGTCCAATACTGTCCGAAAAAGTGATGTCCTCAATCACACGGAGCCCATCAAGATAGTCGTCCTTTAGTACCTCAAAATGCGGAAATATGTTGACCTTTGTAATTCCAAGTCCTTGCGTCCAGCGTACAAAATCCGGGGCTGTTGCTTCACCATCAAGTTCGGGTGCCACATATACTGTTTCGGCACAGTTCATGGAACCTGCACTCCATGCTACGACAAGACCTTCAAAGCCTTCCAGTCTCTCCTGCAGCCTAAGTTCTTTCATGAACCTGTTCTGCGTAGGCACATGACCTCCTGCCAGAACAAGCACATTCATATCGATCAGGTTTTCGATTATCTCAGGATTCCTGTCATCGCACTTGTCAAAAGAGACATACTCCAGCCCACTCATTGGGAATGCTTCCTTTAGGCATCCATACACTGCATCGTTTTTTTCATATCCGTTCGGCGAACCGCAGAAAAGCAGTATTTTTGCGTTTTTCGGCCACATTTCCTTTAATCTTGCAAGAAGTCCGTTTTTTTCTATGAGCACCTGTGGAATTCTTCTTCCGTTTACTTTAAAACTGCCACCAAGTGAACTTGTCAGAAATGCTTTCATCACATCAACCTCCCTGTAAATTCAAATTCGTCTCTCAGTATTACTGAATGTTTATTAATATCCCAAGTTTTCATGTATTAGAATTATTTCAAATTCGCCAGTCATAGGTTTTTCCCATAATACCGAAAGTCCTCTACATATTCTTTCCGGGCTTTTACAATCATAACATTTGTCCGCTTTTATTGCACAAGGCGTTTTGACTCCTAGCCTTTGGGCATTTAACGGAGCTGCAATATTTCTTGCCCTGTACAATGCACTGTCATAATCCTTCTCAATCTTGTTCTCACCTATGACAAAATAAACCTTTTCATGCCCATAAAATATGGATGCAACACGATTACAATTTGCATCTATGTTGACAATTTCACCACTTTCAGCAATTCCATTTACTGACGTAATATATATGGATGCTGCGTTTGCCTCTAGACGAACCTCTTTACTTGTTTTTCCTTCCGGTATCCTATGATGCCAAAACACTTGATTATGTGTACTTAGACTTTCAAAAAGTCCCATCTTTTCTAATGTCATAGAACCTGCAAATCCTACAGTTTGATTATCAATTTGGGAATTTATATAGTTAGCTGCTTCGGAAGCAGTTTCAAAGCAATTAACAATATAGCCTAATGAAATCAAGTTTTTCTTTATCAAATCAAAATTTCTTCCCACGATGTTCTCTCCAAATTCATGCAAAAATTCAAATTTCACTTCCTATTGTACCACGCACATCTCTTACATTCCACTTATATTTTTGTAAAGATTTTGAAAAAGGCGGACTGCTAATCTATAGCAATCCGCCTGAAAAATCACCACACTTCTAAACTATCTTCTGCATCAATCAATCCAAGCTTGCATTTCCCCATCCAACACTAAGCGTGCATACTCCATAGGTTCATCAATCGCAAGAGCATTCAATGCGCACTGTGAATTTGGTGTGATCTTCAATTCGTCCTCCGCCTTACTACAATCTATGCGAAGAAGCATATTATCAAAAGTGGTTATATCTATACTATTGCAGTACTGGTTATATGTAGCATATATAAGGTTCATAGCTTTTCGTCCTTTCGTTTTTATTACAGATAAGCCGGTTGTATTGATAAATTGTTGTGTGTCCTAGAATTATCCTTTAGAACGTGAAGCACATGCTTCTACCAGATTTTAGATGGAGATTATTGCAGAATATCTTCTATTGAAGAAGGTGTATTTAGATTCGCATTTGATTTTAGTTACTTTAGAAGTCATCCGACATATTTGGAATACTGGGATAGCGAGTTTAAGAAAAAATATGACGCCTACGACAAAGACACTTCTTTGCGCTGGCAGGAACTCGATCCAGAAAGGCAGATATGTTTCAAAGTAAATGCTGATGATCCAACAATGGATTATCCTCCATTCGCAAGTTTGTTCGAAAGTATCATTTCCAATATTGACCTTCAGGCATTAAAAACTGCCAAGGATGAACTGAGTGCTTATAAATTATTAGTGGCACGATTAAAGCCGTTGTCTGGTACAGAAGACCCTGACGACTTTGAAGTTGATCCTGCTACCGCATTGAAATACTATAACAAATTTGCGGCGGCTGTACCTGAATATGTAAATACTTGCATCTCTCCTCTTCCAATCGAGGCAATTGAATTTAAGGATCTAAACACTACAGATGATACAGATATGATCTCTAGTTCACTCTCCAATCTTTTTAAACGTGTGGGCGGTGTTACTCTTGATAATGACAAAACGGGTACGACCATTTACGAAGCACAGATTATTGCAGATATGGAAGTGGCGCACAGCACCATTGTTCCACAGCTGAATAATTATCTAAATCTTTACTTCAAGTATGTAATTGGCGATGGACATGCACATATCAAATATCTTGAAGGAGTATGTCCTTATACCAGAAAAGCAAAAAGAAAAGAATATCTGGAGTCTGCGCAGAATGGATTTTCAAGAATGAAAATTGGAATTCTGGATGGTGATAGTCAGCTTGAACAGGAAATGTCTCTTAGATTAGAGAAAGCGATAGGATTATCTGATTTGATGCAGCCACTAAGTACAAGTTACACACAGAGCGCTTCTGGAACTGATCCTGTAAATGGAGGCAGGCCAGAGTCTGATTCTGCTGATTTAACGGATGAAGGCAGTGCTACTCGTGAGAAATAAGGTAGGTGATACCGAATGGATAAGAAATTTATAAAGACATCAAGCCTGGAAACCGTGGCAATTTTACAGAAGTTAGGTTTTCAGCAAATTGATGAAAATAATGGTATTTATACTTTTTTGAATGATGGGAAACTTTTATTCGAAAAAGGTATGGATATAGAAAATGTACAATTTAGTAATGTACTTTGTTTTTAGCCACTCCTTTTGAGTGGATTTTTTATTACTCAAAGAAAGGAGGTTAAACATAAAGGATAATGTCAAAAAAAAGAATTTATAGTTTAGAGGATTTATATAATTTGATTTCTTCTAATAAAGTTGATTATAATTTTAATTCTGATAAAACACATTTTGTAAAATTTTGAATATTTTCTTCAGTAATACCTGTTTCAAAATAACTATCTCCATTAAACGCTACAGCATGTAAAGGTCTAGCTCCAATGATACATGTATAATGTTGATTTATATTACTAACAGCACAGGTTAAAACAGGAAAATCTGTTGAAATATTTCTTTGTGATAAATAAACCACATTTGTTGGTACTTTTTTAATAATAACTTTTGTAAGAATATCTTTTGTAAATTTCATATTCGCAAATTCTTTGATAGAAACTCGCCCAGTTGGATAAAGTTCTACCTCACAATCAAGTGCCATAAAAAGTGTTAAAACATCAGAAAAACCAAACCTTCCATAAATAGACCCACCAATTGTCGCTAAGTTTCTAAATTGAACACCGACAATATGACGTACACTTTCTTTAATAGCTCCTTGTGTAAAATGGTTTAATTGTTCATTTGTTTCAAGCTCTCTTAAAGTAACCATAGCACCAATATGTATTTCATCATCTATTTCTTCAATTTGATCTAAATGTAAATCAGATAGATCAATAGCAAAATTAACATTTCTATTTTGCATTTTAAGCCATAACATACCACCTAAAACAACACTCAGCGGTTTTTTTGCATATTCATAAGCTTCCTCAATTGTTTGAGGTCGCACATAATTTCTAATCGATAACAAAGAAAGCCCTCCTTTATTGTTTTTCTTTTGGTAATAAAATATTTAAAATAATTGCTACAAAAGCAGCAGGTACAATTCCTGATTCTCCACAAATCATTTGAATTGCTTGTGGAAGTTGCACTAAAATTGCACTATTTGCACCAATACCATAACCTAATCCTAAAGCAACTGAAACAATTGTCATTGAACGAGCAGTAAGAGGTTCTTTGGTAATCAATTGAATTCCAGACATAACAATCGATGAAAACATGATGACTGCTGCTCCACCTAATACGGATTGAGGCATAATTGAAACAAGTGCCGCTAATTTAGGAAATAAACCACAAATAATTAGGAAAATCGCACCACACGCCAAAGCAAAACGATTGACAATTTTAGTCATTGTTACTAACCCAACATTTTGTGAAAAAGATGTATTAGGTAAAACACCAAATAAAGCAGCAATGGATGAACCAATACCATCACAGATAACACCACCTGATAATTCTTGATCTGTAGCTTCTCTTGACATTCCACCTTCCATAACACCAGAAATATCCCCAACAGTTTCAACAGCTGTAACAATAAACATAATTAAAACTGGTAAAATTGCTCTTAAATCAAAAACTGGTTTTACTGGCATGAGTTTTGGTAAGGCAAACCATTTTGCTTGAGCCACCTTATCCCAATTTAAAACCCATGATTTAACAAACTCTGTTCCATCACTGGCAACACCTGTTGTTGAAATAAACAATGGTAAAATCATACATAAAACATAACCACAAATAATTCCAATTAAAACAGCTGAATTACTTAACATTCCTTTTGTACCATGCTTAAAAGCTAAAATAACAACTAAAACAAATAAACCAATCAAAAGATTTTCTACAGATCCATAATCTTTAGCACTACTTCCTCCCCCGAAAGAAGCAACACCAACACCAATTAAAGACAAACCAATGGATAAAACAACTGTTCCTGTAACAACAGACGGAAAGAAACGACGTAATGGTTTTAAAAGAAAACCTAAAACCGTTTCAAATAAACCACCAATAATACTTGCTCCCATGATGGCACCATATCCTAAAACACCACCACCCATTACATGAGCAACACTTTGGAAAACACCAATAAATCCTGAACTTGTTCCCATGATAATTGGGACTTTCCCACCAATAGGACCTATTGAAAATAATTGTACTAAAGTAACAACACCTGCAATAAGCATTGCATTTTGTAAAAGTGAAACTTGAATTGCAGCAAATACATCTGCATCATGCATTGCAGCACAAGCCCCCGTAATAATAAGTACTGGTGTTAAGTTACCAACGAACATTGCTAGAACGTGTTGTAAACCTAAAATAATTGCCTGTTTTAAAGGAATTTTCCCTTCAAAATCATAAGGACTTGTATACTCTTTTTTCTCCATATTCTCTCTCCCTCACATTAAATTAACCTTCTAAAAACAAGAAAATTGTAGCATAACTCTATTTTTTCATCAAGATAATACAAAAAAATAGATTTATAGACATAAAAAAAGCAGCTAATGCTGCTTTATAGGAAGAAATAACACATCATTACTTCCTCCACAAATCATTCCTAAATTGGCACTTTCGCTATTATTTAATTCATAATGTTTCATCATTACCTTATGACAATTCTTAGCATCTAAAATAGCTTGATATTCTTCCCTTCCCCCACCAATAGAACCAACAAGGCCTTTTTCATTTACAAACATCATACTACCAACCGTACGTGGTGTTGATCCTTTTTTATCAATAATAATACATAAAACACCATCACCTTGTACTTCTAATAAGTCATTTGTTATACTTGAATATTGATGTTCATTTTTAATAGCTATAATTTCAGACATGATACTGACGGCAATCTCTGCAGGGGTTATCGCTTTTATTGGAAGTCCAATAGGTGCATGTACTTTATCAAGTTCAACTTGTTGATATCCTTCTTCTAGTAAAGCATCATAAGTTTGTCTAACTTTCTTCTTGCTTCCAATCATTCCTACATAAAGACTTTGTAGAAAAAGTGTCTTTTTTAAACACAAACGATCATCTTTATGTCCTCTTGTCACAATGACATAACATGTATTTGCTTCCTTAGGAAAATAGGAATCAGCTTTATCAAAAGAAACACAATGAATTTCATTTGCTTCTGGAAATAATTCTTTACATGCAAATTCTTTTCTTTCATCAATAACAATTGTATAGAAATCCAACATAGAAGCAAGTTTATTTACATATTGACTCACATGTCCTGCACCCAAAATAACAAGTTTCGGTTGTGGCAAGAACCATTCTTCATTAATAAGTGTTACCTCTTTTTGATTTTCTAATAACGAAGCTAGTGCTTTTTCATAAAGTGAACTTGCTCCGTTTACTTGAATTTTAATAGGAACATTATATTTATTAATTTTTTTTAAATAGATGTTGATAAGTTGTTGAATAAAAAGACTATCTACTCTTTGATTTCCATCAACTTTCATTTCTTGATAACCATGAACGACATCTTGAGCAGGTTTTCCAAGTCCCTTTAAAGAAGTAATTAAAATAATTTCATTACTGTCTTTGTCTACAGCAGGCTCATGATTTCTTGGATATTTTAAAGGTAATCCATGAGAACCATCAGCTTCAATTAAAATTACATCTAT
>ENA-ORTB01002884-ORTB01002884.1-human-gut-metagenome-genome-assembly--contig:-NODE-2884-length-14850-cov-3.416087_pt1 | contig 14850 bp, 10 predicted proteins | sample MGYA00241905_ERZ509174 | MGnify/ENA primary metagenome ERZ509174 (study PRJEB26280, sample SAMEA2338851) | human gut metagenome | biome: human gut; feature: human-associated habitat; material: faeces... | reverse complement strand
AACCGCTATTGAGTTTGCGGACGTAGAAAATCTGAAAAAACTTCAAATGGAACTTTGGCGGGTGCTTAAACATTGCAAAAAATAATACGAACCCCGATTTTTCAAGGTTTGTATTATTTGCATTTGGCGGGGCGTTAGTAACGTAAATCGAATAGTCTGAAACGTTACACGCTAATCCTTTTTGATAGGAATTCTAATAACGGTTTTTAATTTTTCTACCGCACATTTGCGCGGGTCTGATAAATATATTTCGTGATGATAACGATTTTCGGTTATATCTGATTTGTATCCGTTTTCAACCATAAATTCGTGCATAAGCGAAACGGTTTGAGGCTCGTCGTCAAAACTTCCGATATGCATACACTGAACGCAAACGCCTTCGTTATATGTCAAAAATTCAACTTTTGAAAAATCTTCTTTTTTCTTTCGTGTTGCTTCTTCTATCGCCCAGTCAAAATCTGCTTTCGTAACAAAATCAGGCAAGCGAATAATCGATATAAAATTAAAATCGTCCTTGTGAGCATAATCGATTTCGCCCAAATTACCGTTTTGCCACCAAAAACCTTCAAGCGGCGGCACGACGTATTCAAAATAACCGTCGATTTTATGCAAACCTTTATAACTCATTTTGATGGTAAAAGCAATGGCATACAAAATCCCGATTGACTTTTTATATTCGCCGTTATCGTCATTCGGGTTACCTTTACCGCGTACCGCAAGATAATTCATTTTCGGAATTGTAACAATTGACGGCTTATTTTTCGGCATATAAAACTCTTTATATTCTTTTTTGAAATCAAACGCCATTATGTTTACCTACCATGATTGATACAGATATTATAGCATAAATTTCTAAATTTTTCAACCGCTATTGAGTTTGCGGACGTAGAAAATCTGAAAAAACTTCAAATGGAACTTGGGCGGGTGCTTAAACATTGAAAAAAATAATACGAACCCCGATTTTTCAAGGTTCGTATTATTTGCATTTGGCGGAGAGGAAAATAATTGAATTGACTTCTTTCGGTAGTTTGTACACACTTGCTTCGATGGGGAAAGCGGTGCCCCTCATCAGTCAACTTCGTTGACAGCTTCCCCCCAAGGGGAAGCCTATGACAAAGGCAGAAATTTTAAATTTATGCGATTTGCAACAGTCCGTTAGGAAACGGGCAATGCCCGCCCGCCAAGGGGAAGGCTGTATCAAAGTCAAAAAATTGAAATTGACCTCTATCGTCTGCTTGTGCAGACACTTTCCCCGAAGGGGAAAGCAAGGGGATAGATGAAAGGCAAAAACTAAAAATATAAACGATAAGCGACAATCCGTTATGAAACAGGCGAAGCCTGCCCAAAGGGGAAAGCAAGGAAGCGGCAGCAGCCTGTTTGTTTGAAAAATTTTAAATAGAAAACAAGTTGCGCCCCTCATCAGTCAACTTCGTTGACAGCTTCCCCCCGAGGGGAAGCCTACGAAAGAGGCATAAATATTAAATTCAAACGGTTTTGCAGCAATCCGTTACAAAACGGGCGATGCCCGCCCCCGAAGGGAAAGGCGCGAAAAGGTGAATATTTTTAGGTGAATGTATAAAAATTTTGTAACCGGGCTATAAAATACGCGTTGCGGAAAGCAACGGTGAAAAAAAGAGGTTCGGTATGAAAAAAAATTGCATAACTTTTTTTGCTTCAATCATAATAATTTTGTCGGCGCTATTGATTACCGCGTTTTCCGCGGGAACGCTCGGCGGGTTCGGCGGCGATAATTCCGGCGGCGTTACGGCGGAGTATCTGCGGATTCATATCCGCGCGGATTCGAACGAGGACGCGGCGCAGCGCGTAAAATACGAAATTCGCGACGAAGTGGTGGATTTTCTCATCCCCGTGCTTGCCGTCGCGCACGATAAAGAAGCGGCGAAAGCCGCGATACGGCGGAATTTCGACGGTATAGAGGCTGTGGCGGATAAGGCGCTTTCGCGCCGCGGGTTCGGTTATCGGGCGAAAGCCGAGCTGAAAAAGGAATACTTTCCTTCGCGCGTGTACGACGGCGTTACGCTGCCCGCGGGGGAATACGAAGCCCTGATACTTTGCCTTGGCAGCGGCGAAGGAAACAACTGGTGGTGCGTGGCGTATCCGCCGCTGTGTTTTTCGACGGCGGGCGGAAAAAACGTGGCGTATAAAAGTCTGATTCTGGAACGGATTGCGGAATGGAAGGCGCGGCGAAACGGCGATTGACGGCGAGCGGCGGCGCATGCGGCAAAAATCGCGACGGCGCGGGAAAAAATTAAACAGAATACGAATAAAACGCGGATTCCTCTTACATACTTTTAGAAAACCGACAACCGCGAGGGCGGGCGTCAAGGAGAAGAAAGGATGAAAAGAGTGAAAAGGATAGCTGTGGCTGCCGCGGGCTTGTTTATTTACTGCTGTGCGGCGGCGGTTGCGGCGCCGCGGGCGAAAGCGTACGAAACGGGCGCGTATACCGCGGAATGCGGCGCGGACGGCGTTGCCGCCGTGGCGGTGCTTCGCAAAGGCTCGAAGGGCGACGAAGTGAAAGAAGTACAGCGCAGGCTGAAACGGTGGGGGTACTATTCGGGAAGCGTGGACGGCATATTCGGCGCGGGAACGCGCGCGGCGGTGATTGCGTTTCAGAAGAAGAACGGCTTGACGGCGGACGGCGTGGTGGGCAAAGCCACGTACAAGGCGCTTGGAATGACGGCTTCTTACAACGTGCTTGCGGGCGGCGGCAGCGGCGGTTCGACGTATACGAGTTCCGATTTGTATCTTCTGGCGAAGACCATTTACGCCGAGGGCAGAGGCGAGCCGTACGCGGGGCAGGTGGCGATAGGCGCGGTGATTTTAAACCGCGTGAGAAGTTCGTCGTTCCCGAACAGCGTTTCGGGCGTGGTGTATCAGAAAGGCGCGTTTACGGCGGTTTCCGACGGGCAAATCAATCTTTCGCCCGATTCTGCGGCGATGAGCGCGGCGCAGGACGCGGTGAACGGGTGGGACCCTACGGGGGGAGCGATTTATTATTATAACCCCGCGGTGGCGACGAGCTCGTGGATTTTTTCGCGAAAAACGGTTACGGTGATCGGGAAACACGTGTTTGCGGTGTAAGGAGCGCTTCGGAGCCTTTCCGGCGCGGGCGCGACAAGGATAGTGTGAAAAGGAGAGAAAAAGATGCAGGAAACGAAAACGGGTAAAAACACTTCTTCCGGAGAGGAAAAGGTGGAGGTTATCGCAAAGGAAAAGGCGGAAAAAAGCGCCGCGGGAAAGCAGGGGAAAAAGTCCGTTGCAACGAAAAACGCAGGGGGCAGAGGCGGAAACAACGCGAAAAACGCGGAGAAGAAGCCGGAGAACAAGGAGAAGAAGCAAAGCGAGAAATCGGCGGCGAAAAAACGCGTTGAGCTGGCGTTGAAGAAAGAGGAACGCAAGGCGGAGAAGCAGAAATCGAAAGCAGAGCGCGCGAAAAAACGTGCGGAAGCGCGGGCGGCGAGAAAAGAAAAACGGCTTGCGGCAAAGGAAGAACGCAGAAAGAAGCGTCTGGACGGAAAAGAACGCCGCAAGGAGAGAAAAATCGCGATGAAAGAGAAGCGGGCGGCGGCGAAAGCGGAACGCAAGGCGCTGCATGCGAAACGGCGCGCGGAAAAAGAAAAACGCCGCGCGGCGCTGAAATCGGAAACGCGCGAGGCGCGCGCGAAGCGTCTTGCCAAAGAAAAGGAAGCGCGCATTGCGGCGAAAAAGGAAAAGCGCGAAAAAAAGTACCGCCTGAAATTACAGCGGCGCGACGCGGCTTTGAAGAGAAAACAGCAGCGGCTTGAAAACAGAGAGCGCAGACGCAGCGAAAACCATGCGCCCGGCTTCGGCGGCTGGCTGGCGGCTGTGATTTCGCTGGGCGTGGTTACACTGGCGCTTGGCTCCGTGGTAACGGTGGGCGCGGTGAGAATGAATCAGGCGAATATGGCGCTTTCCACGGGATACCGCGGCGCGCTGTACGAGCTGACGGGGACGATTTCGGACGTGGACGGCGACCTTTCCAAGGCGCGCGTGGCTTCCGGCAGACAGACGCAGAGCGAACTTTTTACCGATTTGCTGGTGAAAACAAGATTGGCGGAAAGCACGCTGGAAAAATTCCCGGTGGACAGCGAAACGGACGTGAACATGACGGCGTTTTTAAACCGTACGGGCGACGTGGCGCAGGGAATTCTGGAAAAGTTGCGCGCGGGCGAACGGCTTTCGGTAAACGATTACAAGACGATTGATACGCTGTATGCCGTAAACCGGAAGATTTTAGCCGAACTGACGGAGCTTTCGGAAGAGCTGAGCGATAAAGACATGGCGATGTTCATGAGGGATAAGGCGGGCAACAAGGTGTACGAACACTTCCGCAATATCGAAAATTATGCCCTCGAAGGGGGCATTGCCGAGGAAAACGAGGGGGGGATAGCCGCGACGAACGGCTCCCCCTCGGGAAATTCTACAGGAAAGGAGAGCGCGAAACAGGGCAGACGGGGCATTTCTTCGGCGCAGGCGGAAGAGGCTTGCCTGAAGTATTTCGCGGACTACGACATAGCGGAGATTATGTACGCGGGCGAAACCGAGTCGGAAAAAATCGACGCGTTTAACTTTTCGATGACGGACGCGCAAGGGAGGAAGATTTACGCCGAGATTGCGAAAGAGAACGGCGCGCTGGCGGGGTTCGATTATTTCGCCGACTGTTCCGCGAAAAATTTCGATATCGATAACGCGTTGACGATTGCCGAAAATTATCTGGATTTTCTGGGATATGAAAATATGACGGCGGTGTGGGTGAACGAAAGCGGCGTGAACGCTACTTTCCTCTTCGTGTACGAAGAAAACGGCGTGGCGTACTACCCGGACAGCGTGAGCGTGAAAGTGTGCGAAGAACGCGGCAAAGTCGTGGGACTCACTGCGGTGAATTATCTGAATAACCACGCGCGGCGCGGCGGGCATATGCCTGCGGAAACGAGAGCGGAGGAAACCCTTGAAACGGCGGCGAAAAAGCAGCCTCAACCCGCAAAACCGTTGAAAGGGAAGAATCCTGAGATGATCGGCGAAGATCTGGCGGAAAAGGCGTTGAATTCACGCCTTACGGTGCTTTCTTCGCGCAAAGCGGTGATTAAAAAGGGAGAGCGCGAAAGACTTTGCTATGAATTTGCGTGCAGCTACGGAGAGGACGGATATTTCGTGTATGTGGACGCGTTCAGCGGAGAGGAAATTCAGGTGAACCGCGTGCTGGCTACGGCGCAGGGGCAGTATTTGAGATAAGAGGTTTTTTTGTAGAGGCATTTTGGGAACGGAAAAAGGCTATCGCAGAAAGTATCTGCGGTAGCCTTAAATGTTTTTTATAGAAAACAAGTTGCGCCCCTCATCCGTCCCAAGCTTCGCTTTGTCCACCTTCCCCCTAAGGGGAAGGCTATATCAAAGGCGGTCGTTTTAAATTCAAACGGTTTTGCTACAATCCGTTACGAAACGGGCGAAGCCCGCCCCCAAGGGGAAGGCTACGAAAGAGGCATAAATATTAATTTCAAACGGTTGTGCAGCAATCCGTTACGAAACGGGCGAAGCCCGCCCCCCAAGGGGAAGCCGCGTAGCGGCTGACAATTTTTGCCGAAGAAAATTTTGCGATGCAAAATTTTCAGCAGGCAAGGGGAAGGCTTGACTTGTGCCGTATTTACCGGTTGTTTTCGATAGAGGCGATGGCTTTTTCTACGACGTTATCTACCGTGAAACCGAATTTTTCGAACAACTGCTTTGCGGGAGCGGACGCACCGAACGTGGTCATCGCCACGATTTCGCCTTTGTCGCCCGCGTATTTATACCAGCTGTAAGGCGATCCCGCTTCTACGCACACGCGCGCTTTGACGTCGGCGGGAAGAACGCTTTCCTTATAATCGTCGCTCTGCTTTTCGAATTCTTCGACGCAGGGCATGGAAATAACGCGCGCTTTGACGTCTTTCGCTTCCAGCGCTTCTTTCGCCTTGACGCAAAGTTCCACTTCGCTGCCCGTGCCGATTAAAAGCACGTCCGGTTTGCCTTCGCAGTCTTCGAGAATATAGCCGCCTTTCAATGCTTCTTTGCCGCTGCCTTCATACTGCGGCAGGTTCTGGCGGGAAAGCACCAGCGCGGTGGGTTCGTTGCCGGAAAGCGCGGAAATCCATGCGGCAGCCGTTTCTTTGCCGTCCGCGGGGCGATACACTTTCATGCCGGGAATCGAACGGAGCGCGATGAGCTGTTCTACGGGTTCGTGCGTGGGACCGTCCTCGCCGACGCCGATGGAATCGTGCGTGAAAATGTACGTTACGGGCAAGCCCATAAGCGCCGCAAGACGAAGGGCGGGTTTGCAGTAATCGGTGAATACGAAGAACGTGGCGCAGTACGCCTGAACGCCGCCGTGCAGCTGCAAGCCGTTGCAGATTGCCGCCATGGCGTGTTCGCGGATGCCGAAGTGCACGTTGCGCCCCGCATAGTTTTCCGCGGAGAACGTGCCGTATTTCATCGCATCCGTATCTTTCATTACCGACTGATTGGAAGGCGCGAGATCGGCGCTGCCGCCGAAGAGGGTAGGCAGTTTCGCCGCGATTTTATTGAGCACGACGGAAGAGGTGCCGCGGGTTGCCATGGGTTTATCGAAGGAATACAGATCTTCCATCGCCGCGAAATCGGGTTTCTTGCCCGCCATGGCGTCTTTATACTGCTGCGCGAGTTCGGGATAAGTATATTCGTATTCCGCGAACATCTTTTTCCACTGCATTTCTTTTTCGGCGCCCGCGTTTGCCGCCAGCGCGCAGTGTTCGTATACTTCTTTCGGGCAGGAGAACGGCTCTTCTTCTTTCCAGCCGAGCTTTTCCTTGGATTTTTTGAGATTTTCCGCGCCGAGAGGTGCGCCGTGGCTCTTTTCGCTGCCTTCGAGCGGGGAGCCGTAACCGATACGGGTGCGGCAGATGATGACGGAGGGTTTATCCGTTCTTTCTTTTGCTTTGGCGATGGCGTCGGAAAGGGCTACCACGTCGTCGGGAGAGGTGGCGAGGTCTACGTGCAGTACCTGCCAGTTCTGCGCCGCGAAGCGCGCGCCCACGTTTTCTTTGAAAGTAACGTCGGTATCGCCTTCGATGGTGATATCGTTATCGTCGTACAGTAAAATGAGTTTGCCGAGAGCGTTGGCGCCCGCGAACGAGCAGGCTTCGTAAGAAATGCCTTCTTCGAGGCAGCCGTCGCCGCAGATGGCGTACGTATAATGATCGACCACGGGGAAGCCGGGACGATTGTACGTAGCCGCAAGATGCGCTTCCGCCATAGCCATACCTACCGCGTTGGCAATGCCCTGCCCTAAAGGCCCCGTGGTGGTTTCAACGCCCGGCGTGTGCCCGTATTCGGGATGTCCCGGCGTTTTGCTGTTCAGCTGACGGAAGTTCTTTAAATCTTCCGTGGTGATACCGTAACCGTATAAGTGCATCAGCGCGTAATAGAGCGCGGAGCCGTGCCCTGCGGAGAGAACGAATCTGTCGCGGTTGTTCCACTTAAGATCGAGTGGATTGCAGTTCAGAAAGTTCTGAAACAGCGTGTATGCGATCGGCGCGCAACCCATAGCGATGCCGGGGTGCCCCGAATTTGCTTTTTCGATTGCTTCCGCCGATAAAATTCTGAGAGCGTTGATGGTAGTTTTCTGTACGTCCATAGCTTGTTGGTTCTCCTGTTTTCGTTTTTTATGTTTGCCGCTTTTCCGCGGGGAAACTTTTTATTGTTTCAGATAATTTTCGGCGGGGGATAAATCGAGAAAATCGAATTCTTTTAAAAACGCGTACAATTCGGATACGATTTTCTTTACGCCGCCTTTTTCTTCGCTTTCCGCGTTGGTGGGAAGGACGGGTTCGTGCAGGCTCATCCGGACGAGCAGCCAGCCCGCGCCGTGCGCTTTATCGAAATTCAGCCGCACGCCCTCGTGATTGTCTTTTGCGGGGGTGACGTACGGTTTTGTCGCCGAGTATTCTTTCAGCCGCTCGATGAGATTCGCGCCGAGCGTTTTAAAGTCGCAGTCCGGCTTGAATTTAAAACGCAGTTCGGCGGCTTCGGCGGGCATTTTCAGATCGGCGATGAGGTCGCTTAAATTTTTGCCCTGTTTCGCCGCTTTCGCAAGCGCGATTAAAAGCCTTGTGATAAGGTAGGCGCCGTCGTCGAGAAAGTAATTTTCTTTCAGCGCCGCGTGCCCGCTGGTTTCGATGGCGAGCGGGGTGTATTCGCCCGCGGCGTTCAGCCGTATCGCCTCGTTGATGACGTTTTTATAGCCGCGCTTGAAACGACGGTGCTTTCCGCCGTGCGCGGCGATGAATTCCGCAAGCCCGTCGCTGGTTACCGAATCGGTTACGACGGTGCCCGCCTTTTCGGATAAAAGGATGGCGGAGATGAGCGCGATGAGGCGGTTGCGGTTGATTTCTTCGCCCGTGGAATCCACGGCGCCCGCGCGGTCTACGTCCGTATCGAAAATGACGCCGAAATCGGCTTTTACGCGTTTGACCGCCGCGCAGATCGATTGCATCGCCGCTTCGTTTTCCGGGTTGGGAATATGCCCTTTGAAATACCCGTCCGGCGTAAGGTATTGCGAGCCCGCGATGTCGGCGCCCAGAGGAACGAGTACTTTTTCCGCGTAGAATCCGCCCGCGCCGCCGCCTGCGTCCACGATGATTTTTTTGCCTTTCAGAGGCGTTTCTTCGTTGCATGCGTCGCGCACCTTTTTTACAAGGTCGGCGGCGTACTTATCCATATAGCTTTCGGTTTTTGCGTTGCCGCGCGCCGTTTCGGGAACGGCTTCGTAAGGCTCGCCGGCAAGCGCGAGCACTTCCTTGACTTCGTCGGCTTCCAGTCCGCTTTCTTTCGTGAAGAATTTCAGCCCGTTGCGGTTGAACGGCAGGTGGGAAGCGGTGAGCATGATTGCGCCGTCCGGCACGTTGTTTTCGCCGCCGAAAAATGCGGCGTCCTGCAGCAGCATGAACATGGAGGGGGTGGAGGAAAGCCCGGTGATTAAAAGATCGTTTCCGCTTTCCGTAATGCCCTGCCCGGCGCCGGATAAAAGTTCGGCGGCGGAAATCCTGGAATCGTGCCCCACCGCCACGAGGACGCGGGATTTACGAAGGCGTTTTTGCAGCCACAGGCAGAAGCCGCGCGCAATATCGCGCGCCGCGGTTTTCGTAAGATTGACTTCTTCGCCCGGAACGCCTTCGGAGGCGATACCGCGCACGTCGTTACCGTTTCTTAAACGGGAATAATCCATCATCGTAAGTCCTTTGCGGAAGCGTTGCGCCGCCGCGTTTGCGCCGGGAAAAAGCCGGACGGTTTATGCAGTGAATTTATACGTATTCATTATAGCGTTTTTTTTCGGTTTTTTCAAGTAATTGAGGGGAGCTTTTTGAAAAATGCGGAAAAATTTACGAAAAAACCGCCGCGACCGAAGCCGCGGCGGTAAAAAAAGGAGGGTAATGTATAAGCGATTTTATGTTACGAGGCTGTCCTCTCTCGGCGCTACGCGCCACTCTCCCCGAAGGGGAAAGCAAGAATGCAGTGTTTTCACGCCGATTTACTTGCCGCGCTTGCCTGACGGCAATTCGGCAAGGATTCCCGACGGGCGGTTATATTTTATCTTCGTTGCGGGCATAATTAACGTATGAAAAATACGGAAAAACGCTCCGCGAAGCCGACGGACGCCGGAACGGCGGAAAATGCGGAACAGACGAAAAACAAAAACGGCGGTGTGAAAGCCGCCGTGAAATTTATAAGAAACAAATACGACTTGCTCGCCCGCAAAAGGTATTCCACGCTGGCGGGCACGTTCGTGTATTTTTTCGTGATGTCCGTCATGCCGTTTTCGGTGTGGCTGACGCTGCTGTTCGGAAGAATGAATCTGCCGGTGGAACGCGTGCTGGAAATGCCCGTGTTCGCCTCGGTTGAGGGGATTCTGAATTATATCCGCGGCGAAGCGTTGCTTGCCAGAAAGGGCGCTTCGGCGGTGCTGCTTTTTACTTCTTTGTATTCCGCTACAAGTTTTTTTTATCATTTGCGGCGGGGCGGGGAGATTATATACGGCTACGCGCGTAAAAAAAGCGGCTGGCGGGTGCGGATTTCCGCGCTGTTGTTTTCGTTTGCCGTAATGGCGGCTGCCGCGTTGCTGCTTGCCGCGTATGCGGGCGGGGCGTTTTTTCTTTCGCGACTGTTTTCCGGAAAAGTGCTGTTTGCGGCGAATTACGTGCTTTTATTATCGCTTTCGTTCTTTCTTGTTTTAATGCTTAACGCGTACGTGTGCCCGTATAAAACGAAGCCGCGGGAGATTGTGAAAGGCACGCTGTTTACCGTGGCGGCGTGGGCGGCGGCTTTGGCGGGGTTTGCCGTGTATTTAAAATTCGGCAATACGGGCAGACTGTACGGCGCAATCAGCGCGGCGTTTGTGTTTTTGCTGTGGCTGTACGTTTTAATGGTTTGTTTTGTGGCGGGCGTGGCGTTCAACAGTGCGGAAAAATCGTTCTCGGCGGAAATTACCGAGGAAAAAACGCTGTAAAAAACGCCTCGGACGAAACGCCGCGGGGCGAAGAAAAATGAAAAAATCCGGCTGCCTCTGCGCGGCAGAGAAGCCGGAAAACTTTTTTTGGGGAGAACGTTTGAAAAATTCAAACGTTCTCCCCAAAAAAACTGCGCGATCCTTTTTTGCCGGAAGTTACCGAAGAGGTAACGCCGCAGGCGACTCCTTCAAAGCTTCCCTATGGCACACGCAAAGCACCGTTTAGTGCTGCTTCGTCCCCGACCTGACACGGTTCGCGGGTTTACGTTGCATAAGACCTTGATATCAACGTTCCTTACGGCGCGCATACCTTCCATAACGTCCGTCGGGAAAGGCTTTCAGCCCGGCTATAGCGGATTGCCGGTACAGGGAGCCGCTGCTTCCCCGCCTACGCGCATTATAGAAAGTATACCATACTTTGAAAAAAAACGCAACCGTTTTTATATGGCGCGCGGCGGTTTTTCTTTCCGCTGCTCAGGCGGCTGCCGCATTTTCGCGAAATTTCGCGGTTTTTCACGCATTTTGCGCTTTTTACTTGACTTTTACGGCGAAAACGGGGTATAATAACTATCGGACGCCGCGAAGAGGAAACAAACGCGCGGCGTTTACGAAAACAGGAAAAAAGGACGGAATAAAATGGCGGAAAAATGCACTCACGATTGCTCGTCTTGCGGCAAAAGCTGTTCGGACAAGCAGAAAAAAGAAAGTTTTTTGAAAGAACCGCACAAAAAATCGTCGATTAAAAAAGTAATCGCCGTGGTGAGCGGCAAGGGCGGCGTGGGGAAGTCTTTGACGACTTCGCTGCTGGCGGCGTACGCGCACAAAGCGGGGAAAAGCGTAGGGATCATGGACGCGGATATTACGGGCCCTTCGATTCCGAAAATGTTCGGCGTTACCGAGCGGGCGAGCGCGGAAGAGGACGGCTTGAACACCGTAATTACGCCCTCCGGCATACAGATGATGTCGATGAATCTGCTGCTGGAAAACGAGAACGACCCGGTGATCTGGCGCGGTATGATGATTGCGGGCACGGTGCAGCAGTTCTGGACGGACGTGATCTGGCGGGACGTGGATTTGCTGTTCATCGATATGCCCCCCGGAACGGGCGACGTGCCGCTCACGGTGTTTCAGAGCATTCCCATCGCGGGGGTAGTGGTGGTTACAACGCCGCAGGACCTTGTGAAAATGGTGGTGGAAAAAGCCGTAAAAATGGCGGAAATGATGGACGTGCCCGTGTTGGGGCTTGTGGAAAACATGAGCTATCTTACCTGCCCCGGATGCGGCAAAAAAATAGAAGTGTTCGGGCACAGCAAGGCGGACGAAATTGCGGCGGAATACGGCATTCCCGCGGTTGCGAAGCTGCCGATTGACCCGAAAATCGCGGAACTTGCGGATGTGGGGCGGATTGAGGACTACGACTGCGACGCGCTGAAAGAAATTTACGCCAAGATCGAAGGGTGAAAGAAAACAAGCAGCACCCCTTGATTTTCAGAAATTTCTTCCGAAATATTCAGAAAACCAAAAATGTGCTACGCCCCTTGATTGAAAATTTTCGGTGAAAAATTTCAATCAAAAATGTGCTACGCCCCTCATCCGCTTCGCTGACGCTCGGCACCTTCCCCCCAAGGGGAAGGCTTGAAAAAGGGCAATAATATAGCCTTCCCCCGAACGGGGAAGGCTTGCAATAAGGCAATAATATATTTTCCCACTCGGCAAAATTGCCGAGTTTTTCTTTTTTTACGCAAAAATCATTGAAAATTTTTTTAAAGTGTGCTATACTGTTTGTGCGAAACAAAACTGAATAGTAAAAAATGAGCGGCAAAGGGGTTATTTTACCCCGTTTTGAGCTATACTCCCATTGTAGTAATTTGTTAAAAATGCAAATTCCAAAAATGGGAGTGTTTGCTCATTCCATTCAGTTTTGTTTCGCGACAAGCGGAGTTTGCGTTTTATGTGCGTTGACTTCGGTTGGCGCACTTTTTTTATATCAGGCAATACCGCACAAGTTTCGCGCGGTATTGCCTTAAAAACGGTGCGACTATTTTGTACAAAGGAACACCGGATTATGGGGTCGAATGCAAATCTGCACACAGCTAAAAACGAAAAAAACGACGAGTTTTATACACGCCTTGAAGATATAGAAAAAGAGCTTTCGCATTATAAAGCGTATTTTAAGGGCAAAACCGTGTTTTGTAACTGCGACGATCCGTACGAAAGCAATTTTTTCAAATATTTCGCAATGAATTTCAATTTTCTGGGTTTGAAAAAGCTGATTGCCACGTGTTACGATTCTTCGCCCGTGGTGGGCGAGCAACTTTCTTTGTTCCCCGATAAACGCCCGTATAAAATAGAGATAACGGAAGTAACCGACGAAAACGGCGACGGGGCGATTGATCTTGCGGACGTAGAATATCTGCTGAAAAACAAGCATAACACCCGCGCAAAACTGAAAAGCGGCGATTTCAGAAGCGAAGAATGTATCGAATTATTAAAACAAGCCGACATTGTGGTAACGAATCCGCCGTTTTCGCTGTTCCGCGAATACGTGGCGCAGTTAATCGAATATAAAAAGCAGTTTGTGATTATCGGCAATCAGAACGCAATCACCTATAAAGAAATTTTTCCGCTGTTGAAAGAAAATAAAATGTGGCTGGGCAATCATTCGGGCGCGCAAAGCTTTTTGGTGCCGCAAAATTTCGAAAGAAACAATACATATATCGAAAACGGCAAAAAATATGCGAAATTCGGCAATATTTGTTGGTTTACTAATCTGGATACCAAAAAGAGGCACGAAATAATGCCTTTATATAAAAAATATTCGCCCGAAGAATACCCGCAATACGATAATTACGCCGCGATAGAAGTAAGCAAAGTATCGGATATACCCTACGATTATAGCGGCGCAATGGGCGTTCCGATTACCTTTTTTGATAAATATAACCCCGAACAGTTTGAAATTATCGGCGCAACGGAAAGCGAAGGGAAAGGTTTTTCTAACGGTTTATGGAATGTTGATTGCGAAGTGGCACAGGCACTTGTAAAAGGCGAAAGAAAGTATAAACGACTTTTTATCAGGAGGAAAAAATAAATGCAGATTGAATTACACAGAGTAACGGTGCGGGAAGTGGTGAACGGCTACGAGGACAGCAACGAAAACGGCGTTGTAGGCTACGGCGGCAGGCTGAATATCCGCCCCGCGTTTCAGCGCGAGTTTGTGTACAAAGAAAAACAGCGCAACGCCGTGATCGAAACGATTGTGAAAGGGTTTCCGCTGAACGTGATGTACTGGGCGGAGGACGAACGCGGCAATTACGAACTGTTGGACGGTCAGCAACGCACGGTGAGTATCTGTGAGTACGTAAACGGTGATTTTTCGATAGATAGCAGGGCGTTTCACAACCTGACGGAAACGGAAAAGAACGAAATTCTCGATTATCCGTTGATGGTGTACGTGTGCCGCGGCAACGATAAAGAAAAGCTGGACTGGTTTAAAATTATCAATATCGCGGGGGTGCAGCTGAAAGAACAGGAACTTCGGAACGCGGTGTATACGGGCGAATGGCTGACGGACGCGAAGCGGTATTTTTCGAAAAACGGGTGTGTGGCGTATCTGCTTGCGAATAAGTATTTAAGCGGCGAAGTCAACCGGCAGGATTATCTGGAAACCGCGCTTTCGTGGATTTCGGCGAAAGAGGGGATAAAAATCGAAGAATACATGTCGCGCCATCAGCACGATACGCACGCCGCGCCGCTGTGGCAATATTTTCAATGCGTGATTTCGTGGGTGCAGACGATTTTTCCGAAGTACCGCAAGGAGATGAAAGGGCTTGCGTGGGGCGTATTATATAATGCGTACGGGGAAAAGCCATATAACCCGCAGGAGCTGGAAAAGCGGATTTGCGCGCTGATGCAGGACGACGACGTAACGAAACGTTCGGGCGTGTACGAGTATCTGCTTTCCGGAAACGAAAAATTTCTGAACATCCGCGCGTTTACGGAAAACGAAAAGAGGCAGGCGTACGAGAGGCAAGGGGGAATCTGCCCCATGTGCGCGGCGGAACGCCGTGAGAAAACGCATTACGATATAGAAGAAATGGAAGCCGACCATATTACGCCGTGGTGCGAGGGCGGCAAAACCTGCGCGGAAAATTGTCAGATGCTTTGCAGGGAGCATAACAGAAGAAAATCGGATAAGTAAAAGAAAACAAATAAAAGAAAACAAGTGAAAGAAAACAAGTTGCGCCCCTTGATTGAAAATTTTCGGTGAAAAATTTCAATCAAAAATGTGCTACGCC
>ENA-ORTB01002876-ORTB01002876.1-human-gut-metagenome-genome-assembly--contig:-NODE-2876-length-14898-cov-2.167352_pt1 | contig 14898 bp, 15 predicted proteins | sample MGYA00241905_ERZ509174 | MGnify/ENA primary metagenome ERZ509174 (study PRJEB26280, sample SAMEA2338851) | human gut metagenome | biome: human gut; feature: human-associated habitat; material: faeces... | reverse complement strand
CTCAAAATGTTCAAAAAAACAATCCAGTAAAGCCCGTTGGTTATGAATTTCCTGCACCCAACTATCTTTCCAGGCTAATTCCGGTTCTCTGTCCGGATCATAATCCAGATCATACAAACTGACTTTTTCTTTTGCATTCTCTTTCAACATCCAATAATAAGGAACAGCAGCCACAGCATAAGCAGGATACCTCACCCGGGTATCTTTCAGACGACCATGAGTCGCTTTTGAAATAGCGGCATAAGGATGCCTCAGGGTCCGGTAAAACGGGAAGCAGGTCATAAAGGTCGCCCTTTCTCCCACACATACCGGGAAATCCTCTTCCTCCAGACCTTCCAGTGAGTGACCGGCCAGTTTCTGTTCTTTCTGATCATCCCGTTCCAAAGCACAGTTTTTCAGTATCAGACAGGCTCCGTTAGCCGCAGGATTTTTACAGACCGTCCCATTCCAGCCATTGTCGTGCCAAGGCACCCGGCAGGACAAGTGTCTCAGTAAATAACGGGGATTATGATTCATTTTTTAATATCTAAGCAAGTAAAAAATACATATTTTCCCAAAACTAAGAAAAAACATGAATATTACATAATATTGATATAATTTTATTTTCCCTCCCAAACAAAAATCAAGCATTTTTTTACGGGATATAACAAAAGTCGTCCAATATTGTTGCATTCCAACAAATCATTGAACGACTCTCAATCTTCTGTTCCGCTGGATTCAGCCTCTCTGCCATATCATTCCTTCGAAACTTATTTTAACCGGGTCTTTCCTCCATTTACATCGAACCGGTCAGTTCTTCGGCTATTTTCTCGGCCTGTTTCAAAACGGTTTCGGTGGCCAGTGCCTGCATATCGGGTGGATAACCGTATTTGCGCAGCATGCGTTTTACGGCTACTTTCATCTTTGCTCTTACATTCTCTTTGATCGTCCAGTCGATGGACGCATTTTTCCGGATCGTTTCTGTCAGTACTACGGCCAATTCTCTCAATTTTTCCTTTCCCATCAATTCCTTCGCACTGTCATTGTCTGCTACGGCTGTGTAAAAAGCATATTCAAAATCAGATAATCCCAATGCTTTGTGTGCTTCGTCCCGTTCCACGATATGCTTACTCAGCCGGATCAGGTCCTCGATGACTTCGGCAGCCGTCAGCACTCTGTTGTGGTATTTATTGATAGAGTTTTCCAGCATTTCCATCAGGGACTTTCCTTCCGTCAGGTTCCGCCGGAGACGCATGCGGATTTCATCATTCAGCAGCTTGCGCAATACTTCCAGGGCAATATTTTTGTGTTCCATCCCTTTCAGTTCCAGCAGAAAATCTTCGGAAAGGATGGAAATATCCGGTTTTTTTATACCCGCCGCATCAAAAATATCCACAACCTTATCGGAAATCAGCGCACGATCGGATGGATCTGTATAGTAAATACCGGTCCGGTACTGGGTTCCCTGGTCATTTCCCTGACGATTAAGACTCGTCGGATCAATAGTCTTAAAATAAAGATCCAGTAAAAGAGGCAATCCCACTTCTGCAGGGTTATAAACAACTTTTACGGTCTCAGCAGCATCTGTACGCCCACTGCACACCTGCCGATAGGTAGGATTTGCAACTGTGCTATTGGCATAGCCTACCTGTGTTGCAGTCACTCCCCGGATCTGTTTCATAAAATGTTCCGTTCCCCAGAAACATCCTCCGGCCAGATAAATTTCTTTTTGATTTCCCATAGTCTTCAACTCTTGTATTTTTTCTTTCCCGGATTTAGTCTGTCCCATACATCCGATCACGGAAAGCAGGACCAGCCCGATGATTATACCCTTTCTCATTGTAATCCTCCTTTTCATATAGGCTATAAACCAATGATATATCGTAACCAACAACCGTAAAGTTACAAAAATAGCACAAATGCCCCGTCCCCATGTGCTATTTTTAATCGCCTTGTTTCTATCCCCGGGATTGTCCCAACCATTTCTCGCTCATAACCGTTATAAAAGAAATAAGAGATCGAAATGGACAGATTTAAAGATAAAGTAGTGATCGTCACCGGCGCAGCTTCCGGAATAGGAGAAGCTACCACACGGCGTATCGTATCCGAGGGCGGAACAGTTGTCCTGGCAGATTTTGCTAAAGAAAAAATGACACTGCTGACTCAGGAGTTAAAAAACGAAAAAGCCGAAGTTTACCCGGTTTATTTCTCTGCCGAAAACCTTGAAAGCTGCCGGACACTGATTGAACTGGCACTGGAAAAATACCAAAGAATCGACGTTCTGGTCAACAATGTCGGAGGTACCGACCTGCAAAAAGACAAGAATATCGAAGAGCTGGACATCAGTTATTTCGATCAGGCTTTTCATATCAATCTACGTTGTGCAATCTATTTAAGCCAGCTCGTCCTCCCGGCAATGATCCGGCAAAAAGGAGGAAATATCGTGAATATAGCTTCTATCGGAGGCATCACCGGAGATTTCAGAGGCACGTATTACGGAGCTGCCAAAGCAGGAATCATCAACTTAACCCGCTACACGGCCACCCAAATGGGAAAACACAACATCCGCTGTAATGCTATCGCACCCGGTTTGGTGCTGACCCCTGCAGCCCTGACTAATCTCCCGGAAGAAACCCGGAAGATATTTGTCCGCCATAACGCCCTGCCTTACCTCGGTCAACCGCAAGACATCGCCTCTGTGGTAGCCTTTTTAGCCTCGGAAGATGCCAGATACCTCACCGGTCAAACCCTCATAGCAGACGGAGGCCTGACCATCCATAACCCTACCGTTGCAGATTTTACCTAACTATAACTCTATCACTTATGAAATACCTAACCCTCAGCCTGCTCATTTCTCTCCTGAGCGTCCATTTTTCCTTACAGGCCTGCACCGGGCTTTCCCTGCGGGCCAAAGACGGGGCTTATATTCAGGCCCGCACCATCGAGTGGGGAGAAAGCTACCTGCTCAGCGAATACGTCATTATCCCCAGGGGCAGACAAATAAAAACCTATACCCCGGCAGGCCTCAACGGAGCGATCTTTCAAACGAAATACGGCGTGGCCGGTCTGGCCATCATACAAAAAGAATTCATTGCCGAAGGGCTCAATGAAGCAGGGCTTTCTGCGGGCCTTTTCTATTTTCCCCGGTACGGAAACTACTCCGCTTACGACCCGGCAGAAAACCACCGTACTGTCAACGACCTGCAACTGGTAACCTAGATGCTTGCACAATTTTCTTCTGTCGATGAAGTTAAAACAGCCCTACCTTCCATCCGGATCATCGGTCTGGATCTGAAGACGGATGTAATCCGGAAATGTAACGAGCTGGCGAAGAAGTATCAGTATGATAAGCTGACGTTTCTGGAGGGAAATATTGCAGACTATACGGGCGCGGAGGAAGTAGATATGGTTGTGACACTTCATGCCTGTGATACAGCAACGGATTTTGCGCTGGCAAAAGCAATTGGCTGGAATGCGAAGGTTATTTTATCGGTGCCTTGCTGCCAGCATGAACTGAACCGGCAGATGAAGAACGATGTGCTTTCGCCGATCATGAATTATGGACTTTTGAAAGAACGTATGGCGGCGCTTGTGACAGATGGATTACGTGCGGAGTATCTAAAGAGGGAGGGATACGACGTGCAGGTTCTGGAATTTATTGATATGGAACATACACCGAAAAATATTCTGCTTCGTGCGGTGAAAACAGGTCGTCGGGCAGACAATGAAGAGAGCATCCGCGCATGCGAGACATTTCTTCACGTGACACCGACACTGGGGAGACTGCTAGACGAAAAAGGGGAGCTTTAAATGAAATGGAAAAATCGCGTGATCCACGCAGGGGTATTGGTTCTGGTATTTCTTGCTGCGGTGGTCATATTTGGCTATGTGACAAATAAAAAGAACAGTAACATGACGACAGATATGGGGGCAGCAACACGTCCCCAGATTGCGTTTTCTTATAATGGTTATTCGCTCAATGACCTGCCCGGATATAAGAATGAGATGGATTTGACAGGCGTACGTGATTCCATCACACCGGTCAGCAATGGTCAGCTTCAGGTTACCATTAAAGCTTATGAAAATGTGATCGACAGCCTGGACTATACGGTTTATTCGATCGATGGCAAAGAAAAGCTGTTGGAACAAAAGGTGAAGAAGCCAGGAGAGAATGCAACGCTGGAAGTAGGAAATGTCGATGGTGAAAATATTTTGTCTGAGGAGCGTATGCTTCAGATCACGCTGCATATGGACAATCACGACATGTATTATTATACGAGAATCGTGGACGGAGCCAAGTTAAATGCGGCGCCAAGCCTGGATTATGTACAAAGTTTCCATGAAAATGCACTGGCGAAAGCGGAAGGTGTTGGAATTGGAACGGCGATTGAGCCCAGTGATGAAGGAGACAACACGACATTACAGCATGTGACGATTCACTCGGATTACACGCATGTAACATGGGGAGATCTGGCCCCGAAGGTTGATGGAAGTGAGCGTTGGACGATTAAAGAGTTGAACAGCACATATATGGCAGTGGAGCTGGAATATCGTGTAAACTGTACTGGTGAGGAAAATGAGCAAGACGAATACCAGGTGCGGGAATATTTCCGTGTGCGTTACATTTCCGGAAGCCAGAAGACATATCTGTTAGATTATGACCGGACGATGGACCAGATATTTGATGCGACGAAGAAGGTGTTGAATGAAAAAGGTGTACTTCTTGGCATCACAGACAAGAATCCGGTCTACATGGTAAATAAAAACGGAACCGTTGTGTCATTTGTGCAGGCGGGAGAACTATGGAATTATAATCGTGACCGAGATGAAGTTTCTCTTGTGTTCAGCTTTGCAGATGCGGAGAATACGGATATCCGGAATATGCTGATGCAGCATGATATTAAGATTTTAAATGTAGACGAAAAGGGAAATACAACATTTGCCGTATGCGGATACATGAACCGGGGCAGCCATGAAGGTGAGACTGGATCAGCAGTCTACTATTATAATATTGAACAGAATTCTGTTGAGGAAAAATTATTCGTATCCAGTGACAAGGCTTATGACCGTGCCCAGGAAGAAGTGGGCGGACTGGTCTACTATAATGTAGAAAATGGCTGTCTGTATACGATTGCAGATGACGTACTCTACAAAATGGATATGAATAAAGGTACGAAAAAGGAGCTTGCGACAGGACTGAATGAAGATCAGTATGTTGCAAGCGAAGATGGACATCTGGTAGCTTATGAGAAAGAAGATCCTTCGAAGTCCAAGTCTGTGACAGTTATGAATCTGGAGACTGATCAAGAATATGAAGTGACTTGCAAAGATGGCGAGTGTATCAAACCACTTGGCTTCATGGATGGTGATTTTGTCTACGGTGTTGCAAAAACGGAAGAAGTCGGAACAACACTGTCAGGAGCCCAGGTCATTCCGATGTATAAAGTGGAGATTACAAGTAGTAAAGATAAGGTGATCAAAACTTATGAACAGTCAGGAATCTATATGTTAAGTGCTACATTTGAGGATAATATGATCACCCTTGACCGTGCGGTAAAAGACGGCGATACTTACACCGGAACAGCACAGGATTATATTACAAGCAGCGAAGAGGCGAAAGAAAGCAATATTTATGTGCAGACATATAAAACAGATCTGAAAGAGACACAGGTTCGCCTGACGTATGATGATGGCATTTCTGACAAGGAGCCGAAGCTATTAAAACCGAAACAGGTGGTACTTGAAAATGTTCCACAGGTCAGTCTGGACCGCAAAAAAGAAACAGACGCATTTTATGTGTATGGTCATGGAAGGCTTCAGGGAACTTATAATACTGCAGGAAAAGCGATTCAGAAAGCCAATGACTGTGGCGGAGTCGTGGTTGATGCTGATCAGACTTACATCTGGGAGCGTGGAAACCGCGATCTGAAATATTCGATTGACACGGAAGATGCAGATACAGAACAGCTCAGACAGGCACTCGCAGGTGGAAAATCTGTGGTTGATGCAATTGCAGAAGTTTATGGAAGCGTGATGGATTTAAGTGGCTGTACGATAGACGAACTGCTTTACAATGTTAATCAGGGACGACCGTTAATTGCCGTCTTAGATGCGCAAACAACGCTAATGATTGTTGGTTATAGTGATGGAACAGTCAGCTGTGAAGATATCGGAAGCGGTGCACGCAGCAATCATGCACAAAGTGACTTTGCAAATGTCAGTGTATATCTGGCAGCAAAATAGAAGTGAAATATTTGTTTTGGCATTACGAAGAGCCAGAACCGGCAACTGTCGGTTCTGGCTCTTCTCGATTACAGATTCATTTTGCTCTCGTGCAATAATCAGAATGACAGATAAAAAAGTTCAAATATAGCCAGAGTGCAGAGGCACATGCCGCAGCGCACACAGCGGTGGAAAAGGCTGAGAAAGAAGCCCAAGAAGCGCGTCAGGCGGTGAAAACGCAGCAACAGGCAGTAGACCAGGCACAGAACGAGCTGAATCTTGTACAGGCTTCCCAGGAAGAAAAACAAAAAAATTACGATTATGCATTTGCAAAGGTAAAAGCACTTGGCGGAAACACAAGTGCCACGGCGGAATCTGCAGCCACACACCAGACGCAGGCAGAAGCGGCACTTGCACAGGCGAAGGCAGAGAAAATTGCAGCAGAGAATGAAGTGAATCAGAAACAGATACTTTTAAATCAGGCACAGGTGGAATCAGATGCGGCAGACGAAAATGTCAAGGCAAAAGAGAATGCACTGGAAAAAGCAGAAAATGCACTGAAACAATTGGAAGCTGAAACCAACAGCAGTATTGTAAAGAAACGTGCGGATGTAGATGAAAAGCAGAATGCACTGGATATTGCAGAAAAAGAATTAGAGGAGAAAAATGTGTCCATATCTGATGCCGTGGAACAGAAAAACAAAGCAGAACAGGCACTGGAAGAACAGGAGGCAGAATTGTCTGTGCTACAGAGAGAGCTGGCAGCACAGACAGAAGATGCTGCAGCAGCGCAGATAGAAGTGGATAAAAAGCAGGCAGCATATGACGAAATAAAGGCAATGATTATGCAGCTTCTTCATGCACAGGCAGATTATAATCAGAAACAGCAGGAAGAGGTGACGGCAAAAACGGAGTATAAAAATGCCCAAAATATAGTGAATACACTGGAAGCAGCTCTGGCAGATGCGAAAGACACTCAGGCAGAAGCCCAGTCAAAGGAAGAAAGGGCAAAGGCATTGTCTTATGATGCTGCATTTCTAAATCAGATTACAGATCCGGATTTCACGTATTTAAATGATGAGATTTCGAAAGTAAAAGATGCCCAAAGCAGAGAAGCCCTGTTGCAGAAAGCTTATGACGCGGCAAAGCAGAAAGCGGCGGAAAGTGAAGAAGCATATGGACAGGCAAAACTGGAAAATGTGAGAACACTTGCAGAACTGGCAGTTGCCCAGACAACCTATGATAAGTATCTGGCGGAACAGAAAGCGCAGGAAGCAGCTGCCCAGGCAAAAGCTGATGAAGAATCGAGAAAAGAGACAGAAAAAATACGACAGGTATTCGAGCAGAAAGATGCCGCAGATAAGTACGATAACAGCAAAATCTCTCAGAAAGCTATGTCGGTTAAGACCGGAGACAAAGCAAATGCAGGAGGAATGCTGGCAGTTGCAGGTGTTGCCGGAATGATAGCGGCTCTGGCGCAGAAAATAAAAAGAAGAGAGCAGGATTAAACCGTTACGCTCTCTTCTTGGAGGAGTTCGGAACATTACTTTAGATAAGTTCCGGACTCTGATAAAAAATTATCTTTGAAATATATGTTTCGATAAAATTGTCAGTGATTGATATTTTACTGTGCAAATAATGTCTTTGCGTATTTTTTAAGTGCAAAGTAAAGAACCATTCCGAGTACTGCACAGGAAATAATCTCTCCGATACCAACTGTGCACATCATAAATGGAATTGGAAGTGCAACTCCGTATCCGTAACGCAGAACGAACGGAACAATCAGGATATTTGCAATAATCGGTGGAACCGGGGCAAGGTAAGGACTCTTCCCGCGAAGCTTCCATGTAAAGAATGCTCCAATTAATGTTGCGATACTTCCAAAGATAATGTCAGGGAGTATTGCGCCTCCGAGGATATTACCTATCAGGCAGCCGATAAATAATCCTGGAATTGCTGCTGGTGTGAATACCGGAAGAATGGTCAGGGCCTCTGAAATACGAACCTGTACCTCTCCGAATGAAAATGGTGCGAATACATAAGTGAGCACCACATAGATAGCTGCAATCATAGCAGCCTGTGTCATGAAACCGATGTTTTTGTTCTTCATTTTTAAATCTCCTTTAGTTTTGTTTTACGTGTGGAAGGTCACGAACACACGATTCATTTTGCGCCGGGAATCGGCGAAACCCTTGTAAGACCTTGGTTTTTCGGGTTTGGTAACGGGTGATAGTATAGCATGAAGAGGATGAAAAATCAAGGAAAGTACCAAAAAAGTACAAAATGGGAAAAGGATTTATTTATAATTGAATAGATAACATAATCAAGTATAATATTATATAAAATGAATTTAATGCGAAAAGAAGGGAGCATAAAAAATGGGATTTGTTGAGAAAGATGGTAAAATAGAGCTGAAAACAACAGGAGAGCTTAAAAGACTTGTTGGTTATATGGATATTTCGATTAATGGTATGGAATTGGAACATGTAGGCGTTTTGTGGGATACTGGAGCAACTGACACAGCAGTAGATAAAGGTTTATTTGATAAAATTCCAGATGCCAAACTTGATTCTGCAACTATGAGCACCTTTGGCGGGACTGTATTAAAAGAGTATTTTGAAGGAGACGTGAGAATATGTGGTGAAGAAATAAAAGACTTAAGAATTGTAGTAAATGAAGGATTGAAAAGTGAACACTATGTAGATATTGTGTTTGGAATGGATATAATTCAACATGGGAAAATGATAATAGATGGTACAGGAGAAGAAAAGAAATTTCAGTTTTCTTTAAGAAAATAAATAAAGAGTAAAATAATACCACCAGTCAATATGGCCGGTGGTATTTTTGGTATCTAATTAAGGTTTGGCACTTTTTTAGTAACAAACCCTGTAACTTCTCTAAGCGCATCTAAAACAGCGTCATATTCTGTATAATCTGGAAGTTCATCAAACTGAATATATGCGTGATGAAAATCTTCCCAAGTGTTTTCGTTTTGAATAATAAAATAATGAAAATCTCGCAAAACTTTTTCCTGCCAGGCTTCATAAATCGTCTTGTCAATGGTTCCGTCGTTATATAATTTCTGTGTTTGGCGCCATTTTTCAAGGAATAGCTTTATAACAGGGTCGCTAAACGCAATTCCTTTATAATAAGTCAGGTCCGTGTCTTGATATGAGCATGAACAATCTTTAAAGAAAGAAATAGGAGCATTATCAAGTAAAAAAAGCTGCTTAATATAATCAGAATACGTTTGTATAGGCGATGGTTTATTATCATATACAGGGGTTTCTTTAAGCCCCAAAAGCCAGTCAACTGAGCAATCAAAAGCCGAAGCTATATTAATCAAGGTGCTTGTTGGCGGTACTTTAGAACCATTTTCATAGGCAGATAATGAAGCCATTGTGCAACCGATTTTTTCACAAAATTCTTTTTGGGTCATGTTTTCTTTTTGTCGTAAATCTTTTAGCCGTTCAGGCATAAAATGAATATCTTTAATCATTATTATTAATCCCCCAATTATTTTTTTGAAGTTTATCATTGTTTATCTATAATATATCACTGTTTGACTATAATATCAACTTAAAAATAAAATATAAATGAACATTGACAAATATAAAAGATAGTATAAAATATAAACATAAACAAAAAACGGAGGTAAAAAGAATGAGACAGAGAAATAATAATTTAGTCAAAAGTGAATGTGCAAGATTAATGGACACAGAAGAATTGAGAGCATACACATGTCTTGGGCGTAACAGTGCTATAAAGCTTGGTGAAGAGATTGGGGCAAGAGTTCAAATCGGACGCCGGGTATTATGGGATCGAGTAAAGATAGATCAGTATTTCAATTCATTAGTAGGAGTAAAATAATGCAGAAAGAAAACAGAAATAACCGAGCGCACACAGAGGGACAGTCCGGCAAGACTGATTTCTTAATCGAGGGACTGCTGCCAGTTGGCAAAGAAAATGCAGTTACTACACAGGAGCTTGTAAAAATGACTGGGTGTGGGTCAGCGAGAGAGCTTCAGCAGCGGATAGCTTATGAGCGGAAACATGGCGCAATCATTTGTTCCGGATCCGGCCGAGGCTATTGGAGGCCGAAAGACAGGAAAGAGATACAGGAATTTGTACATACAATGCGAAACAGGGCATTAAATACATTAAAAGCAACGAGAGGGGCAAAGAAAATCTTGCAAACAATGGAAAATCAGCAGGAGAGGGAACATGACGAATGATACAAAAGAGGCAGCTTTAAAATATGCAGCAATAGGAATAGCGGTCTTTCCTGTTATTCCCCCGATAGGCAACGAAAAATCGGCTGGAAAGAAGCCGTATATATCTAATTGGCAGAATGAAGCAACGACTAGTAAAGAAAAAATAATCGAATGGTGGACAAAGTGGCCAGATGCTAACATTGGCATAGTAACCGGCCGGAAGTCGGATGGGCTTGTTGTGATAGATTTGGATATAGACGATAACAAGGGTATAAATGGCTACAAAGTATTAAAAGAATGGCAGAGAGAACACGGAAATTTACCAGAGACATGGCAGAGCATAACAGGCCGTGGAGGTTATCACCTTTTTTATTATGACTCAGTGCCGCATAAAAGCCGGGTAGGTATATATGAGGGAGTAGATATTAGGGGCGAGGGTGGATATGTAATTGCACCACCCAGTATACACGCAAATGGTCATAGATATGAATGGGAACAGTGGAAAGAGGACGGCGTCGGTATCGCAAAGGTGAATGATCGTGTGCTGTCCTTTATTAAAGGACTTGAACATCATTGTGAAGAAAAGCAAGGCTTTAAAGAACCGGAAACGATTCCGGAAGGTGAGAGAGTAAATACATTAATTCGCCTTATTGGAAGTTTAAAAGCAAAAGGATTGGAAAATGATTCTATAAGGGCAGCAGTATGCTCAGAGAATAAAAATAAATGTATTCCGGTGTTAACAGACCAGGAACTCGAAAAGGAAGTTTTTCCGGCATTAAATCGAGGTTGGAAAGCGACCAACAATTACACAACTACTGCAGTGCAGGGGAAGATAGTAAAAAAGGATTCGTTTAGTCTTGAAATGATGTCAATGGAAGACGTAGAAGAGAAAGCTCCCGAGTGGTTAATTGCTGGATATGTTCCAAGACATCAGATTACCGTATTGGCCGGAGATGGAGGCGCGGGAAAAACAACAGCTTGGTGCGACATTGCTGCATCGGTTAGCAGTGGTAAGCCTTGTTTTTTAGAACGAGGCATACCAGAGGAATTTGCAAAACATGATCCGGGCAAAGTACTGTTCTTTTCTTCCGAGGATTCTCCTGAGTATACGTTAAAAAGTAGGTTAATAAAAGCGGGTGCTAACCTTGCTAATATTTTTTCGATTGGTTTGAAAGATGACCGATTTTCAGAAATTAAATTCAATAGTGAACTTTTGGAGCAGCTTATTGAACATCACAAGCCGGAATTGGTAATTTTTGACCCGATTCAAAGTTTTGTGCCGCCAGACATACAAATGGGACAAAGAAATGCTATGAGATCATGTTTGAATCCACTAATCGGATTAGGTGAAAAGTATGGAGCGACATTTTTGGTGATTGTACATGCAAATAAACAAAGCGGTGTGTATGGGCGAAAGCGTATTGCGGATAGTGCCGATATATGGGATATAGCAAGAAGTGTTATGATGATTGGCAATACTGCAGAGCGAGGTGTTAGGTACAGTTCTCATGAAAAATCAAATTATGGAATGACTGCGGATAGCGTACTGTTTTCTATTAATGATGGAAAGATAGAGACTAAGGGATATACAACCAAAAGAGATCGAGAATTTGTGTCCGAGAGTACATATAATGTGAAACAAGCTCCTGCGAAGGAAGCGGCAAAAGAATTTATTATTGAGTCACTTCAGGAAGGACAGAAGGAAGCGTCAGAGCTTAATGAACTGGCACAGATACTTGGGATAAGTAAAAGCGCTATGCGAGAAGCAAAAGCTGAACTGAAAAAAGAGCAAATTATAAAAATGAAGTCTGCTGGATTTGGGGCAGAAAAGAAATGGTATATAAGCTTAGTTAAGGGTGCTCATATACCCAGTGAAAAAACCAACAGGTAAGTAAAATATGTAGTATTTATAAGGCTTTACTTTACTTGAGGGTAATCCGCAAGTAAGCAAATAAAGGAATACCTTACTTGAGGGTGTACACAAGTAAGGTAAGCCCAGTATTTTCAAGGTTTTGCACCTTACTTGAGGGAAATTTGACTGTATATATGAGAACCCGCAGGAAAGAAAGGAACACAAGTAAGAAAATGAAGGTAAATATAATAGCAGATTTTAAAGAGAATGGGGTAGATAAAAATGAGCCCCACATAGTAGTTGGCGCAGTTAGTGAGATGGCGGCTGGGCATGCTGTGAAGGAAAAAATAGAGGCGCAGGGCGGAAGCGTACAAATGTTAACTGTAGTTGAAGGCGAATGGACTTTAGAAGAGTTACATGATATGGCTAATTATGGAATTGGTAAAGAAAATGCTGTGTCCAGGATTCTGTATTTATCCTTAGAAGCTAGAGATTATTTTGAAAAAATAAAAAATGATCCCGGAGAAGCCAAAAGATTAAGGGAAGAGTTAGCTAAGCGAATGAGGACACGAAGGTGAAAGTGAGTTGGGAGTGTTGGAAAAGCATGACAAACGAACAGCTTGTAGTAAGGATTCAGGCCGGAGAAGAGACTGCTGCCAATATGCTGCAATTATGGCAGCAGACAAAGGCCTTTGTGGCAAAGCTGGCCAAGAAGTATAAAGGCTATGCGGAGTTTGATGATCTGATGCAGGAGGGGTATTTAGGACTGAATGAAGCAGTCAATCATTATGATGTAAGCCAGCATATCCCGTTTATCAATTATGCAGCATACTGGATAAAACAGCGCATGCAGCGTTTTACTGAGCGCAACAGCACGGTCCGGTTGCCCTCTGACATGTATCATTCTGTAATGAAGTATCGGCGGATTGTTGGAGAGTATATGAAAATGTATAACCGTGACCCCTCTGATTATGAATTACGAGGACTTTTAGACGTAAGCTGGGAAGAACTTACACGCATACAGGAAAATGCAAAGAGAGGGCAAACAAGAAGCCTCAGCGAAGTGATAGGCGAAGAAAGTGAAGACTTCACACTTGAGGATACGCTGGCATCAAATCAAGACCTGGAGGAAGACGTGATCCGGTTGTGTGATTTACAGGCAATGCAGAAAAACATGAGGGAGACAATTGATAATTTACCGGAGGGACAGGCGCAGGTGATACGTTGGAGATACTACGACCGCCTCACTCTGCGGGAGATTGGAGAGAAGCTTGGTTGTTCTGAGTCAAAGATAAGAGAGACGGAGAGAAAGGCAATGAGGAAGCTCAGGGCGCCACATACAAGCAGGAAGTACCAGGCATATCATGAACAGTATCTGACCCCATACCCAATTTATCATATTGGTGTTGAAAGCTTCCAGCGTACCGGATTCAGTGAGGTGGAACGTGCTGTTTTAGGTTGGAGAGATTGATGAAAATTAATGTGAAATGGGAATGAACCCCAGACGAACCCGAGAGATCCACAGCGGAATCACAGAAAACTTGATGAAATTTAATACCTGAATGAGCATCGTGTGTTTTTCTTCACAGTGACGGTGTGAAGATCATTCTTGTATGTACGGGGAGGATATGCCCCGTGAAGTGAGAGGAAAGTGAGAAGAACTCAACGCAAAATTGCGTTCAGTGTATGCGACGAAGCAAGAGTGAACCAAAAGAAATCACAAACGAACAAAGGCTGAACAACGGGGGGACTACGGGAGGTGAGCGAAGTGAAGGAAAGGCAGAGGAGATTTGCTGATGAATATTTGATAGATTTAAATGCAGAAGCGGCAGCAGTCCGCGCCGGGTATTCTCCGAGGTACGCAAGAGGAAACGCATATAAACTGGTTGCAAGAAGTGGCATCAAGGAATATATAGCGAAACGAATGGCTGAGAAAGAGTCGGAGCTGATAGCAGATCAGGACGAAGTATTGAGATACTTAACTGCAGTAATGCGTGGAAAATCCACAGCAGAGGAGATTGTAGTTGAAGGCACAGGTGATGGTTGCAGTGAAGCGAGGACAATGGAAAAAGCCCCGTCAGAAAAAGAAAAATTGAAAGCTGCAGAGCTTCTGGGCAAGAGATATGCACTGTTCACTGATAAAGTTGAAACAGATGTAGATATGGACCTTAACATCACGATTGATTACGGGGATGAGTAGATGCAATCCTACTTTAGGATTTCAAGCCGTCCAGCGGATTTATACCGGAGATATAGGTTTCCTCAAAATTGAGGAGGGTTCTACTATTTCAGATAGCCCTGTTAAAAAGCCGGCAATGAAATACTGAGCCGGATTTTTGGTCGAGCGGATAATATTGGACTGCTGCCACTGTGAAAATCTGATTGCTTAGAGAATGGCAGTATGTTATATTGTGAGTAGAGCAATCGTGTTACAGGGTGGCTGACCTCTATTCTACATAGAATGGGGGTGGTGCTGATGGACAATAATCATTTTGATTTCAACGACCTTATGGCGTTTGGTATGTTCATTCTCGCATTGCTGACATTCGTATTTACGTTTATCAGATAATGTTTTAAGGCATAGAAAAACCACCCCGGAACTTTGGCGAGCGAAGGAGTGGTGATTCTATA
>ENA-ORTB01002863-ORTB01002863.1-human-gut-metagenome-genome-assembly--contig:-NODE-2863-length-14939-cov-24.868718_pt1 | contig 14939 bp, 10 predicted proteins | sample MGYA00241905_ERZ509174 | MGnify/ENA primary metagenome ERZ509174 (study PRJEB26280, sample SAMEA2338851) | human gut metagenome | biome: human gut; feature: human-associated habitat; material: faeces... | reverse complement strand
GAGGAAAACGAAGTAGTTTTCTTCCTACTTTCGTTTTCCGACCTCTCACACCACCGTACGTGCCGTTCGGCATACGGCGGTTCTTTACTATGGATGCCTTTCGTATTCTTCGAAAGACACTTCCACGACATCTTCTTCAACCATCCATTTGTAGGTCTGCGCTCCTTTATACCCTTCGCATTCCGTCCTATCTCTTTAAAGGTAGCCCAATACTTCTGTTTTGGTTTTATGCATTCGTTCCAACAAACGGTAGTTTTCAGTTATGCCGTTTAAATAAAGTTTGGTCCTTCCCTATAGGCATACATGCCTTGGGTACTACGACCTCTGCTGACTTCTCACGGCAAGCTTTACTCCATCATGGTACTTCGAATCATTCATCCTCACCATATGTCCGTGAGACCTCCTCGGATAAGGGTATTAACTTTCAATCTTATGTCTGCTCCATTTACACTAACCGTCCCGAATAGCTATAGGGCTTTAGTTTGTTTCGCAACCTTACCCACGGTCATATGCCTTATATGAAGTTTCTGTTCGTCAGACCAGATGTTTGCCGCCAGCTTCTTTCAGATTCCAACTCGCGATGGACACCCTTGCTTTTGGCTGTATGATTCCCGCTATTAGGGCTCATTGGGGACTTGCACCCGTTAGCTAATACTCATGCCGAGCATACAAATAAAAAAGGGAATCTTCCCAGACTCCCAATCTTCATTAACCTTAAATCTAATACCATGAAAAACACAGTGCAAAGGTAATGATTAATTTAAACATAGTATCTCAACACTACCAAGAATGCGAATCTATTAACAAGAATTAGCATTAAAAAGGCAGAATACAGAAAGTTTTCAAAGAAAAAAGAATATCTTTTTTGACTGCTGCAAAATAAAGTCTATCTTTGTGCAAGATTAGAGACTTTAAAAAGTGATGTAAAACTTTGTACTACGTATAATTAAGAGCTTAAAAGGATATATTTGATTTAAACAAGGTTTATTTAGCAATACCATTTAAAAATTGATACAGGAACAACAATTGTATCCTAATCAACAACAAGAAAGGAATCTTGTTTGTTTATGTACAGCTATTAAAAGAGAGAATATTAATACTTTTACATTCTTAATGTATACGATTTATTTTGAATATTCATATAAACCAATTTACACAAATGAAGATTAAACTTCTTGCATTGAGTCTGGCCGCCTTATTCTTAGCAAGTTGCGGCTCTTATCACAAATCGCTCTACATGCAGAACGACAGTGACATCAATCACATTACAACTGGACAATTGTATGATTTCCGCATCATGCCAAAGGATGAATTGACCATCGTAATCAGTACTACCGACCCTGAAGCTTCTGCCCCATTCTACCGAAAAATAGGTCAAAGCAAAGAAAACATCTCTTCAAACATGCAGAACTTGGGCATGAACGACGCCAAACTGCTTACATACTTGGTAGATAATTCAGGATGTATAGATTTACCTGTCTTAGGATTGATAAAGGTAAACGGACTTACAGTGCGAGAATGCGAAAATCTGATTCGCGAGAAATTGGCTCCTTACCTTAAAGAAAGTCCAAACGTAACAGTAAGAAACGCTAACTACAAATACTCTGTATTGGGCGAAGTATCAAAACCGGGTACATACAGCGTAAGTTCTGAAAAGGTAACTCTTTTCGAAGCATTGGCACAGGCCGGCGACATGACCCTCAACTCTGTAAGAGAAGACGTACAGTTGCTCCGCGAAAACGAAAACGGTGTTCGCCGAATTGTTCACCTCAACTTGTTGGACGCAAGCATCACACAGTCACCTTATTTCTATTTGCAGCAAAACGATGTTATATACGTTAAGCCTAAGAAAGCAAAAGTCAACACAAACACATTCAACACCAACACTTCTATGTGGATTACAATGATCAGTGTCTTGACTTCTGTTTCAACTTTGATAATCGCATTAACCAAATAAAGCAAAACGATAAATTATGGCTGAAAACATTAACAATACTTCCTTGAACGACGAAAACAGCGTGTCCTCGTTCGATTACAAGGCATTCTTGCTTATGATGCTGTTGCGCTGGCCGATAATCTTGGGTTGCGTGCTGGTAGCATTAATCGGCTCGTTCTTTTACATCAAGACATTAACACCACAATACACCGTTAGTTCTACAATCTTGATTAAGGATGAAAGCAAAAGCAAATCTGGCAAATCAGGTATCGACTTACAGGAATTGGGACTTATTACATCGTCTGCTCAGAACTTCGACAACGAATTGGGTATCCTCCAGACTCATACTTTGGTTAAGAAGGTAGTATGTAACCTTAATCTGTACATACACTATTCAAGCCCCGGAACATTCCGCAGCGAAGAGTTGTATAAAGACAACGCTGTAAATGTATGGGTTACTCCAGAAGACGCTGAAAAAATAAAACATGCAGATGTACGCATGAAACTGACAGACAAAAAGGTTCTGGATGTAGAAATCAAGACTAAAGAAAAAACATTCAGCAATCATTTTGACCGCCTGCCAGCAGTGCTTCCTACAGAAATCGGTGTATTCAGCTTTTCTTTGCCAGACACTACTGTAATCGCGAAGAAGAATGTAGCCGAAGACGAAGAGGACAAGAAAGATGAAAACGCTCCTATCGTGGTAGAAGCAAGCATCAACGCTCCTAGCATAGCTACTAAAAGCTACTTGACGAGACTTACAGTTGCTGCAACAAGCAAGACTACCACTATTGCTAACTTGACTCTTACAGACAGCCACATAGAACGTGCTAAGGATTTCTTGACAAGCTTGGTAAACCTCTACAACCAAGAGGCCAACAACGACAAGAACGAGGTAGCCAGCAAGACTGCCGAATTCATAAACGAACGTATCACTATCATCAATGAAGAGTTGGGTTCGGCCGAAAACCGCTTGGCTGCATTTAAGCAAGGCGCCGGATTGGTGGATATCACTAACGATGCTGCTTTGGCTGTACAAGAACGTTCTACTGCTGAAAAAGCATACGCCGACAATGAGACTCAGATTCGTCTGTTGCAGTTCATCAAAGAATATATCAATAACGACAAGAACCGTTATGATGTAATTCCGGGTAACATCGGATTGGCGAAAAGTAGCGAATTAAGTGCTATCATCAACACATATAATGAAATGTTGATTGAGCGTAAGCGCTTGCAGCGTACTACCAGCGACACCAACCCTGCCCTTATCAATCTGGACGAAGGTATCGCACAGATGCGTCAGAATGTTGAGCTTTCTATCCGTACTGCCGAAGAAGGCTTGCTTATTACACGCCGCGAGTTGCAACATCAGGCAAACAAGTATTCTGGTAAGGTAAGTAGCGCTCCTATCCAGGAGAAAGAGTTCCTTAGCATGAGCCGTCAGCAGGAAATCAAGGCCAACTTGTATCTTATGTTGCTTCAGAAACGTGAGGAAAACAACATTACTTTGGCATCTACAGCAAACAACGCTCGTGTAATCGACGACCCGATGTTCGACAAGCAGGTATCTCCAAAGGGTGCGATGATTTATCTTATCGCATTTATCTTAGGTTTAGGTATTCCTGCCGGCATCATCTACTTGTTGTCGCTCGCTCATTATAAGATTGAAACACGAGGCGATGTTGAGAAGCTTACCAACCTGCCTGTAATCGGTGATATTCCTATGACAGAAGAAGTTACCAGCAGCCCGATTGTCGTACACGAGAACAAGAACGGCATGATGGAAGAGGTATACCGCTCTATACGTACCAACGCACAGTATATGTTGAATACCGATCAAAAGGTTATTCTTTTCACATCTACCACCAGTGGTGAAGGTAAATCGTTTGTCAGCGGTAACTTGGCATGTAGTTTCGCTTTCATGGGCAAGCGTACAGTTATCGTCGGATTGGATATCCGTAAGCCTGGTTTGAATAAGGTATTCCACCTGTCGCACAAGGAACGCGGTATCACTCAGTTCTTGGTTGACCCGGAAAATGTAGACTTGATGAGCCTCTGCCAGCAGAGCGAAGTTAGTCCTAACTTGTTCATCCTGCCTGGTGGTACCATCCCTCCTAACCCGACTGAGTTGGTAGCACGTCCGGCATTGGATAAAGCTATTGAGATATTGAAGAAGAACTTCGATTATGTTATCTTGGATACCGCTCCTATCGGAATGGTAACAGATACTCAGCTTATCGCCCGATGCGCAGATATGAGTGTTTACATCTGTCGTTCTAACGTAACAGCCAAGAGCGACTTCCAGCTGATTAATGAATTGAGCAGAGAACAGAAGTTGCCTAATCCATGTGTTATATTGAACAGTATCGACATGAGCAAGCGTACAGCTGGTTCTTACTACGGATATGGTAAGTACGGACGCTACGGACGTTACGGATACGGCAAGAAATATGGATATGGTTATGGATACGGTTACGGACATACCAACGAAGAAAGTAAGAAGAAATAACAAGTAAAATTGTTAAAGACATATCATTTTAAGAAAAGGCCGAGTGGTGATATTTACCATTCGGCTTTTCTTTTTTACCAATTTCATCCAAAACGTAAAAGCCCTACCCTGATTGGTATAAGGCAACGTGAATTAATAAACGGAAACATTGCGTATAATTATATTTTTCCGTTCTTTTGTAAAGGCTATTAGTGCGTATTGCGTTTATAGTGCGCATCACAAATAGCTTTCGCTTAGATTATCTGTATTAATTTTTATAATATATCGAAATGAAAACGTTACTTTCACTTCCACCCAACTTAGTGGAATGTTTTTATGATATAACCAATGCCGACCGCAAGGAATGGTTCTGTACATCCGACCCTAAAGACCGCAAATTAGGTTCTGGAGGAGGAACCGCATGGTTACTTAAGGAATGCATAGAAAACGACTCGGATAACCAACAGATCGATTGGCTGCAGAATCTACCGTCATGGCTTGCCGACGAGAAACGCATATTACTTCACGCCGGAGGTCAGAGCCGACGTCTGCCAAGCTATGCGCCATCGGGAAAAGTACTCACCCCTATTCCTATCTTCAGATGGGGACGCGGACAGAGACTCACGCAGAACTTACTTTCGTTACAGCTTCCGCTGTACAACCGCATTATGCAGAAGGCACCCGGCTCTCTACACACTCTTATCGCCAGTGGCGACGTGTATATCCGCGCTTCTAAGCCGCTGCAGGAAATACCCGAAGCAGACGTAGTATGCTACGGCTTATGGGTAGACCCCGAGTTGGCTAAGAATCACGGAGTATTCGTATCACGTAGAGATAACCCTGAGCGATTGGATTTCATGCTTCAGAAGCCATCGGTGGCAGAATTAGGAAAACTAATGCGCGATTATCTGTTCTTGATGGATATAGGCATCTGGCTACTGAGTGACCGTGCGGTAGAGCTGCTGGTTAAGCATTCTGTAAAAGCTGATGGTAGCATCGGATTCTATGACATGTATACCGATTTCGGTAAGGCGCTTGGCGATCATCCCAGCATCGTCGATGAGGAACTGAATAGTCTGTCGGTCGCTATATTGCCATTGCCGGGAGGCGAATTCCATCATTACGGCACAAGCAGAGAAATGATTTCGTCTACTCTTGCCGTACAAAACAGCGTGATAGACCAGCGCGAAATAATGCACCTCAAGGTTAAGCCTCATCCGTCTATCTTTGTGCAGAATACCACAGTAGAATATAAGCTTACCCCCGACAATCAGGAGGTATGGATAGAGAACAGCCACGTTGGTTCTAAGTGGCAGTTGCACAGCAAGAACATCATTACCGGAGTTCCCGAAAACGATTGGAAACTGAATATTGCCGACGGAGTATGCATCGATGTGGTTCCTATCGGAGAATCTGATTTCGTGGCTCGTCCTTACGGCTTTAATGATATGTTCAGAGGGGATATTACTGACGCAGGTACAGCATTCTTAGGTAATCCTGCTCCACAATGGTTCAATGACAGAAAACTTAACGCTGAAGAAATTGAAGGAAAACAAGACTTGCAAGCCGCACGCATCTTCCCGGTATGTACCTCTACAGAAGAGTTGGGACTAGTATTGCGCTTTATGACAAGCGAGCCGACTTTAGCAGAAGGAAAAGAAATATATCTGAAAGCAAAAAAACTTTCGGCAGATGAGATTTCTACATACGCAAATCTTCGCAGACTTACGACACAACGAAAAGAATTCAGAAATGACAGTTGGAGTGCATTGGCAAGAAACTACGGTCAGAGCGTGTTCTATCAGTTAAACTTGAAGGAAGCAGCACAAGAGTTTGCAAAGAACAACATCGACTTGCCGGCAGAATTGCCTACCGACGCTCCGTTGATGACCCGCATCAGCGATGCCATGTTCAGAGCCAAGACGCTTGAATACAAGGGGGCATCTACGGAGGTAATCAAAGAGCAAGAAGCCAAGGCTTTCAAGATTATGCGTCAGGAACTTACGCAGACCATGAACCACAGCCAACGCCCAAAGATGAATGTATATGCCGACCAGATAGTATGGGGCCGTAGCCCAGTACGTATAGACTTGGCAGGCGGGTGGACTGATACGCCTCCTTATAGCCTGATGAATGGCGGTAATATCGTAAACTTGGCCATCGAGCTAAACGGACAGCCACCGTTGCAAGTTTACATAAAGCCTTCTAAAGAGTATAAAATAATTCTGCGCTCTATCGACTTAGGCGCAATGGAGGTTATCTCTACTTACGAAGAGCTGCACCATTTCAATGTAGTTGGTTCTCCGTTCTCTATCCCTAAAGCCGCATTAGTGCTTGCCGGATTCCACCCTGATTTCTCAGAAGAGAAATTCGAATCTCTGCAGAAGCAGCTCGAAACTTTCGGCGCGGGTATTGAAGTAACATTATTAGCCGCCGTACCAGCCGGATCGGGACTGGGTACAAGCTCTATTCTGGCATCTACAGTGCTTGGAGCGGTCAACGATTTCTGCGGATTGAACTGGGATAAGCAAGCCATAGGTAGCCGCACACTGATACTGGAACAGCTGCTTACTACCGGCGGAGGATGGCAAGACCAATATGGAGGCATACTGCAAGGAGTAAAACTCTTGCAAACTACTGCCGGATGGAACCAAGAGCCAGCTGTAAGATGGCTACCCGAGCATCTGTTTACTGATGATGAATGCCGCAAATGCCATTTGCTATACTATACGGGCATTACACGTACAGCCAAAAATATTCTGGCGGAAATAGTAAAGGGAATGTTCCTGAACGAAACAGAAAGGCTAGATATTTTAGGACAGATGAAGACTCACGCACTCGAAACGTACGATGCTATCTTAAGAAATGACTTCGACGCTATGGGCAGATTAGTACGTAAAACATGGGAACAGAACCAGAGTCTCGACTCGGGCACAAATCCTGCGTCTATACAAGCCATAACTAGTCAGATAGACGATTTATGTTTAGGATATAAATTGCCGGGAGCCGGTGGTGGAGGCTATCTATACATGATAGCGAAAGATACCGAAGCGGCACTGCGCATACGCAAGGTATTAAATCAAAATCCCCTGAACGACAAAGCTCGTTTCGTAGAAATGAGTCTGTCGGACAAGGGATTAGAGGTTAGCCGAAGCTAATTAGTTTACATATACGGTAGAGAAATATTCAGAGAATATATTCTTTGCCTGTTCCAATTGTTGAGGGGTGTTCTGCGGGACATCCCTTAATTTATATTCCTGCCCCATCGCTTCGTACTTATGTACACCCAGCGTATGGTAAGGCAATATCTCTATTCGCTGTAACTGTTTATAGTCTTTAATACTTTCTCCCAGCGCACGGATATCCTCTTCAAAATCGCTGTATCCGGGCACTAATACATAGCGCATCCAGAAAGGCTTTCCGTTGGCTTCGAGCCATGCGGCAGTGCGCAGTGTCTGCTCATTGCTGCGTGCGGTAATAGTGCGATGGCGATCATTATTGAACTCCTTCACATCGAGCAGCACCAAGTCCGCCAGCGACAACAGTTCCTCTACGTCTTTGTTCCATATACCACCGTTGGTATCCACACAGATATGGATGCCTGCTTCTTTCAGCATCTTGAACAGTGGGATAAGAGCACCTGCCTGAAAGGTAGGTTCGCCGCCACTGAATGTCACCCCACCCTTCTTTCCGTAGAAAGGCTTTTGGCTGACAGCCATTCGCAGAATTTCTTCCGGCTCTGTTTCTTTGCTCTCGCCTTTAGCGTCGATGGTATCGGGGTTAGCGCAATACAGGCAGCGGAAGTTACAGCCTTGAAGAAAAACGACGAGCCGGATACCCGGTCCGTCGTATGTTCCTAATGATTCGTAAGAATGTACTCTAATCATTATAGTTATTTTATCCGAAATTAGAATCTTTCGTGGAAACTACGAGAGATAACTTCCAGCTGATGCTCACGGCTCAACTTGATGAAGTTTACGGCGTATCCACTTACACGAATAGTCAATTGCGGATATTTTTCAGGATGTTCCATGGCGTCTTCCAACATCTCACGGTTCAATACGTTTACGTTCAAGTGGTGTGCACCCTTCACGAAGTATCCGTCCATCATAGTAACCAAGTTCTCGATACGAGTCTCCAAATCTACACCAAGTGACTTCGGAACGATAGAGAATGTGTTACTGATACCGTCTTGTGAGTCGCGGTAACGCAACTTGGCTACTGAGCTCAATGAAGCAACAGCACCGTTCTTATCGCGTCCGTGCATTGGGTTAGCACCCGGAGCGAAAGCTACACCTTTGGCACGACCGTCAGGAGTAGCACCTGTCTTCTTACCGTACATTACGTTAGAAGTGATAGTAAGGATAGACAATGTAGGCTTAGCGTTCTTGTAAACAGGAAGTTTCTTCAACTCTTCGTCGAAGTAGTAAATCAAGTCAACCGCCAAGTGGTCTACGCGGTCATCGTCATTACCGAAGCATGGGAATTCGCCTTCGATGTCAAAACCTTCAGTCAATCCCTGCTCGTTGCGGCGAGCTGTTACCTTAGCGTACTTGATAGCAGAAAGTGAGTCTACAGCGATAGACATACCTGCTACACCATAAGCCAAGTTGATAACCGGGTCAGTGTCAACGAATGCCATCTGAGCTTTTTCGTAGTAGTACTTATCGTGCATGTAGTGAATGATGTTCATAGCTTCATTATATACACGAGCTACTTCGTGAAGCACTTTCTTATAGTTAGCCAATACTTCTTCAAAGTTAAGAACGTCGCCAGTCAATGCCGGGATGTCTTTAACCATCAAAGTACCTGTATTTTCGCAACGTCCGCCGTTGATAGCCAACAGCAACGCCTTAGCTAAGTTACAGCGTGCACCGAAGAACTGTATGTGGCGACCTATATCCTGATAAGATACGCAGCAAGCGATTCCGTAGTCGTCAGAGTTACGTACTTCACGCATCAAATCATCGTTTTCGTACTGGATAGAAGATGTATCGATAGATACCTGAGCACAGAAGTTCTTGAAGCCTTCGGGCAATTCAGGACTCCACAGAACTGTCAAGTTTGGTTCTGGCGATGGGCCCAAGTTATAAAGAGTCTGCAAGAAACGGAATGAAGTCTTAGTTACCTTAGTACGTCCGTCGTTGAAGCGTCCACCCAAAGATTCAGTTACCCAAGTCGGGTCGCCTGCAAAGATATCGGTGTAAGCCTGCATACGCAAGTGGCGAACCATACGCAATTTAATAACGAACTGGTCGATCAACTCCTGAGCGTGAGTTTCGTCCAAAGTACCGTTGTGCATATCATATTCGATATAGATATCGAGGAATGAAGAAACGTTACCAAGTGACATGGCAGCACCGTCTTGTTCTTTTACGGCAGCAAGGTAAGCCATGTATACCCACTGTACAGCTTCCTGTGCAGTATAAGCCGGGCGGCTCAGGTCGAGTCCGTACTGCTGACCCATGATCTTGATTTCCTTCAAAGCCTTGATCTGCTCTGCTACTTCTTCGCGCAAGCGGATACGAGCATCAGTCATCGGACCAGTAAGGTTGCGCAAGTCGTTCTGCTTAACCTCGATAAGTCTATCCAGACCGTAAAGAGCCAAACGACGATAGTCACCGATTACACGGCCACGAGCGTAGTTATCTGGAAGACCTGTAAGGAATCCCAAAGAACGGAATGAACGGATTTCTTCTGTATAAGCGTCGAACACACCGTCATTATGAGTTTTACGGTAGTGTGTAAATATATCTTTTACGTGTGGGTCTACTTCTACACCATTTTCACGACAAGCCTTTTCTACTACTTTGATACCACCGAAAGGCTTGATGGCACGACGGAGAACTTCGTCTGTCTGCAATCCGACAATTACCTCGTTTTCCTTATCGATGTATCCTGCAGCGAACGATGTAATGGTAGAAACGGTAGACGGATCGAGCGAGCGAACACCGTTGTTAGCACGTTCTTCTGCCAACGCTTCAAGACATTTGTTCCATACTGCCTGAGTACGCTGTGTAGGACCAACGAGGAAAGAGGCGTCTCCTGTATAAGGAGTGATGTTGGTCTTCACAAAGTCGGTTACATTGATTTCGTGATTCCAACGTCCTTCTTTAAAATTCTGTGTCATAATTTAACTGAATGTTTATAAGTTATCGATTACGGGTGCAAAGTTAGCTATTCAAACAGTAATACACAATACTTAGGAGTAGGTATATTTCATTATTTGCAATTATTACAATTTAGTATCTTTTTAAACAATTGATTTAACTCGCATTATATCAGTGTATTCTATATACTTTCAACATACAAAATAGTGTTAACTTTATATTATTATATTTTTTAGTATTTGCTTGTCAGGCATTGATTCCTTCGAAAATTGTTTAGTAATTTTAATCTGCGCAATGTTTTGCTTTGAATTTGTGGATGTTTTTGACTTACAGAATTGTTTGATTCTTCTTGTTTTTAAAAAATGGGCCATGCGGATGGGTTTTTCTTCTTCTTTTGTCTTGATAGTAAGGCTGACACCGCAACTCCATAAGGAGATAGCGGAATATGCTGCTCTTTGCGGACTGACCACAAGCGCATACGCACGCAAGCGGTTGGAGGGCAAATATCCCAAACAACGCTTGACTGACAAAGAAATGGAGGCTTTGAACAGCCTTTCGGATGCCAGGGGCGATATACAAAAATTGTTCGGCTTCCTCAAAGGTCGTCCGCTTACGGAACGTGAGAACATTCTCCGTAGCGAAATATTTATGAAACGATGGAGAACAAGCGCAGAGGTGATCTTGAACCGCATGATTGAGATAGAGAAATACTTAACACAATAGAACATACGACATATATGATAGCAAAAGCAAAGGTGATAAGTCATGGCGCAAATGCCATACGTTACTCAGTGGATAAGGACAAGGCAGAGATTGTAAAGACCAATCTCTTGCCCGATGATATTTCCCCAACGGCAATGTGGGCAAGAATGCTTGCCTTGCAGAAGAAGTTTGAGGACAAATTGAACCGTTATCATCCGCTCAAAAGGAACATGATACGTATTGAGGTTTCCCCAACCTCGGAGGAAACGCAAGGTTGGACGATGGAGGAATGGCAGAGGTTGGCGGATGACTTTATCCGTGAGTTTGATGCGGTTGACCTTTCAGCCAAGTCGAAGCGCAAGAGTGCAAAGGCAACCAACCTCAAAGACAGCCAGTATGTTGTTGCGCTTCATCGTGACAGCAAGAGTGGCATTATGCACCTTCACATTGATGCGAACCGCATAGACATGAGGGGCAACGTGAATGATGCCCATTATATATATGAGCGTGCGATGGCTGCTGCCGCCAAGGTTGGGCAACAGCGTGGTTGGAAAGATGCACAAGAAGTGAGCCGCCAAAATAAGGAAGCGATAAACAATGATTGTCTTTCCGTTTTGACTAAGATGTCGTACTTTGATTGGGGACTATACACAAAATGCCTCACGCAAATGGGATATGATGTCAAACTGCAATCCGACAACAAAGGACAAGTGCGTGGCTATGCCATCAAGCGTGGTAACTCCATTTATAAGTCCTCGGAACTTGGCAAAGGTCGTTGTCTGATGCCCTCAAAGATTGAAGGTACTTGGGCAAAGCTGCATCATCAAGAATTGGAGGAACCAGTTTCAACTCCAACAAAGAATACCCAACAGCCTAAGATTATGACTGTGCCCAACCCCATGCCTACTGCGGACAACACTCCAAAGATACGTCACTTCGACTTTTATACGGACGAGTTTCATCATTACCCTGTTGATATTCCTCAGAATTGTCTGGATATCATCTACAAGAATATAGCTTTGGATGCCGACAATGTATTTGCCAAGATTGGTGATGTGCAGAAGACCGCCATTCTTCTCTTTGCTGAGTACATTGATGCTGCCACAACCATTGCCGCCCAGTCTGGCGGTGGCGGAGATGGTGCAACCTCTGGTTGGGGACGAGACAAGGACGAGGATGAACTGTCATGGGCGCATCGTTGCGCTATAATGGCTAATCGTCTGTGCAGACCTCGTAAGAAGCAAGGATATGGCAGATAACCGAATGCTCAACCAACAACATTGATACTATGCCTATAGGTAAAAGTAAAATCTCGGATATGGATTTCGGATCTTTCGAGAATACGATTGACAAAAACATTGAAACGGACAAGGCTTCGGACAAGTTTGACCAACAGCTTCAAGCCTACAAGGATGCTGGCAATAGTTTGACTTTGGCAAAAGGTGGCATTGAAATGGCTACTGCTTCCATGCATGAAGCAAAAGACAAATTGAGTGAAGCCTCAGATAAAGCGAATACTGTCACCAAAGCTATTGAAGCCTACATCGGCAAAGTAAAAGACATAACTGTCAAAGCTAAGGTTGATGATGCCGATATGGAACAGGCAATCAACAACAGGAAGAAACTCATTGAAAACGAGTCTAAACTTCTTGAAGGCCACCGAAAGGCGAATAAGGACATCCTCACTCGACATTTCTATGATATGTCTAATATGATGTCAAGGAATGAAGGTGTGTGGTTGTCAAACGGTTGGGTAAAGACTTTGCTTTGGATATTCTTGCCGTGTATGCTGTACACAATATTCTCGATTGTCTATTTTGTAGCATCATACATAGACAAGTAAGCGGAGGATAGCAAGAACTATACTCTGAAGAAGAAAGGATAAAAAAGGTGTGCCTTCTATGATTATTCCTCAATAAAAAACATAGAAGGTACGCCCTTCTTAATAAAGCTCTATAACAATCTTTGAACATTTAAAATTGTTTTCTTCTCTGCATCATAAATTACAGGTATCACGTCCCAGGTTATATAGATTATCTTGTCTGACAGTTTTGTTTTTACATCATTTTTTGTATAATATAAGTAAATATCTTCGCTATGTATCTTCGTTATATTATTACGGTAATCACATATGTATATTTGTCCATTTTTAGGTACCATATAAAATATAGGCAATTCACCGTAATGTCCAAATTCTATTTTGTTTTTAAAACTAAATATATTTTTGCTTATTTTTAGTTCTCCATTTGTGATATTCTTCTCATCTATTAATAAAAACAAATTATAACTATTATAATAGTATAATCGTGTTTTACCAAAAAAATATTGTAATAAAACTGAGATAATGACAATTATAAATATTACTTTTTTCATATTGATTTTTCGATTTTATAATTATGAGGATGGGAATTCCCATCCTCATAAAACTTTAATGTGTAAGAATATCTAATATCAGAATCACATTTATTAAGAGCTTCAAATTCTTTACTAGAAATGTAAAGCTCATTTAGATTTGTATTTTTTACCACTATTGTCATATTTATATTAATTATCAAAATCACAATTTGTGACCTTAAACGTTTTGTTATTTATTGTTGCATGCAAAGGTAGTGCTTTTAGCCTTTAAGCCACTATTGCACAACCCCTTTCTTTGAAAAGAACGTAAAATCAATAGTATTATTGCGATGATTGTACTTCGATTAACATAAAGCACTAAAGCAGCCAAAGGAGAACAAGAGCAAGGAAGCCGTGGAGACCAACAAGGACATCGAGCAGTTGTTGCTTTCCATCCAAAAGGCTTTCGATGTGCTTGTGGAAAAGAGTACGGACTTACCTATTCCTACCATTCGGGACGACACTCGTTCGCCAGCCTCATTACGCTGGAGGCAGGTGTGCCGATGTAGACCATCTACAAGATGCTCGGTCACAAGGATGTGAAGATGACGCAGCGGTATGCGAGAGTGACCCAAAAGAAGCTGTTTGAGGACATGGACAAGTTCATCGCTGCAACCGAGAAGGACTTCGTTCTCGCATTATGACCAAGGCTTTCAACTTTTCTTTTTACAGTTTCAACTACATTATTATTTATAAGGACAACAACTATGAGCAGAAGTACATTTTCAATTTTGCCTTACATCAACAGACAGAAGGTGAAGGCAGACGGAACAGCCAACATACTTTGCCGCATCACCGTTGACGGCAAAAGTGCAGCCATTTCCACAGGCATATCCTGTACCCCACAGGAGTGGAACGCCAAGAAGGGAGAGGTACGGAACGCAAGGGACAACGGACGATTGGCAAGTTTCCTTGCTGAGGTCAAGGATAAATACAACTCACTTCTTACCACCAATGGCATCATCACCGTGGAAATGCTGAAGGCTGTGTTGAAGGACAAGGACACGACAGGAAGGTTCTTGCTGAACTTTGGTGATACCATCGTGGAATGGTATCGAACCTCAAAAGCCAGACAAACCTTTCTGCACAAGCGGACATGGCAGAAGAACCTGAGAGCCTTTGTCCATTCGTTGGATAAGGACGACATCGCCTTTGAGGACATAGACGAGAATTTCGGGGAGGAATACAAACTATTCCTGAAACGAGACCAGGGACGCATCGACAGCTACGTGAACCATTGTTTGCTCTGGCTGAACATGTTGATGTACAAGGCAGTGGACAGGAGCATTATCCGCTTCAATCCCATAGC
>ENA-ORTB01002854-ORTB01002854.1-human-gut-metagenome-genome-assembly--contig:-NODE-2854-length-14967-cov-4.106558_pt1 | contig 14967 bp, 11 predicted proteins | sample MGYA00241905_ERZ509174 | MGnify/ENA primary metagenome ERZ509174 (study PRJEB26280, sample SAMEA2338851) | human gut metagenome | biome: human gut; feature: human-associated habitat; material: faeces... | reverse complement strand
AATGCGGCTATTAAAGAGTTTCGTCTTAAACATTTGCTGACCAATCATGAAACCGCACCAAACCGCAAAAAAGTATTGGAACTTCTGAAGAACCGTCCTTTGAAATTAAAACACTATAACTTACGAAGAATTCTTAAAAATTATCCAAACATGAATTTGACAAAAAAACGCTAGCTTTAAAATCGTAAGCGTTTTTAGTAGCCTTAGAAATAAATTCGTGGCATAATGAGGTCATGAATAAAACATTTGAAAAAGAAGAAATTTTAAATACGCAGCCTGCAACAAAGCCAGAACCACGTTCAGATCGTCCACCAATGGAGCAATCTGAATTAGACAGCGGAATCTGTGTAAAAGGAATTTTAGAAGTACTTCCAGACGGATATGGTTTTATCCGGAGTGATAATTATCTGCCGGGTGAGAATGATGTCTATGTTTCTCCATCTCAGATTCGCAGATTTAATTTAAAGACAGGAGATATTTTAAAGGGAAATACCCGAGTAAAGAGTCAGAATGAAAAATTTTCGGCTCTGCTTTATGTGACATCCATTAATGGAATGAAGCCAAATGAGATGCGTCGTTATAATTTTGAAGATATGACACCGATTTTCCCAAATGAGCGTTTGCATTTAGAACGTCCGGGTGGAAGCGTAGCAATGCGAGTGGTAGACTTAGTCAGTCCGATTGGAAAAGGGCAAAGAGGGATGATAGTATCTCCTCCAAAGGCCGGAAAAACAACATTGTTAAAAGATGTGGCAAAATCAATTTTGAAAAACAATCCTGAGATGCATCTGATTATTTTATTGATTGATGAACGCCCGGAGGAAGTAACGGACATTAAAGAAGCAATTAAAGGTTCAAATGTGGAGATTATTTATTCGACCTTTGATGAACTGCCGGAACACCATAAACGTGTATCTGAAATGACAATTGAGCGTGCAAAACGTCTGGTAGAACATAAAAAAGATGTTACGATTTTCATCGACAGTATCACCAGACTGGCAAGGGCGTATAACCTTACCGTTCCGCCGAGTGGAAGAACTCTTTCCGGTGGTCTTGACCCGGCAGCCCTGCACATGCCGAAGCGTTTCTTTGGAGCAGCGAGAAATATGAGAGAGGGCGGAAGCCTGACCATTCTTGCGACTGCTTTAGTAGATACCGGAAGTAAGATGGATGATGTGGTTTACGAAGAATTTAAGGGAACAGGTAACATGGAGCTGGTGTTAAACCGAAAACTTCAGGAAAAACGAATTTTCCCTGCGATTGATATTGCAAAATCCGGAACCAGAAGAGAAGACTTATTATTAAGCAAAGAAGAGCTTGAAGCAGTGGATATTATGCGAAAAGCATTAAATGGAATGAAGTCCGATGAAGCGCTTGAGAATATCTTAAATATGTTTGCACATACAAAAGATAATAAGGAGTTTGTACAAACGGTAAAAAAACAACGTTTTCTCTATTAAGGCTTGCATTTCCAAAATTACTATGATATAATTTAAAAGCTGTTTGAAATTAGAAACGCAAAATTAATACTCCATCGAAGATTCTGTTTATCATGGGAACTTTGCGTGGATGCGCCTGGTCTGTTTATTTTTTTTATTTTGTACCAGGTGCTGGAAGGTATAAATAATAAATTTTTTAGAAGAGGTGAAAATCATGAAAGAAGGAATCCATCCAAATTATCAGGAATGTACAGTAGTATGCAACTGCGGAAATACTTTTACAACTCGTTCTGTAAAACCAGAACTTCGTGTTGAAGTTTGCTCCAAATGTCATCCATTCTATACAGGACAGCAGAAAGCTGCACAGGCTCGTGGCCGTATTGATAAATTCAATAAAAAATACGGAATGGACAAATAAGAAAACAAATAAGAGAGGCTGGGGTTTTCGGACTTCAGCCTCTTCTTTCGTTTCAGAGGAGTTTTATATATGAAATCATCAAATATTGGTGGACAGGCAGTTATGGAAGGCATTATGATGCGCCATAAAGACGTCTATTCGATTGCAGTCCGTAAACCGGATAAAGAAATCGAAGTAAAAGTAGAAGACTACAAAAGCGTCATGAAAAATAAAAAAATCCTCTCCCTGCCAATTATAAGAGGTGTGTTTAGTTTTATTGATTCCCTTGTAATTGGTACAAAATGTCTGATGTATTCCGCTTCATTCTTTGAAGAGGAAGAAGAGGAAAAAGCAAAAAAAGAGGCATTAAGCGGGGATGAGCTTACAAAATATGAGGCAAAACAGAAGAAGCAGGAAAATGTTTTAATGACAATTACGATGATTTTTTCTGTGGTGATATCGGTTGGACTTTTTATGGTGCTTCCGTATTTGATTGCCAGTCTTTTAAGAAAAGTGGGAGCCGGTGAATCCGCAGTAACAGTTGCAGAGGCATTTATCCGAATTGCATTGTTTTTAGCTTATCTGGTTCTGATTTCCAAGATGCAGGACATTCAAAGAGTCTTTATGTATCATGGAGCAGAACATAAATGTATTAACTGCGTAGAGAGCGGAAAAGCGCTTACTGTTGAAAATGTAATGAAGAGTTCCCGTTTTCATAAACGATGCGGAACTAGTTTTCTGTTCTTTGTCATTATTATCAGTATTATTTTCTTTATCGGATTTTTTGCGATTGTGCCGGTCAAAACAATGTGGATGCGTGTTGTGATTCGTGTTCTGCTTGTGCCGGTTGTTGCGGGTGTTTCTTATGAATTTATCCGCCTTGCCGGAAACAGTGAAAATAAAGTTGTTGCGCTGTTATCAAAACCAGGACTTTGTATGCAGAAACTTACGACAAAAGAGCCAACACCGGATATGGCAGAGGTTGCGATTATGGCAGTAGAAGCGGTATTTGACTGGAAAGCATATCTGCGTGAGAATTTTGAAAATGCCGAAGGAGAAATAAAAAAAGCAGAAGAGGCAGAACATACAGCAGGAGAAGCAAATGATAACTTATAGAACTCTGCTTTCGGAGGGAAAAGAAGTCCTTCAAAAAGCAAAGATAATGGATTTTGAGATAGATGCATGGCTGTTAATGGAATTTGTATTTCAAATTGACCGTGCCCGCTTTTTTCTGGAACAAAATGAAACGGTGGAAGAAGAAAAAGCAGAAACATACCGCAGGCTGTTAGCCGAGAGGGCAAAACATATTCCGGTTCAGCAGATTACGCATGAAGCATGGTTTTTCGGTCTGCCTTTTTATGTCAATGAGAATGTGCTGATACCAAGACAGGATACGGAAGTGTTGATAGAAGAAGTGCTGTCAGCTGTAAAGAAGTATAGCATACAGACACCAAAAATCCTGGATATGTGTACGGGCAGTGGATGTATTTTGCTGAGTCTGCTTGCAAATATAGAAGGCGCAGAGGGAATTGGAGCAGATTTATCTGAAAAAGCACTTGAGGTTGCACAAAAAAATGGCAGTCTGCTGAATTTAAAAGCAGAGTGGTGTTTAAGCAATTTATTTTCCCATATAAATGGAAAGTATGATATAATCGTGTCAAACCCGCCTTATATTGAGAGTGCAGTGATTGAAACCTTGATGGAAGAAGTAAGGGAACATGAACCGAGAATGGCACTGGATGGTAAGGAAGATGGTTTGTATTTTTACCGTGAAATTACAAAGCAGGCCGGAGTTTATCTAAATGCCGGAGGAATTTTAGCATTTGAGATTGGATATAATCAGGGAGAAGCAGTCAGCCAAATGCTTAAAGAAGAACAATATGAAGAAATAAAAGTAGTAAAAGACCTGGCAGGACTTGACAGGGTAGTAATTGGAAGAAAAAAACAGGAGGATTCCCATGTTTGATAAATTAGATGATATTTTAATTCGTCTGGAAGAAGTATTAAATGAATTAAATGAACCGACAGTGGCAAATGACACTGTAAGATTTCAGAAACTGATGAAAGAACAAAGTGACTTACAGCCGATTGCAGACGCTTATACAGAGTATAAAAACTGTAAGCAGACCGTAGAAGACAGCCTGATGATGTTAGAGGAAGAAACAGATGAAGAGATGAAAGAAATGCTCAAAGAAGAACTTTCTGATGCAAAGAAACGAATCGAAGAGTTAGAGCATGAATTAAAAATCTTATTACTTCCGAAAGACCCGAATGATGATAAAAACGTAATTGTTGAAATTCGTGCAGGTGCAGGTGGAGATGAAGCTGCGTTGTTTGCTTCTGAAATCTATCGTATGTATGTAAAATTTGCAGAGTCTCAAAACTGGAAAACAGAAATGCTCAGCTTAAATGAAAACGGAATTGGCGGATTCAAGGAAGTTACCTTTATGATTACCGGACGCGGTGCTTATTCCAAATTAAAATACGAAAGTGGTGTACATCGTGTACAGCGTGTGCCGGAGACAGAAAGTGGCGGAAGAATTCATACTTCAACAATTACTGTAGCCGTAATGCCTGAGGCAGAAGAAGTTGATGTTGTAATCGATGAGAAGGATATCCGTATCGATGTAATGCGTGCATCAGGAAACGGTGGACAGTGTGTCAATACAACGGACTCTGCTGTACGACTGACTCATTACCCGACCGGAATCGTGATCTACAGCCAGACAGAGAAATCACAGCTGCAGAATAAAGAGAAGGCATTCCGACTGCTTCGTTCCAAACTGTATGACCTGGAGCTTGAGAAGAAACAGGCTTCTGAGGCAGCAGAGAGAAGAAGCCAGATCGGTACAGGAGACCGTTCTGAAAAGATCAGAACATATAACTTCCCACAGGGAAGAGTAACAGATCACAGAATCAAGCTGACACTTCATAAACTGGATAGCATTCTGAATGGTGATCTGGATGAAGTGATCGACAGCCTGATTGCAGCGGATCAGACAGCGAAGCTTGCAAAGATGGAGGAGTAGTACAAGGATGATACCGGAATTCAAACGACCGGAACTGGAAGACAAAGAACTGATTGACTATTATTTTGCACAGGCTCCAAGCAGAAGCTGTGAGAGAACATTTGCGAATGTATATCTCTGGTCCAGACAGTATAAAGTGAAATATGCAATCCTTCATGATGCACTTGTATTTCGTGATGAAGGAGACGGACATACTTATGCTTACCCGGTAGGAAAGCCGGAAGCTGTCAAAGCTGCATTGGAAGAATTGATGAAGATCTGCGAGGAAGAAGGCTGTGAATTTGGCCTTTACTGTGTGACACCGGAGAATTTTTCACAGATGGAAGAGTGGTATCCGGGACAGTTCCAGATCGAATACGACAGAGATCAGGCAGATTACATCTATGAGACGGAGAAGCTTGTAACACTTGCAGGAAAGAAGCTTCACGGAAAGCGAAACCATATTAATAAGTTTAAGCAGCTTTATCCGGACTGGTCTTACGAATCACTCAGTGATGAGAATGTAGAAGCGTGCTTTCAGATGGCTCTGAAGTGGAGAAATTCGAATGGATGTAATGATGATCCTGAGAAGAACGCAGAGATGTGCGTTTCATTGAATTCCCTCCGTTTATACAAAGAACTCGGCTTTAAAGGCGGAGTGTTGAGAAATGGCGAAAAAATTGTTGCTTTTACAGTAGGGGAAGAACTGTGCAAGGATACATTTGTTGTTCATATTGAGAAAGCATTTGCAGATGTACAGGGAGCATACCCTATGATTAATCAGCAGTTTGTTGAACATGAATGTATGGATTACACTTATGTGAACAGAGAAGATGATGCCGGGGAAGAAGGACTCCGTAAGGCAAAATTATCTTATCGTCCGGCTTTTTTGGAAGAGAAAGGGTTTGTGACAAGAATAGGAGGACAGCAATGATTTCAAAAAAAATGGAAAACATGGTAGCGAACAGTTCTGCAATCCGTGCGATGTTTGAAGAGGGCAACCGTCTTGCAGCAAAATACGGAGCAGAGAATGTATTTGACTTCAGTTTGGGAAATCCGAATGTTCCGGCACCGGAAGCGGTAAAGAAAGCAATGATCGAGATCCTTTCCGAAGAGGATCCGATCGTGCTTCACGGTTATACGAACAGCAATGCAGGTTATGAGGATGTGAGACAGGCAGTTGCTGATTCCTTAAATGAACGCTTTGGAACAAACTTTGCTTCCCGCAATATCACGATGACAGTCGGAGCAGCAGGAGGTCTTAATGTGATTTTGAAATCACTGCTGAATCCAGGTGATGAAGTTGTTGTGTTTGCGCCTTATTTTGGAGAATACAGAAGCTATACGGATAATTATGACGGTGTGATCGTGGAGATATCTCCGGATACAGAGACATTCCAGCCAAAGCTTGATGAGTTTGAGAAAAAGCTGTCGCCAAAGACAAAGGCAGTCATCGTTAATACGCCGAATAATCCGACAGGTGTTGTTTATTCCGAAGAGACGATCCAGAAGCTGGCAGCGATTCTTGAGAAGAAACAGAAAGAATTTGGAACAGAGATTTATCTGATCTCAGATGAACCATACAGAGAACTTGCTTATGACGGAGTGGAAGTTCCATATCTCACAAAGTATTATGCAAATACAGTTGTAGGATATTCTTTCAGTAAATCACTTTCTCTTCCGGGAGAACGTATCGGTTATCTTGTAATTCCGGATGAAGTGGCAGACAGTGAGAAACTGAACGCCGCAGCTAACGTTGCAACGAGAATTCTTGGATTTGTCAATGCACCGACACTGCAGCAGAAAGTGGTGAAGGCATGTCTGAATGAGAAGACAGATATTTCATATTATGACAGAAACAGAGAGACTCTTTATAATGGATTGAAAGAACTTGGATTTGAGTGCATCAAACCGGAAGGAGCATTTTATCTCTTTGTAAAATCACCGGTTGCAGATGAAAAAGAATTTTGTAATACCGCGAAGAAATACAATATTCTGATCGTTCCGGGAAGCTCTTTTGGATGTCCCGGATATGTCAGAATGGCGTATTGTGTAGCATATGAGACAATTGTAAATGCACTTCCAAAATTTGCGGAGCTTGCGAGAGAGTATAGATAGAGGTAGTACCATGGCTGTAAGAGAAGAACTTTTGAGAAATATACGTAGCGTAGAACCATATGTACCGGGCGAGCAGCCACAGCATAAGGTTGTGAAACTGAATACAAATGAGAATCCATATCCTCCGGCACCGGGAGTGGAACGTGTTCTGAAAGAGATGGACACAGACCGTTTTCGCCTGTATCCGGATCCAACTGCGGACGAACTCGTTGGAAGTCTCGCAGATTATTATGGTGTAGGAAAAGACCAGGTCTTTGTAGGAGTTGGATCTGATGATGTGATTTCTATGTGTTTCCTTACATTTTTTAATTCAGATCTCCCAATTCTCTTCCCGGATATTACATATTCGTTTTATAAAGTCTGGGCAGAATTATATCGGATTCCTTATCACTGTCCAGAACTTGATGAAAACTTTAAGATTGTGAAAGAGGATTATTATGCTGAAAACGGCGGAATTATTTTCCCGAATCCAAATGCGCCGACAGCAATTTATGAAGATCTTGAATTTGTAGAAGATATCTTAAAGCAGAACAGGAATTCTATCGTGATCGTAGATGAGGCGTATATTGATTTTGCGGGAAGATCTGCGATGGAACTGATCGATAAATATGATAATCTTATTGTGACACAGACTTTCTCAAAGGCAAGAAGTATGGCTGGTATGCGAATCGGATATGCAATCTCGAATCCAGATCTGATCCGCTGCCTGAATGATGTGAAATATTCTTTTAACTCTTACACGATGAATCAGACAGCTCTTGCCTGTGGTGTGGAAGCGGTTGAAGACAAAGCATATTTTGAAGAAGGAGTTCGTAAAATAGTTGAAACAAGAGAATGGGCAAAAGAAGAGCTCAGGAAACTTGGTTTTGTTTTCCCGGATGCAAAGGCGAATTTTATTTTTGCAAGACATCCAGAGGTTGATGCGAATGAACTTTTCCAGGCTTTGAAAGAGAATAATATCTTTGTCAGACATTGGAATGCACCACGAATCGATCAGTATCTGAGAATTACAATCGGTACAAGAGAAGAGATGGAGACGCTTTTTGATTTTTTGAGAACATATATAAAGGAGAAATAACTGAATGAGTGAAGCTTTAATCAACTGGTTTATGGTGACACTGGGCGGAAAGGTCGGTAAGGAATTTATTCTCTTCCTGATCTCAATGGTTCCGATTCTGGAATTGCGTGGAGGACTGCTTGCAGCAGGACCGGCATTTTTGAATGTGGAACTTGCAAAAGCAGTACCTATCTGTGTGATTGGAAATCTTGTTCCAATTCCATTCATCCTTTTACTGATTACAAAGATCTTTGACTGGATGAAAGGAACGAAGCGTTTGAAGCCGATGGTGGAGAAGCTGGAGAAGAAGGCAATGAGTAAAAGTGACAAGATAGAGAAATATGAATTCTGGGGTCTTGTACTTTTTGTTGGAATTCCTCTTCCTGGAACAGGAGCGTGGACAGGATCACTGATCGCAGCTCTGCTTGGAATCCGCTTTAGAAAAGCTTTTCCGGCAGTTGTTGTTGGTGTCTGCCTCGCAGCATTTATTATGTCAGTCATTTCCTATGGAATTATTGGCGGTATTTTTGGATAAGATAAATATGCAAAGGAAGTGATTCTTATGTTACTGAAAGATAATGAAGAAAAGAGAAATATAGCCTGGAGAACAGTTATGACGGTTACTTCAGTTCTGATTATTCTGATCGTTGTTTTTTTCGCTGTGAAGCTTTTTACTTCCAATCCTCTGACAGGAAACTGGGAGAACACAGATGATGGAATGAAGCTGACGATCAAGAATAACGGGACAATGAATATTGTGCAGACTTTGGATGAGAGTACAGTCAGCGTTCCTGTTGATTATACAATTGACATGGAATATAAGCGTTTTGCAATCCATGTGAACGAAGAAAAGATAGCAAAACAGGCTGAAAAGACAAAAGACTGTTCCAAACAGGAGCTTCAGGATATTGCGGATGTGATGGAAGGAACTTACGAATACAGCGTGGAACAGAACGTACTGACACTGACTGATTCAGAATATGGAAGTCAGAAGACATTTGAAAAAAGTGGAAAGTAAACGGTGATTCTGCCTCAGCAGATGACACAGAAAGAACTTGCAGAGCAGTGGAAACAGGGGGTACAGATCATGTACAGAAATCAGACGAAAGAAGTAAGAATTGGGGATGTTGTGATTGGGGGAGACCATCCGATAGCAATCCAGTCTATGACAAATACAAGGACAGAAGATGTAGAAGCCACAGTGGAGCAGATCCTGCGTCTGGAAAAAGCAGGATGTGAGATTATCCGCTGTACAGTTCCGACAATGGAGGCTGCAAAAGCAATCAAAGAGATTAAAAAACAGATTCATATTCCGCTTGTTGCAGACATTCATTTTGATTATAAGATGGCAATCGCAGCAATTGAGAATGGAGCTGATAAGATTCGTATCAATCCGGGGAATATCGGTGCAAAAGAACGGGTACAGGCAGTAGTAGACAAAGCGAAAGAGTACAATGTTCCAATCCGTGTCGGCGTAAACAGTGGTTCTCTTGAGAAACATCTGCTCGAGAAATATGGTGGTGTTACTGCAGAAGGGATCGTGGAGAGTGCGCTGGATAAAGTTCATCTGATCGAGTCTATGGGCTATGACAACCTTGTTGTCAGCATTAAATCTTCTGATGTTCTGATGTGTGTGAAGGCGCATGAGCTGATCGCTAAGGAATGCCCATATCCGCTTCATGTTGGAATTACAGAGTCTGGAACTGTATATTCAGGAAATGTGAAATCTTCTGTAGGACTTGGAATCATTCTCCATGAGGGAATCGGTAATACAATTCGTGTTTCCCTGACAGGAGATCCGGTAGAAGAGATCCGTACAGCAAAACTGATTCTTAAGACACTTGGACTTCGCAAGGGAGGTATTGAAGTTGTATCCTGTCCGACTTGTGGAAGAACAAGAATTGATCTGATCAAGCTTGCAAACCAGGTAGAAGAGATGGTAGCAGACATTCCGCTTGATATTAAAGTTGCAGTTATGGGATGTGTTGTAAACGGACCTGGAGAGGCAAAAGAAGCCGATATCGGAATTGCAGGAGGTATCGGGGAAGGACTTTTGATCAAGAAGGGTGAGATCATCAAGAAGGTAAAGGAAGAAGAACTTCTTGATACTTTAAGACAGGAGTTATTGAATTGGAACAAATAAAGAATGAAAAAACATTTTTTCATGTATTTCCCACATTGAAAGTAGAAGAGGAATTTAAAGTCCTCTTTGCTGATGTGGAAGTTAAGAAAATCACGACTAATTCCGGTCGTGATTTTCTGCATGTACATTTAAAGAGTCATCATCTGATCCCAAAGAAGAAAATATGGCAGATGGAGCAGCGGATCAAAGAGCAGCTCTTTGGAACATCTTCTGTAAAACTTCAGATTCTGGAAGAGTATGAGCTGTCTGAGCTTTATACACCGGAAGCGGTGATGGAAGAGTACAAGGAGAGTTTGATTCTTGAACTGAAAGAAATCAGTGTCCTTGCTGCAAACATGTTTTCACAGGCAGAAGTGAACTATGAAGAGGGAAATGTCGTCCGTCTGGAGCTTCTTGATACGATTGTTTCCGAAGGAAGAAAAGAAGAAATCATGAATCTGCTGGACGATGTATTCAGGAATCGTTTTCATATGAATGTTGATATCCGGGTTACATATAAAGAAAACGAGGGTCAGGGAAGCAGAGAATATGACGAGCAGAGGATTCAGCAGGAAATTAATGCAATCTTTGAACGGCGCGCGAAACAGAGAGGCGAATATGAGGAGCGAAAGTCTGCTGTGGAGGCAAAGAAGAAGTCATCCGAATCAGGAAGCTCGTCTTCCGGAGAAAAGAAAGCAGAGACTTCAGGAAAATCTTCTTCAGGAAATGCATCCGTTTCGGGCGGAAAGAAAGAGTTCAAAAAGAAGGAATTCCGCAAGAAGGATTATGTGCGTCCGGTGAAGATCGGAGACGATCCGAACCTGATCTACGGAAAGAATTTTGAAGATGAGCCAATCAAATTGGAACAGGTTGTTTCTGAGATGGGTGAGATCACAATTCATGGTAAGATTATCAATTTTGATACACGGGAGATCAGAAATGAGAAGACAATCATTATCTTTGCTGTGACTGATTTTACGGATACAATCACGATCAAGATGTTTGCCAGAAATGATCAGTTACCGGAGATTCTCGGAGATTTGAAGAAAGGTGCTTTCGTTAAAATCAAAGGCGTGACGACAATTGATAAATTCGATGGTGAACTGACAATCGGTTCAATTACCGGAATCAAGAAGATTGGAGACTTTACGGTCTCAAGGCAAGATCTCAATCCAACGAAACGTGTAGAACTTCATTGCCATACAAAGATGAGCGATATGGATGGAGTTTCTGAAGTGACAGATATCGTCCGCAGAGCACATGACTGGGGACACCCGGCGATTGCAATTACAGATCATGGTGTAGCCCAGGCGTTCCCGGTTGCAAATCACTATATTGAGACATTGGATAAAGATGATCCGTTTAAAGTTCTATATGGTGTGGAAGGCTATGTGGTCGATGACTTAACTGAGATTGCAGTTAATGCAAAAGATCAGACATTGGATGATACCTATATTGTTTTTGATATCGAGACAACAGGATTCAGTTCTATCCGTGACAGAATTATTGAGATTGGAGCTGTGAAGGTTGAGAATGGGCAGATTGTAGACAAGTTCAGTACCTTTGTAAATCCGGAACGCCCGATTCCTTTCGAAATCACAAACCTGACAAGTATTACAGATGAGATGGTGCTGGATGCTCCGACAATCGAGGTTGTGCTGCCACAGTTTCTCGAATTTATTGGTGAGGGCGCATTGGTTGCGCATAACGCAGGATTTGATGTTGGGTTTATCGAACAGAATTGTCGTGTGCTTGGTCTGGAACAGGAATTCACAGCTGTTGATACAGTGGCTCTTGCACGTGTGCTGCTTCCGACCCTTTCGAAATATAAATTGAATCTGGTTGCAAAAGCACTTGGAATTTCATTAGAAAATCATCATCGTGCGGTTGATGATGCAGGGGCAACAGCAGAAATTTTTGTAAAATTTGTTGAAATGCTCAAAGATCAGCACATCATGAACTTAAAAGAAATGAACAAGTTTGGGGATCGTAATGTTAATGCAATCCGTAAGATGCCGACACATCATATTATTTTGATCGCACAGAATGATATTGGAAGATATAATCTGTATCAGCTGATCACGGCATCTCATATGACATATTATGCAAGAAGACCGAGAATTCCGAAAAGTCTGATCAATGAACACAGAGAAGGAATCATCATTGGAAGTGCCTGTGAGGCAGGAGAATTATACCGTGCGGTTCTTGAAAAACAGTCTGCACAGCAGATTGCGAGACTGGCAGATTTCTATGATTATTATGAAATCCAGCCAATTGGAAATGATATGTTTATGCTCGAAGATGAGAAAACGCCGAATATCAATACAGAGGAAGATCTGCGTAACGTAAACCGGGAGATTGTTGAACTTGGAGAGAAATTCGGTAAGCCGGTTGTAGCAACCTGTGACGTTCATTTCCTTGATCCGGAGGATGAAGTTTATCGCCGGATCATCATGGCAGGAAAAGGATTCAAAGACGCAGATAATCAGGCACCGCTGTTCCTTCGCACAACAGATGAAATGTTGGAAGAGTTTGCATATCTTGGTTCTGCGAAGGCGAGAGAAGTTGTTATAGAAAATCCACAGAAGATCGCACGTATGGTAGAGAAAATCTCACCGGTAAACCCAAACAAGTGTCCTCCGGTAATCGCGGATTCCGATCAGGAGCTTCGAGATATCTGTTATCGTAAAGCACATGAAATGTATGGAGAAGATCTTCCGGTACAGGTGTCTTCCAGACTTGAGAAAGAGCTGAACTCTATTATTTCCAACGGCTATGCCGTTATGTATATCATTGCACAGAAACTGGTATGGAAGTCCAATGCGGATGGGTATCTTGTTGGTTCCCGTGGATCAGTAGGTTCGTCTTTTGTTGCAACGATGTCCGGAATCACGGAGGTTAATCCGCTAAGCCCTCACTATTACTGTGAAAAATGTCATTACAGTGATTTTGAGTCTGAAGAGGTTCGTGCATTTGCCGGAGGCTGTGGTTATGACATGCCGGATAGAAATTGTCCTGTGTGCGGAGAAAAACTGGTCAAGGCCGGGTTTGATATTCCGTTTGAAACATTCCTTGGTTTCAAGGGAGATAAAGAGCCGGATATTGACCTGAACTTCTCCGGAGATTACCAGGCGAAGGCTCATAAATATACAGAGGTTCTCTTTGGTGAGGGTCATACATTCAAAGCCGGAACGATCGGTACGCTGGCAGATAAGACAGCATATGGATTTGTGAAAAACTATTATGAAGAACGTGGTCAGAGAAAGCGTGGCTGTGAGATTGAACGAATTACAGAAGGATGTACCGGAATCCGGCGAAGTACCGGACAGCATCCGGGAGGAATCGTAGTACTTCCGCACGGACACAGCATCAATGAGTTTACACCGGTGCAGCATCCGGCCAACGATATGGAATGTGGCATTACAACGACACATTTTGATTACCATTCCATTGACCATAACCTTTTGAAACTTGATATTCTCGGACATGATGATCCTACGATGATTCGTACATTGGAAGACTATATCACCTCCGATGCAATGGAAAATGAATATAATGAGGAGCATCCTTTCGTTGCAACGGATATTCCGCTGGATGACAAGAAAGTAATCGAACTATTCCATGGCACAGAAATTCTCGGAATCAAACCGGAAGACATCGACGGCTGTAAGCTTGGATGTCTTGGAATCCCGGAGTTCGGTACGGATTTCGTTATTCAGATGGTGCAGGATACAAAACCTCAGACGTTATCAGATTTGATCCGAATTTCCGGTCTGTCACATGGAACGAACGTGTGGCTCGGAAATGCACAGGAACTTGTAAAATCCGGAAAAGCAACCATTTCTACGGCAATCTGTACCCGTGACGATATCATGATCTATCTGATCAACAAAGGAGTGGAAAGTGCACTGGCCTTTACAATTATGGAGAGTGTGCGTAAAGGAAAAGGATTGAAACCGGAGTGGGAAGAAGCGATGAAAGCTCAGGATGTACCGGACTGGTATATATGGTCCTGTAAGAAGATCAGCTACATGTTCCCAAAGGCTCATGCGGCAGCCTATGTTATGATGGCTTATCGTATCGCTTATTGTAAGATCAATTATCCGCTTGCTTATTATGGAGCATATTTTGGAATCCGTGCGGATGCATTTTCTTATGCGATCATGTGTCAGGGCAAGGATAAACTGAATTACTACATGAAAGATTATAAAAAACGAAGTGATACCCTGACGAAAAAAGAACAGGATGTCATGAAAGATATGAAGATTGTCCAGGAAATGTACGCACGAGGACTGGAGTTTATGCCGATTGATATTTACCGGGCGAAGGCGAAGATGTTTCAGATCATTGACGGAAAACTGATGCCGTCTCTTGCCAGCATCGAAGGAATGGGAGATAAGGCGGCGGAAGCTGTGGAAGAAGCTTCAAAAGACGGTCCATATCTCTCACTGGATGATTTCCGTCAGAGGACAAAAGTAAGTAAGACAGTGATCGATCTGATGGCAGAACTGGGATTATTTGGGAATCTTCCACAGAGTAATCAGCTTTCCTTGTTTGATTTTTCGTAGGAAATGCGCTAGACGGATGTAAAGTGCTGTGCTATAATGACTACAACGCTTTGACGTGGTAAAGCTTTAATGGAGGAAGAGATAATGTACGATTTCGATGAGATTATGAACACAGACCCAGAGATAGCAGATGCAATAAAAGCAGAGATGGAGAGACAGAACTCCCATATCGAGCTGATCGCCTCTGAGAACTGGGTGAGCAAAGCAGTCATGGCAGCTATGGGAAGCCCTCTGACTAATAAGTATGCAGAAGGATAT
>ENA-ORTB01002830-ORTB01002830.1-human-gut-metagenome-genome-assembly--contig:-NODE-2830-length-15059-cov-2.728139_pt1 | contig 15059 bp, 12 predicted proteins | sample MGYA00241905_ERZ509174 | MGnify/ENA primary metagenome ERZ509174 (study PRJEB26280, sample SAMEA2338851) | human gut metagenome | biome: human gut; feature: human-associated habitat; material: faeces... | reverse complement strand
ATGATCGGCAGCTTAGCGCCACAGGGAATGAACGTGGTGGTCATGACCGTCATGCGGCGGTCCTTCTCGTTCTCGATGGTCTTGGTGGCCATGACGCCGGGGACGCCGCAGCCCGAGGACACGAGCATGGGGATAAAGGACTTACCGGACAGGCCAAAGCGGCGGAACACGCGGTCCATGATAAAGGCGACGCGGGCCATGTAGCCGCAGTCCTCCAGGAAGGACAGCATCACGAACAGCAGGAACATCTGCGGCACAAAGCCGAAGATGGCGCCCAGGCCGCCAACGATACCGTCGCAGACCAGCGAATCGACCAGGCCACCGTCCTCGGTGCCACCCGCCACGAGGGCGTCGTGCACCATGGTGGTGATACCCGGGACATAGGGGCCGTACTGTGCCGGGTCGACCGAGTCGGCATTGTCACCCGCAGCCTCGACGGCCGCGTCGTAGGCGTCGCGACCCTGGCCGAGCACATACCAACCGTCGGTGCCAAAGAGCTGATCGTTGGTGAAGTCGGTCACCGTTCCGCCCAGGGTGGAAACGGCGATGTAGTACACGCAGAACATGATGACCACAAAGATCGGCAGGCCCAGGATACGGTTGGTAACCACACGGTCGATCTTCTCGGAGGTGCTCATCTTTGCCGGAGCCTTGGTGAGGCACTCGTCAATGATGTGGGCAATCACGCCGTAACGCTCGCCGGTGATGATGGACTCGGCGTCGTCGTCGCAGTCCTGCTCGCACTGGGCGACCAGCTGCTCCACGCGAGCGGCCTTCTCCTTGGTGAGGTTGATGAGCTTGCAGGCGTCCGCGTCGCGCTCAAACAGTTTGACGGTGTAGTAGCGACGCTTGTTGGCGGGAACGCTCGCCGGAAGGTTGTTCTCGATGTGCGTCAGAACGTCCTCGATGGAGGAGTCGAACTTGTGCTCCGGCACCTGGCCCTTGGAGGCAGCGGACTTTTTGACCTGCTCGAACAGCTCCGTAATGCCCTTGTTCTTAAGGGCCGAGATCATCATGACCGGGCAGCCGAGCTTCTTGGAGAGCTTGTCCGTGTCGATCTTGTCGCCGTTCTTCTCGACCAAGTCGGCCATGTTGAGGGCGACGACCACGGGCAGGCCGGTCTCGATGACCTGAAGCGCCAGGTACAGGTTGCGCTCGAGGTTGGTGGCGTCGACAACCTGGACGACCACATCGGGCTCGCCGCTCATGAGGTAATCGCGCGAGCACTGCTCCTCGGGGCTGTAGGGGGAAAGCGAGTAGATGCCGGGGAGGTCCGTGATGGTAACGTTCTTGTCGCTTAGGAGCTTGGCCTCCTTTTTCTCAACCGTGACGCCGGGCCAGTTGCCAACGTAGCCGTTGGCGCCGGTGATCAGGTTGAAAAGCGTGGTCTTGCCGCAGTTGGGGTTACCCGCCAGCGCGACATGGATCTGAGAATCCGCCATTCAATCCTTCTTCCTTGTGTGCCTGCGCTGCTTTCTCCGCGCAGGCTGGATAATGTGCTTCAAAGTTGCTGCATTAAGTTAGAAATACCTAACTTTATCTGCAGAAATATACGCCGCGAGCCCTACTGGACCTCGACGACAGCCGCCTCCTCCTTGCGGATGGAAAGCTCGTAGCCGCGCACGTTGATCTCGACCGGATCACCGAGCGGTGCAACCTTCACGACCTTGAACGAAGTGCCCTTGATGAGCCCCAGGTCCATAAGGTGGCGGCGAAGCGCACCCTCACCGTGAAGCTTGACGATGGTGGAGCTCTCGCCCACCTTAACGTCACCCAACGTCTTCATCCTCTTGTCCCCCTTTCGGTTTTTATGAAATGCTGCGGACTAACCGACGGTCATGATGTGCATGGCAACCTTGGAATCGATGCCAAAGCGTGCGCCCAGCACCGTGACGATGATATTGGCGCCACTCGAGCTCACCACGTGGATTTCGTTGCCCTCGACAAAGCCGAGGTCCTTGAGGTGGTGCTTCATGTCCTCATTGCCCTTTACACGAGACACGCGCACGGTTTCGCCCGCTTTTACCATCGAAAGCGGCATGGCCGGCATCTGCGGTCCGCAAGACATGAGTGGCTCCTAACGTCAGTTCGTCCTCAACATCGACGTGATAAAAGTTAACCACGTCTATGTTCGCTTTAGTAAACTAGCACGTGGTTAACTTTTTGGAAAGGGTCTCTATTCAGTTTTCGAAAAAGTTTCCTATACGAAACAAAAAGGCGCGGCAAAGAGCTGTCCTTTGCCGTGCCCTGTCATGCTTAGAGCGAGAGGTTTCTGATCGACGTAACGCAGGAAGCCTCGTCTACGCCCGAAACGCGGAAGATGATATCCTCGCCACACTCGCCGTAGAGAGCCATGAGGCCCATAACGTCGCGACCGTCGGTATGGCGGTCGCCGATGCTGACCGACACGTCGCTACGGTGCTTGGCAATGATGTCATAGAGCAGCGCAACCGGGCGGGCGTGTAGTCCCAACGGATCTTTAATCGTCTTTGTAAACTCGACCATGTCCCCTCCCGCGGCATCGCACATTCGGCCGGCAAAACCCAGCCACGTGGTAGTTATTGTAGCGTTAGATGCTTGTCGAGAGCCCCTCTGAACACCTCGTGGTCAAAAAGTGGCAAATATGAGCACTGTCACCAATTTAGTAGCAGCAAAATCGAGAGCAAATTGCCTACTTTGAGCGATTCGAAGAGGTTGAAAGCTGTCAAACGCCCTTTAAAGGGGGTTAGAAAAATCGATTTTGAGCCCATTTTCGCTCTGAGCAAGCCGAAAAATATGACACCTCTTTTGCAACAGTACTCATATTTAGCATTTTTTGACCACGGGGTCCAAAACCATGCCCCAAAACACAAAAGGAGGGGCCTCGTAAGGCCCCTCCTTAGGAAAGGGAATCGATTTATTCCACAGCCGTAGATTAATCCTAGCCGCTACTCCATCATATCGAGGACGGAAGGGCGAAGCTCGTTCTCGGCGGCCTCGGGATCGGTCTCGCGCAGGCGGTTGATGTAGCGGTTGTACCACATCACGGCAAGGCCCAAGAAGACAACCACACCGCCAACGTTGTAGACCAGCGTCAGCCACAGCGGCTGATCGAGCGGAATGGTGCCGCAGATAAGCACAAAGCAGAAGACCACAAGCAGGAATGCGGCAACGACCAGGCCAAAGCTGCGCGAGCCCATGCGGAAGCCACGGGGAGCGGCGTCGAAGTTCTTGCGCAGCATAAAGTAGGCAAGCAGGATCAGCAGCGGCGGGAGCAGAGCGGTGGCAGCCGTCATGTTGGTGACGATCATGAGCAGGTCGTCGAGGTTACCGGAGCCCAGGGCTGGAATGATCAGGATGGGGACGACGATGGCGAACTGCAGCCAAGCGGCGCGGGCGGGAATGCCATGCTCGTTGAGCTCGACGATCTTGCTACCAAAGACGCCCTTGGGGATCTCGGTGAAGAAAACCTTGATGGGAGCAGAGGTCCACATCATAAGGGAGCCCAGCGTGGCGGCGAGAAGGATCAAGCCGATGGCGCGCGTAGACACTTCCATGGGAATGCCAAAGTGGGCAAAGACAGCGCCGAATACGTCGAAGATACCGGTGGAGATGGCAACGCCGCCCTCGGGGATGAACAAGTTAACCAGCAGCGAAGCGCCTGCATACAGAAGGCCGATGGTCAGGCCGGCGATAACGACGGTGCGCACGAAGGCCTTGACGCCACCCTTAAGGTCGTTAAGGAACACGCCGACAGACTCAGCGCCGCCAACGCCCTGGATGATCCAGGCAAGCGTACCGAAGAAGCCCCACGCAGTTGCGAAGTTGCTCATGTCGGGAGCCATGTTAGCGGGAGTAGGAGCCGTAGCGAACTCAACGCCGCCAAAGGCAGCAGCCAGGGACAGCAGGATGAACACGGCGGTCAGGCCGAGAGCCGCGGTCGAACCGAAGGAGGAAATGGAGCCGATCCACTTAGCGCCCTTGGTCGAAACCCACGTGGCGATAGCAAAGACGACGATCTCGATAATGGTGATCCACAGCTGCGAAAGCTCGACGTTGGCACCAAAGAACACGTAGCTCGCGTAGATGATGACGTTGGGCAGGACGGACGCAAAGAAGAACAGGTTAACGAACCAGTAGCTAAATGCCGTCAGGAACGCCCAGCGACCACCCATCGAGGTCTTAACCCATGCGTACACGCCAGACTCGGAGTCCTTGTTGAGGCCGACGAACTCGGCGGTAACCAGGGTATAGGGGACAAAGTACAAAAGCGTGGCGAAGAAGAACGACGGCGCAGCTGCCAAGCCGATGGCCGCGTTGTTGTTGATGATGTTCTTGATACCGAACACGGCGGCGACCGTCATGCCCAGCAGAGCGAACGAACCAATCGTTCCTCGTTTTTCAGAGCTCATAAGCCCTCCCAATCATCTGTTAAATGTCATCTAAACCCGTCCGAGCTGCAAGTGCAAACACGGACGGCGCACCTGCTAAGGGGAATGGGGAAAAGGGAGTCAACAAAGCCATCCCCCTTAACGGCGCGAAGCAAACGCCCAGGCGGACGAATACTACTTGTTGGGGAAGGAATAACCTTCGACTGTCACGTGCAGTACCACGACGCGGGGATCCGCGGCATCGGCCACGACACGGTAGGCCTCGTCAATTTCGACGACGGCAACGCCGCCGGTGGGAATCGTCACGGTCTCCCCCGTACCCTCAAAGCGCTCGCGATCATCGATATCGCTGTAGGCGCGGGTGCAGGTGAGGCCTGCCTTGGGGGCAACCTCGACGGTCAGGTCGCCGTCGAGCGGAGCGAGCACGGCATGGTAGCGACGGTGACCGACCAGATCGGCAGTAGCCGCCTCGTGGGCGTTCACCCACCAATACACCAGCGAGTCGCCGATAGAGTACGCCACATCGTGCTGCAGTTCAGAAACGCCGTCGAGTGCCTGACCGGTACGCATCCACTTCTTGACGGACTTCATCTGGGCGTCGAAATCGGCACGCGAGTTAAAGATATGCATGACTTATGCCTCCTTAATGGGTGCCAGCGCCTGAGCCAGATCGGCAGACGTCAGCGGTCGCAGGGACACCTCAAAGCTGAAGCTCTCAAAACGGGTGCGATAGGAATCGAGCACCTCGGAACCCCAAGAGTTCGAGCCAAGGCCGAGCAGCTGGTCGTTGATGTTGACCGTAACCGTGTCGCCCGGGACAAGATCGTAGACATGCTTGGCGTTATCGATAGCCTCGCAGCTATAGGGCCATGCGGAGAACGAGAACGGATTGGAAGCGGCGTCGCTCGGACGCGTCACGACCAGACCGTCACCGTGGCTGGAACGCAGGGCAACCCAGCGGGTACCCTCGCGGTTGGCACAGTCCTGAGGCATAACGTAGGGCGTGAACATGTCGTCGACCGTAGTGCGGTAATGACCGACCGGGTTGGCGCGCAGCGAGTCCGGATAGTTCTCGCCCGGGCCGTGGCCATACCACTCGACGGCACGATCACAACCGGGAACCTCGAAGGAGATGCCGATGCGCGGGATGATATCCGAGTAATCGCCGTAGGGCTCGCCGGAAACCTTGAGGTCGACGCGGCCACTCGGAAGCACGGTATAGACGAGCTCGACGCGCATGCCGAACGCGCGGACGGGAGGAGCGATACGCTGGCTCACGGTAACGACGACCGCATTGTCGTCCTGCTTCCAAGAAACATTGCGGGTAGACGTCTGCATCACATCGATGAAGTTGTCCTTCCACAGGGAGTCATACTCTTGGGCGTGGTTGTCGACGAGCGGATGCCAAAAACCAACCTGGGGACCGGAGGTCATGACGTCGCGACCGGATGCCTTCCACTCGCTCACGGTACCGTTGACCTTGCTGAAGGTCAGCTCGCCGTTGAGGGAGTGAATGTGGATCTCCTGCTCGGTCTCCTCGACCGTAAGCTCGGGGCGCACGGGGGCGACAATTGCCGGCGCCGGATGGTTTGCGATGGCAAACTGGCTTGCGCCCAGTTGGAACATCGGTTCGCACCAGACGTGAGCGGCCATAGTGTAGGCGTGCACGGTCAGCAGGGTCTCGCCCACTGCGGCCTCGCGAATCACCAGCGGAAGCTGGACGGACTCGCCGGGGGCAACCGCGCCGGGCATGAGCGTCTTGCGGCAGACCACGTCGCCGTCCACCAGGGTCTCCGCCGACAGGCAGACATCCTCAAGGGTGGTAAACCAACGCTTGTTGGTGACGGTCAGCTCGCCCGCCTCGTCGTCATAAGCCATGCGAACCGGGCAGATGACCTGGCCGTACTCGGTAAGGCCCGGGCTCGGCTGCTGCCAGGGGAACACCATGCCATCGATGCAGAAGTTGCTGTTGTTGGGGTAATCGCCGTTGTCGCCGCCATACATATCGTAGGCAATGCCGTCCTCGGTCACAGCAGCCAGACCGTGGTCGCACCATTCCCAGATAAACTGGCCTTGGATGCAATCCCAGCGATCGAAGACCTCCTGATACTCGGACAGGCCTCCGGGGCCGTTGCCCATGGAGTGACCGTACTCGCAGTTGATGCGCGGCTTGGGGAATGGATGCTCACCAAAGTCGTTCATCTGCGACACGCGGGAGTACATGGTGGAGATAACGTCGACGGTATCGGCGTTGCGATCCTCCTCGTAATGGACCGGACGACCATCGAGCTCGTGAGCCTTGGCGTACATCGCGCGGATGTTGCAGCCATAGCCGCTCTCGTTGCCCATCGACCACATAATGATGCAGGCGTGATTGCGCTCCTGCATCACCAGGCGCTCAATGCGGTCGACGTAGGCCGGCTCCCATGCCGGGTCGTCGGTGACCAGGGCGATATTGCCGATATTCTCGAAGCCGTGGCTCTCCATATCGGTCTCGGCGACCAGCATGATGCCGTACTCGTCGCACAGCTCGTAGAAGCGCGGATCGTTGGCGTAGTGGGACGTGCGCACCGCGTTGATGTTGTGCTGCTTCATGAGCTCCAGGTCGCGGCGCATGCGATCGAGGCCCACGGCGCGGCCCTTGTGATCGTCGTGATCGTGGCGGTTGACGCCATGCATCTTAAAGTAGGTGCCGTTAAGGTAGATATGATTGCCCTCGACCGTCACCTCGGCAAGGCCTTGGCGATGCGGAACGTACTCGCTGATCTCGTCGCCGTCGTAGACCTCAAGCGTAAGGTCATAGAGGAAGGGGTCCTCGGGGTTCCAGAAGTGGGCATCGGCAACGCTGCACTCGGCATGGCCGTCGACGCACTCGCCCGTAGCCACCACGTTCTCGCCATCGCTGAGCGTAAACACAACGCGGGAAGAGCCCTCGGCAACCGTATCGAGCGTGATCAGAGCGGCATCGCCCTCGCGGTGCGTGCGGAACCTAAAGTCGACCAGGTGCGCGGCGGGACGCTGCATAAGGTACACATCGCGGAAGATGCCCGATGCCCACCACATGTCCTGGTCCTCGATGTAGCTACCATCGCTGTACTGCAGAACCTTGACCGCAAACAGGTTGTCGCCCTCGACGAGCGCGTCGGTCACGTCAAACTCGGCGGACAGGCGCGAACCCTTGGTCATGCCGATAAACTTGCCGTTGACATACAGCTCGCCATAGCTCTCGATGCCGTCAAAGCGAATGATCTCGCGAGCGCCGGCAGGCACGGCGGGAAGTTTGACGATGCGCTGGTAGACGCCCGTAGGGTCGTCGGAGGGAACGAACGGCTGATCCACCGGGAACGGAAAACCCTCGTCGGTGTAGGCAAGGTTGCCATAGCCGTCCACCTGCCACAGGTGCGGAACCTCCACGTGATCCCACTCGGGCTCGTACGTGGAGAGCTCCTCGTTGGAGACGGCAGCGGGGCCCTCAAAGAGGCGGAACTGCCACGAGCCGGACAGCTGGACAAATCCGCGCGACAGCTCGCGGCTGTACGTAGCGGCGAGATCGGCGGTCTCATAACCCATAAAGTACGCATGGGGTGCCAGGCGGTTCCTGTGGGTGAGCGCTTGGTTTTCCCAATCGTTAATGGCGTCCATGGTGATGCTCCTTCGTCATCGTAGTGCTTCTTTGTGCAACCGGTTGTCCTTATCTTACGGGCGGTACAAAAATCTGTGCAACCGGTTGTCCGCCGAACGGTCGATTTTGTCGGATTAACGGTGCAACCGGTTGTACAACCATGCTACTTATGTCACCCTAAGCTTAGGTGCACAGCACGGGGCATCGTTCTTGAACTCACAGGCAACTGTCGCGCCTGCCTATGTCTCGCCCATACATGCCGTGCTCAGTCGCAGTTTGATTGCAAAACGACACCGGCCACCGGATACCATGGACGCCGTTCACGCGCGCTACAGTAATCTGTATCCGCATTAGCCTTTATCGATAGCCCACCGACCCAATTGCACAGGAGACGCCATGACCCAACCAGCACGCACCGCACCCACGCTTGCCGAGGTTGCTGAAGCTGCCGGTGTTTCGCGCTCCACGGCATCGCGTGCCCTCAACGACTCCCCCCGCATTAGCGAGGAAACTAAAAAGCGCGTCCGCGCAGCGGCGAAAAAGGTTAACTTCGTTCCCAACGCACGCGGCCGGGCGCTCGCCGTCGGACGCACGGAAATTATCGCCGTACTGGTTACCGAGCCTTTGAGCGAGCTGTTTAGCGATCCCACCTACAGTGAGTTTTTAAGCGGCATTACCGAGGAACTTTCGGAGTCATCTTACTTGCCCGTGATCTTGCAGGCATCTTCCTCGCATGAGCGCAACCGCGCACGCGAGCATTTTGAGCGCCGCTCGTTTGACGCCGTCATCGACGTCTCGCCCTACAAGGGCAGTGAGCTGCTCGAGGTGCTGCGCGAGCTGGGCGTACCCACTGTGTTATGCGGCCAGCTCGAGGGCCATCCCTATCGCGACGTGTTCTCGACGGTCTACTCCGACGACGAAGAGGGCGGACGCTTTGCGGCGCTCGCTATGAAAGATCGCGGACGCAAGGACATTGTTGCCGTGCTGGGGCCGCAGGATAACCCCGCCGTCGTCGACCGCCTTCGCGGCTACCGTGCAATTTTGGGCGAAAGCCTTCCGGATGAAAATGTCATCTATACCGGATGGAGCAGCGGAGACGGCTACCAAGCCACGCGGCGGTTGCTCGCGCGCGAAATACATGCCGACGGCGTGCTATGCGGATCGGACCGTATCGCAACCGGCGTTATCGCCGCATTCAACGAAGCAGGAATTAGCGTACCCAAAGACGTTTCGGTCGTGGGCTTCGATGACCACGAGGTCGCAGCTCGCAGCGTCCCCGCGTTGACGACCATTCGTCAGCCGCTTCGCGAGGAAGGCCGCATGGCCGCAGGCATTGCGCTCGATATGATCAATGGCGCCGTGCCCACCACCACCGTCATGCACATGCAGCTCGTTCAGAGAGACTCACTGTAGGAAACTGGGCCGGGCTTTCCGCTAGGCTGCTTTAGCGGAAAGCCCGGCCCATTCCGAACGCCGATTCTGGGATGTACTTTCCGCCAGAAGCTCAACCGGAAAGTGCGACCCGTTATTTGGCTAGATTCTGGGTCGCAGTTTCCGCGACGCCCGGTCATCCCATGCCCTCGCAACCTCGGCGCATAAAAAACGAGGGAAGGCACGTGTCCTTCCCTCGTTACAGGCAATATGTAGCCGCTTCCCTACATCAGGCGCAGACTGACGTCCTTGAGCTGGGCGCCGCTAACGGCACTCGGAGCGCCCGACATAAGGTCGGAGCCGCTGGCCGTCTTGGGGAACGCCATGACGTCGCGGATGGAGTCGGAGCCGGTGAGCAACATGCACACGCGGTCCAGACCCAGAGCGAAACCGCCCATCGGGGGCGCACCAAACTTGAGCGCCTCCATGAGGAAGCCGAACTGAGACTCGGCGCGCTCCTCGGTAAAGCCCAGGAGCTTGAGCATGGACATCTGCATCTCGGCGTTGTGGATACGCATACCGCCGCCGCCGGCCTCAAAGCCGTCCATGACAAAGTCGTAGGTGCAAGAACCGGCTGCCAACGGGTCGGCCTCAATCTTGGCGATGTCGGTCTCGGTCGGCAGGGTGAAGGGCTGGTGCTCGGCAGCGTAGGCCTTGCGGTCCTCATCCCAGTGGAACAGCGGGAAGTTGACGACCCACAGGAAGTCGTGGCCCTCGCGCTTGATCTCGAGTGCGTTGGCCATGTGGGAACGCATGCCGCCCAGGATCTCGTCGGAGAGCAAGCGCGGGCCGGCGGCGAACATCACAAGGTCGCCGGGCTCGACGTCCATGCGCTCGCGCAGAGCGGCCATCTCCTCGTCCGAGAAGAACTTGACGATGGGGCTGTTGATGGAGCCGTCCTCGCGGAAGGCAATCCAGGCCAAGCCCTTGGCGCCAAACGTGGAGGCCACGCCGGCAAGCTTATCGATCTTGGCACGTGCCCAGGCACCAGCGCCCTTGGCGTTGATGGCCTTGACGACAGAGCCCTCCTCGTTTGCGGCAGTCGCAAAGACCTTGAACTTGGAGTTGGCAAAGATGTCGGTCAGGTCGACCAGGTGCATGCCATAGCGGGTATCGGGCTTGTCGGAGCCATAGGTGTCCATGGCATCCCAGTAGTTCATGCGACGCAGCGGCGTGGGCATCTCGACACCCATGCGGCCGAAGGCGTCGGCCAGGACCTCCTCGAGCGCGCTCATGACGTCGTTCTGGTCCACGAAGGACATCTCGATATCGACCTGAGTGAACTCGGGCTGGCGGTCGGCACGCAGGTCCTCGTCGCGGAAGCACTTGGCAACCTGGTAGTAGCGCTCGACGCCACCGACCATGAGCAGCTGCTTCAGGAGCTGCGGGGACTGCGGCAGGGCGTAGAAGTTACCCGGCTGAATACGGCTGGGAACGATGAAGTCGCGAGCGCCCTCGGGCGTGGACTTGAACAGGGAGGGCGTCTCGACCTCCATGAACTCACGGTTGTGCAGCGCCTCGCGAATGGCAAAGGTGAAGTCGGAGCGCAGCTTGAGGTTGGCCATCATTTCGGGACGACGGAGGTCCAGATAGCGATAGCGCAGACGGGTGTCCTCGCTGGTCTCGATGCCGTCCTCGATCTGGAACGGCGGGGTGACGGACGTGTTGAGCACCTCGGCGTGGTCGGTCAGGACCTCGATCTCGCCGGTCGCGAGCTTGGTGTTGGTGGTCTCCTCACCACGAGCGCGCACGACGCCGTGGATCTTGATGGGCCACTCGGGACGCATGGTCTCGGCAATCTTAAAGGCGTCGCCGTCGGAGTGCTCGGGGTCGAAGGTGAGCTGCGTGATGCCCTCGCGGTCGCGAAGGTCGCAGAAGATAAGGCCGCCGTGGTCGCGGCGACGGCTCACCCAACCGGTGAGGGTGACCTCTTCGCCCACGTTCTCGAAGCGAAGCTCGCCGCAGGTACGGGTGTGCATGGAATGCTCATCGATGGGACGGGTCTGGCTCATACCAGTGATCCTCCTTTATGGATCTGTGCCGCCCCGTGTCGTTCCGGGCGGCGTCGTACAGATTTGCCCAGCCTGCGTAAACCGCGCAGCCAGACATGGCGTTCTATGTTATCGCACCCGCGTCGATGTGCCGCGAAAAAGTAGCTCCTGCCCAAAGACTTGACGGAGACGAAACAATTGACGCGGCCTGGCCGTCGCCCAGGCGCGCCGCGTGCGACAATGTGCCCCAATACAACTGCACTCGGAAAGGCCCGCCATGACTGCACGCCTCATCGTTATGGATATCGACTCCACGCTCATCAACCAGGAAGTCATCGACCTGTTGGGCGAGGAAGCCGGCGTGGGAGAGCAAGTTGCACAGATCACCGAACGCGCCATGCGCGGCGAGCTCGACTTTAAGCAGGCGCTCGAGGAGCGCGTGGGGCTGCTTGCCGGCTTGGATGAGAGCGTGTTCGAGCGCACCTTTGAGCGCGTGACGTTTACTCCCGGCGCGCTGGAGCTTGTGCGCTCGGCGCACAGCAAGGGCTGGAAGGTCGGCGTGGTGAGCGGCGGCTTCCATGAGGTCGCCGATAAGATCGTAGCCGCCGCGGGTATCGATTTTTGCCTGGCCAACCGCCTGGAAGTCATGGACGGCAAGCTCACCGGTAAGTTGGCTGCCGACATTGTGACCAAGGAGTCCAAGCTCATCCAGCTGCTGGACTGGGCAGTTGAGTGCGGCGTCGACATGGCCCACACGGTCGCTATTGGCGACGGGGCAAACGACATCCCCATGATCCAGGCCGCGGGCACTGGCATCGCGTTTTGCGCCAAGCCCAAGACGCGCGAGGCCGCCCCGTTTGCCATCGACGAGCGCAACCTGATGCTCGCCATGGACATCATCCTGCGCGACTAGTCAGTTTGCCTCACAACTTCATCTAATCTGACATGTCAGATTTCCGAACAATTATGCTCTAATGTTCGGAAACAACCCTTCGCGTGCTAAACTTTTCTGCGTCGAAGGGAACTTATATGGACAAACGGGATCTTGAGCAATTGCTAAGTGACGTGGCAGACGGAAGCATTACGCCTGCCGATGCCCTCACGCGCATCCAGACGGCGCCAACCGCCGATCTGGGTTTTGCGCAGCTCGATCTTTCGCGCGGGGTGCGCCAGGGAGCCGGCGAGGTTGTCTACGGTGCCGGTAAAACCGCCGAGCAAATTGCCGCCATTATCAAAGCATTACTCGATGCAGACCAGGAGCGCATCCTGGTCACGCGCCTGGACGCCGAAAAAGCAGCCCGCACCTCGGAGCTCCTCGACAACGGTATCGACCTGGGATATGTCCCGGACGCCCAGCTCGCCCTGGTGGGTGGCAAGCCGATTTACGGTCAGCTGCTGGCCATTTCCCTTAAGAACAGGAAGCAGCCGGCAAAAGAAACACGCACCATACTGGAAATTCCTATATGTCCCGGCTCTTATCTGTCTGGCAAAAAAATCGAGGACATTCACTGGCCGGCATGCTGCACGCTCATCGATGTACGGCAAAATGAGCAGGCTCACATTCCTCAGCCGGATCTGGTTCTTAAACCTGGCATGCATCTTTACGTTTATGCCCTTCCTAAAGATGGCACAAAACTTCTACATTTAGGGCGTAGTTAATTACGAGGTATCCATTATGACGGAAACTATCTGGCATCAGCAAACTATCGATTCCTACCTTCAGGCTCTGGGCGAAGCCAACACTGATCCGGCAGGCGGTGCCCAGGCTGCTCTTCTGGGAGCGCAGGCCTGCGCCATGGCTTCCATGGTCGTTCGGTTCACTTTATCCAACAAAAAATATGCTCCGCTTCATGAACGGGCCCGGGTATGGCTGGATGGCCTCGCCGCATCACAGAAAACTCTGCTTAATCTTATGCAGGAAGATGTACGTGCCCTGAATGCTATGTCTCACACCTGGAGCATCCCCAAAGATGATCCCACACGTCCGGCCAAAATCCAGGAAGCCCTTATACGGGGTGCCGAAGTGCCGCGTCAGATGGCTGAAGCTATCATCACCGTCATCCCTATCTTTGAAGAACTCATGCAGAGCGGAAATCAGAATCTGCTCTCTGACTCCATGATGGCCGCTGACATGGCCGCCTCCTCCGCTTCCTGCGCGCTCTATAATATTAAAATCAACTCCAAATATATGAAGAACGAACAAATGAAAAAAGCGTTCAACTCCCTGGCCGGAGACTGGATGAAACAGGTTGACTCCCTGCGCCATTTCATTGCCCACATTGTAAGAGAAAGACTGGAATGATTTCATGAAAACCTTTTATATAGAAATCACCGAAACCCGGAAGACCGTGGTTCCCGTAGAAGCAGAAACAGAAAAGGAAGCTGTCCTCAAAACCCTGGCCCGATACAAAAAAGGAGAAATCACCCTGGATAAAACCGCACCCGGTCCATTCACCATGGAAGCGGTGAAAAAAGACGGGGTTGAGCATTGAGAAAGGCTATAGGTAACATCAAAAGACAGGTGGGAGGTAAGAAGCAGGAGGCTTGCTGTCTCGAAGCCCATAGGGCTTTGGCGACCCACAAATGTTGTTTGCTGACAGCAAACAACATTTGTGGATTTTATTCTCTTCCGAGAGGAAAACGTACTGCCTGCTTTCCTTTCGTACAACTTTTAGCTGCTTACCTTTATACAAGACATAACAAAACGAGATTTCCCATAAAAACGGGAAATCTCGTTTATATTATATAGAAGTTATTCGCAGAATCCACCTGCAGATAAGCGAAGTGAATCTGCCTCTCTAACCTCTTATCTCTTACCTGTCTTTTCCTATCCTTTGGTTTTATCTGAAGAAAATCCAGTAGCTTTTCTGTCTCATGTCTGACTATCTGCCAGTCGGTTAATAAAGCGCCTTCGAGCTTTATTAACTCACTTCCTCAATGCTCTTTTCAGAATCTTGCCTGTGGAGTTCTTGGGCAGTTCGTCCATGGGGATGAACCGTCTTGGTACCTTGTACGCTGCCAGGTTTTTCAGCAGGTAGTGACGGATAGAATCTTCATCGAATGGGCATCCATCTTTCATGACAATGTAGGCCCATACCGCCTGGCCGCGGAGGGGATCGGAGTGACCTACTACAGCATTCGGAAATTTCCGGAATTTCGTAGAGGCAGTCTTCTACTTCCCCCGGATAGATGTTTTCCCCATTTACGATGATGAGGTCTTTTATCCTGTCCACAATATAGATATAGCCTTCCTTATCCATGTACACCAGATCACCGGTATGGAGCCAGCCGTCCGGAGTGATGACTTTAGCGGTTTCCTCTTCCTTATGCCAGTACCCCTTCATGACATTGTCGCCGCGCACCATGAGTTCCCCTACTTCGCCCGGCTTGTACGGCCCTCCGCTCTTTGTATGTACTTTTACTTCTACGTCCGAAATGGCCGGACCTACGGTGAGGTACTTCGGTGGCTGATCCGGATGCATAACGCTTACTACCGGAGAAGCTTCCGTGAGGCCATAGCCTTCCAGTACCGGATGTCCGTATTTTTCATAAAATCCCTGAGAAACCGGCTGAGGAATCGGCGCACCGCCGGAAATGAACATGCGTACAGAATCCATGGCCGAAGTCTCGCCGCGACGCACGAGA
>ENA-ORTB01002824-ORTB01002824.1-human-gut-metagenome-genome-assembly--contig:-NODE-2824-length-15087-cov-4.257118_pt1 | contig 15087 bp, 10 predicted proteins | sample MGYA00241905_ERZ509174 | MGnify/ENA primary metagenome ERZ509174 (study PRJEB26280, sample SAMEA2338851) | human gut metagenome | biome: human gut; feature: human-associated habitat; material: faeces... | reverse complement strand
CCTTGGCGACTGCCGCGATAACTTGAGAAACTCGCGGAGCGTGTTTCTCATAGTTGGCGGAAAAGTCATAAAGAACTGGGGAGGTACAGCGGATTATGAAAAACAATTCCCACCAAGACCTTGTATCAAATCAAAGAAATGTGTACAATGTTATTTATGAGACTAACTACAGAACTTGGAGGAAATCATATATGGATTTAACAAAGCTTACAGCATATGAGATCATTGAGCACAGACCTCTTCCGGATCTGAAATCGGAAGGAGCGCTTTTAAGACATAAAAAGAGCGGTGCGAGGGTGCTTCTGATCTCCAATGATGATGAAAATAAAGTATTTAATATCGGATTCCGCACACCGACAACGAACAGTACCGGAGTGCCACATATCATGGAACATACTGTTCTGTGTGGCTCGGAAAAGTTTCCGACCAAGGATCCGTTTGTGGAACTGGTAAAAGGATCTTTGAACACCTTTTTGAATGCGATGACTTATCCGGACAAGACAGTATATCCGGTTGCAAGCTGTAATGAAAAGGATTTTCAGAATCTGATGGACGTGTATATGGATGCAGTTCTGCATCCGAATATTTATAAACACGAAGAGATCTTCCGGCAGGAGGGATGGAATTATCACCTGGAGGAAGCAGATGGGGAGCTTTCTTATAACGGAGTTGTTTATAATGAGATGAAGGGAGCTTTTTCTTCACCGGATGGTGTTCTGGACCGTATGATCCTGAATTCTCTTTTCCCGGATACGACCTATGCAAATGAGTCCGGCGGAGATCCGGATGTGATCCCGGAACTGACTTATGAAGAATATCTGAATTTCCACAGAACCTATTATCATCCGTCCAACAGCTATATTTATCTCTATGGAAATATGGATATGGAAGAGAAATTAAATTGGCTGGATCAGGAATATCTGTCTGCTTACGATAGAAAAGAAGTAGATTCTGAGATTCATCTGCAGAAGCCGTTTGAGCAAATGCATGATATCACAAAGCCGTATTCGATCGCAAGTAATGAATCGACAGAAGATAACACCTATCTTTCCTACAATAAGGTCATTGGGACTTCTCTGGATGAAAAGCTGTATTTGGCATTCCAGATCCTGGATTATGCACTGCTTTCTGCGCCGGGAGCACCAATTACAAAAGCACTTCTGGAAGCAGGAATCGGAAAAGATATCAGCGGGTCGTATGACAGCAGCACCTATCAGCCGATCTTCTCCATTGTGGCAAAGAATGCCAATGAAGAGCAGAAAGCAGAATTTGTAAAAGTGATCGAAGATACATTGAAGGCTATCGTAGAAAACGGAATGGACAAAAAGGCACTGGAAGCGGGAATCAATTACCATGAATTCCGTTACCGTGAAGCAGACTTCGGAGGCTATCCAAAGGGACTGATGTACGGTCTGCAGATATTTGACAGCTGGCTTTATGATGAGACAAAGCCGTTTATCCATGTGGAGGCACTGGACACCTTTGCGTTCTTAAAAGAACAGATCAATACCGGGTATTTTGAAAAGCTGATTCAGACATATCTTTTGGATAACCAGCATGGAGCACTGGTCACGATCGTGCCGGAACCGGGACGTACAGCCAGACTGGATGCGGAGTTAAAAGAAAAACTGCAGGTATATAAAGAAAGCCTTAGCAGGGGAGAAATCGAAAAGCTGATTGCAGATACAAAGCATTTACAGGAGTATCAGGAAGAACCGTCAAGTCAGGAGGATTTGGAGAAGATCCCGATGCTGACAAGAGCGGATATTTCCCGAGAGATCGCACCGATTTATAATGAAGAGATGAAGATTGCAGATATCCCGACGGTATTCCATGAGATTGAGACGAACGGGATCGGTTATCTGGATCTGATGTTTGACCTTTCGGATGTGCCGGAAAAGGATCTTCCGATGGTGGGGCTTCTGCAGGCAGTTCTCGGAATCATTGACACTGAGCATTATGAATATGGAGAACTTTTTAATGAAATCAACAGACACACCGGAGGAATCGGAACTTCACTGGAGCTTTACCCGGATGTGACGAAAGTAAAAGAAAAAGAATTCAAGGCAACTTTTGAAATCAAAGGGAAAGCACTTTATGGACAGATTCCATTTGCCATCCGTATGATGAAAGAGATTCTGACAGCATCGAAACTGGATGATGAAAAACGTCTGAAAGAGATTCTTTCTATGACAAAGACCAGATTGCAGGATCGTTTCCTGTCTGCAGGACATTCCGCAGCAGCACTCCGGGCAATGTCTTATAAGTCACCGATTTCAAAATTCAAAGATACGACGAATGGAATAGAATATTACCAGAATATCCGTGAGATGGAAGAACATTTTGATGAGAAGAAAGAAGAAATCATCAGCGGATTGAAGGCTTTGTCGGAATTGCTTTTCAGAAAAGGCAATGTGATGATCAGTTACACAGCCTCAAGAGAGGGACTTGCCGTTTTGGAAGAGGAGATCGGAAGCTTAAAAGAAGCTCTTTATCCGGAGAGAACGCCAGAGAGCCGATGCATCCTGCACTGTGAAAAGAAGAATGAAGGATTTAAAACTTCTTCTAAAGTACAGTTTGCGGCAAAGGCAGGCAACTTTATCGACGCAGGGGAGGAATATAACGGGGCACTGCAGATCCTGAAAGTGATCATGAGTTATGAATACCTCTGGATCAATATCCGCGTAAAAGGTGGTGCGTATGGCTGCATGAGTAACTTCAACCGCATTGGTGAGGGCTATTTTGTATCTTACCGTGACCCGAATCTTGGAAGAACCCTGGAAATCTACGACGGAGTTCCGGAATATCTGGAGAACTTCACGGTCAGCGAACGCGATATGACAAAATATATTATCGGAACGATCAGCAACATTGATCAGCCGATGACTCCGGCAACCAAGGGAGACCGTTCCATGAACCTTTATATGAATCATGTCAGTGCAGAGATGATCAGAAAAGAAAGAGAACAGATCCTTACAGCAAACCAGGAGGATATCCGCGCACTTGCAGGTGTGGCACGTGCAGTGCTTGCAAATGATCAGATCTGTGTGATCGGAAATGAAGCAAAGATAGAAGAAGAAAAAGAATTATTTATGACAGTTGAGAATTTATTTTAGAAGGAGAATGCATGAGAGCAGATTTTAAATCAGGATTTGTAACGTTGATCGGCAGGCCGAATGTGGGGAAATCCACCCTTATGAACTATCTGATCGGTCAGAAGATAGCTATTACATCGAATAAACCACAGACTACCAGAAACCGGATCCAGACGGTACTTACGACCGATGAAGGACAGATTGTATTTGTCGATACACCGGGAATCCATAAGGCGAAGAACAAGCTTGGGACCTACATGGTAAATGTGGCAGAGCGCACCTTAAATGAAGTTGATGTGGTACTGTGGCTGGTTGAGCCAAGTACCTTTATCGGAGCCGGAGAGCAGCACATTGTGCAGCAGCTTGGAAAGGTGACAACACCTGTCGTGCTGGTCATTAACAAGGCAGATACCGTGAAGAAGGAAGATATTCTTCCGTGTATCGCAAAATACAATGAAGTATACCAGTTTGCAGATATCGTTCCGGTATCTGCGAGAACCGGTGAAAATACAGACGAGCTTTTAAAGGTCATCATGAAATATCTTCCGTATGGACCGCAGTTTTATGATGAAGATACCATTACCGACCAGCCGGAAAGGCAGATCGTGGCAGAGCTGATCCGTGAGAAAGCACTGCACTGCCTGAATGAGGAGATTCCACATGGAATTGCGGTATCAATCGAGAAGATGAAAGCACGCAAAAAAGTGATGGATATTGAGGCAACGATCATCTGTGAACGTGATTCACATAAAGGAATCATCATTGGCAAGCAGGGATCCATGCTGAAAAAGATCGGCAGTACGGCGCGATATGAGATCGAGCAGATGCTCGAATGTAAGGTAAATCTCCAGCTTTGGGTAAAAGTAAAGAAGGACTGGAGAGACAGTGATTTCCTGATCAAAAACTTTGGATACCGAGAAGACGAGTAAAAAATGTCAAGGTGTTTCTCTGAAAAACAGTTGGCAGATATTACGCAGTATAGCATCTGAAAATATGGGAGAACCTAATCTTAAAAGGCATAAGAAAAAGATGAGGTGACCGAAGGATGAATCAGGAATACTGGGATCAGTTTGCAAGAACAGGACGGGTGGAGGATTATCTCTCCTACCGGGAAAAGGAAGTCTGCAAAGCGAAAACGGAGAAATACGGGGACAAATGCAGTGAATCAGTTAACAACAATGACAGGGATGATTCTGTCGGTAGCACCGATTGGTGAATATGATAAAAGAGTCGTGATCCTGACAAAAGAAAAAGGGAAAATATCAGCGTTTGCAAAAGGGGCGAGACGACCGAACAGTCCGCTTGCAGGGGCTTGTACACCTTGTAATTTCGGAAAATTCATGCTGTATGAAGGAAGAAATTCCAACACTCTCCAGTCGGCAGAGATCGAAAATTATTTTGCAGAGCTCCGCACGGATGTGGAAGCGGCATACTATGCATTTTATTTTCTCGAATTTGCAGATTTTTATACAAGGGAAGCCAATGACGAGCGGGAAATGCTGAAGCTTCTTTATCAGACGATGCGCGTGCTGACGAAAAAGATCATTCCATTTGAGCTGGTACGCTACATATTTGAACTGAAGGCACTCAGTGTCAGTGGGGAAGGACCGCAGGTATTTCAGTGTGTCAGATGCGGGAACAGGGAACGTCCCTGTGTGTTCAGTGTAAAGGAAGGTGGTTTGGTCTGCAGTGAATGCGGTCAGAATGTCTATGACGGAATGCGGCTGAATACGTCTACCCTTTATGCCATGCAGTTCATTGTCGGGACACCGGTGGAAAAGCTCTATACCTTTACCTTAAGCGATGAAGTTTTAAAGGAACTGGGAAAGCTAATGGGGCGTTATCTGGATGTATACGTGGCTCACAGATTCAAGTCGCTTGAGATTCTGGAGCAGCTCACAGGGCTGAAATAACCGGAAAATTGTATATTAGATTAGAAAATAAAGACAAATTTGGCGAAAATTAGCAGGATAAGCTTGCAAAACCTATATGCAATAGGTATAATAGGTGAATCAGAGAGGAATAAATGTTATCGCGATAAGTGGCGTTGTTCTTCTAACGAAAAATAAAAAGAATGCGAGGATTAGTGTTATGGTAGAAAAGACAATGGACAAAATTGTAGCTTTGGCAAAATCAAGAGGCTTTGTATATCCGGGGTCTGAAATCTACGGTGGGCTTGCAAATACATGGGATTATGGTAACCTGGGTGTTGAACTTAAGAACAACGTAAAGAGAGCATGGTGGAAGAAATTTATTCAGGAGAATCCGTACAACGTAGGTGTTGACTGTGCGATCCTGATGAATCCGCAGACATGGATCGCTTCCGGACATCTGGGAGGATTCAGTGATCCGCTGATGGACTGTAAGGAATGTCACGAACGTTTCCGTGCAGATAAGATCATTGAAGATTATGCACATGAGCATGGAATCGATATTCCGGACAGCATTGACGGATGGTCACATGAAGAGATGGAAGGATTTGTAAAAGAACACGAAGTTCCGTGTCCGACCTGTGGAAAACACAATTTCACGGAGATCCGTGAATTTAACCTGATGTTCAAGACTTTCCAGGGTGTAACAGAAGATGCAAAGAACGTTGTTTACCTTCGTCCTGAGACTGCGCAGGGAATCTTCGTAAACTTTAAGAACGTACAGAGAACTTCAAGAAAGAAGCTTCCATTTGGTATTGGTCAGATCGGTAAATCATTCCGTAACGAGATTACACCAGGTAACTTTACATTCCGTACCCGTGAGTTTGAACAGATGGAACTTGAATTCTTCTGCAAACCGGATACAGACCTTGAATGGTTTGCTTACTGGAAGAAATTCTGTCTTGACTGGTTGTTCTCTCTTGGACTTAAGGATGAGGAAGTCCGTTACAGAGATCATGACAAAGAAGAGCTTTCTTTCTACAGCAAGGCTACAACAGACGTAGAATTCCTCTTCCCGTTTGGATGGGGCGAGCTGTGGGGAATCGCAGACAGAACAGATTATGACTTGACACAGCATCAGAATGTATCAGGACAGGATCTGACTTACTTTGATGATGAGACCAATGAAAAATACATTCCATACGTTATCGAGCCATCACTTGGTGCTGACCGTGTTGTACTTGCATTCCTTTGCAGTGCATATGATGAGGAGAATATCGGAACAGAAGAGAAACCGGATATGAGAACTGTACTTCATTTCCATCCGGCACTGGCTCCGGTTAAGATCGGTGTGCTCCCACTTTCCAAGAAACTGAACGAAGGCGCAGAGAAAGTATTTGCAGAGTTATCCAAGTACTACAACTGTGAGTTCGATGATCGTGGAAATATCGGAAAACGTTACCGTCGTCAGGACGAGATCGGTACTCCATTCTGTGTAACATATGACTTCGATTCTGAGGAAGACGGAGCTGTTACAGTACGTGACCGTGATACAATGGAACAGGAAAGAGTTAAGATTGAAGATCTGAAAGCATACTTCGAGAAGAAATTCGAGTGGTAAGATAAATAAGAAAAGCCCGGACTGTAGTTCACAGGTAAGCTTGTGGATTCAGTTTGGGCTGTTTCTTTATAACTTTAAAATAGCATGGAAGATAGAACAGGAGGAGAATGACATGGACAGAAAAAATGCATGGACAACTTACAGTAAGGAAGAGCTGGACAGATTAGAACAGGTGAATACAGAATACAAGAACTGCCTTGATGCCGGCAAGACAGAGCGCGAGTGTGTTGCACTGGCAGTTGAAAAGGCAAAAGCAGAGGGATATAAGGATATCAGAGATATCATTAAAAATGGAGAAGAAGTGAAAGCCGGAGATAAACTGTATGCAGTATGTATGAACAAAACAATTGCGCTGTTTCATATGGGTACAAAACCGCTGACAGAAGGTATGAATATTCTTGGAGCTCATATCGATTCCCCGCGCATTGACGTAAAGCAGAATCCTTTGTATGAAAATGAAGAGTTTGCTTATCTTGATACACATTATTATGGTGGAATCAAGAAATATCAGTGGGTGACACTTCCACTTGCCCTTCATGGAGTGATCGCAAAGAAAGATGGCACAACAGTTCAGGTAAGTATCGGTGAAAAAGAAGATGATCCGGTCTTTGTTATCACGGATCTGCTGATCCATCTCGCGTCGAAACAGATGGAGAAAAAGGCTGCAACGGTTGTAGAAGGAGAGAAGCTTGATCTTCTGATCGGAAGCCGCCCGATTGGGCAGGATGAAACATTAGAAGAAAAGGAAAAAGAGGCTGTAAAAGCAAATGTAATCAATCTTCTGAAACAATATTATGACATGGAGGAAGAGGATTTCCTCTCCGCAGAGCTTGAAATTGTTCCGGCAGGAAAGGCTCGTGACTGTGGATTGGATCGCAGTATGGTGCTTGCTTACGGACAAGATGATCGTGTGTGTGCATTCACATCCCTCTTTGCAATGCTCGATGTGGAAGAAGTAGAGCACACAGCATGCTGTATTCTTGTAGATAAAGAGGAAATCGGAAGTGTTGGCGCGACCGGAATGCATTCTCGTTTCTTTGAAAATACAGTTGCAGAACTTGTGGCACTGACAGAAGGGGAGTCTGACCTGAAAGTCAGAAGAGCGCTGATGAATTCCAGAATGCTTTCTTCTGATGTGAGCGCAGCTTATGATCCGATGTATGCTGAAGTATTCGAAAAACGCAGTTCTGCATTCTTTGGAAAAGGACTTGTATTCAACAAGTTTACAGGTGCTCGCGGAAAGAGCGGTTCTAATGACGCAAATGCAGAATATCTTGCAAAGATCAGAAATGCAATGGATGCGCAGAGTGTTGCATACCAGTTCGCAGAACTTGGAAAAGTAGATGCCGGCGGTGGTGGAACAATTGCTTACATTATGGCAAATTATGGCATGGAAGTCATCGACAGCGGTGTCGCAGTGTTGAGTATGCATGCGCCGTGGGAAGTGACAAGCAAGGCAGATGTGTATGAAGCTTATAAGGGATATAAGGCATTTGTTGAAGAAATGAGATAAAGATTATGTACTTGTTGATTTTGAGGAAAATTGCATGATGTTGGTGGCGGAAACACCATAGCAATGATATGTGTAAATTGTATATTAATCACAAAAAAATAGTTGTTTCCAAGTTCTTATAAAGCATGGACAACTATTTTTTTTGTGCATGTTGCACATTGTATGGAGATTAATGCAAATATGCAAAATGACAGCCTGATGGACGATGTGTTTACAATTTGTGAAAGATAGGTTAACCAATATGAAAAGTATACAAAAAGCATTTGTAAAAATTGTATATAATTACGAACAAAAGACTTGACTCATAAGTGTAAAACTATTAAAATATTATATGCGAAATAAAATTATTTTATTTGTAAAAATTATTTTAGGAGGTCATTGATCATGGCAAAATGGGTTTATATGTTCACTGAAGGTAACGCAGATATGAGAAACCTTCTCGGTGGAAAAGGCGCAAACCTGGCAGAGATGACAAATCTGGGTCTTCCTGTACCACAGGGATTCACAGTAACAACAGAGGCTTGTACACAGTACTATGAGGATGGCAGACAGATCAACGATGAGATTATGGCTCAGATCATGGAAGCTATCGATAAGATGGAAGGAATTACAGGTAAGAAATTCGGAGATAAAGAGAACCCGCTTCTCGTTTCCGTACGTTCAGGAGCTAGAGCTTCTATGCCTGGTATGATGGATACAATTCTTAACCTTGGACTTAACGAAGAGGTTGTTGAGACACTGGCAAAAGCTTCAGGCAACCCACGTTGGGCTTGGGACTGCTACAGAAGATTCATCCAGATGTTCTCTGATGTAGTTATGGAAGTTGGTAAGAAATACTTCGAGGAACTGATCGACAAGATGAAAGAAGAGAAAGGTGTTAAACAGGATGTAGATCTTGACGCTGATGATCTTAAGAAACTTGCTGAGCAGTTCAAGGCTGAGTACAAAGAGAAGATCGGAGAAGACTTCCCGACAGATCCTAAGGTACAGCTTATGGAAGCTGTTAAGGCTGTATTCCGTTCATGGGATAACCCAAGAGCTAACGTATACCGCCGTGACAATGACATCCCTTATTCATGGGGAACAGCTGTCAACGTACAGATGATGGCATTTGGTAATATGGGAGATGACTGTGGTACAGGTGTTGCTTTCACACGTGACCCTGCTACAGGAGAGAATGGTCTGTTCGGAGAGTTCCTGACAAACGCTCAGGGAGAGGACGTTGTTGCCGGTGTTCGTACACCAATGCACATTTCCGAGATGGAGCAGAAGTTCCCAGAAGCATTCGCACAGTTCAAAGATGTATGCAAGACTCTGGAGACTCACTACAGAGATATGCAGGACATGGAATTCACTGTAGAGCACGGTAAACTGTACATGCTTCAGACACGTAATGGTAAGAGAACAGCTCAGGCAGCTCTTAAGATTGCCTGCGACCTTGTAGATGAAGGAATGAGAACAGAGGAAGAGGCTGTTGCAATGATCGACCCTCGTAACCTTGACTCTCTGCTTCACCCACAGTTCGATGCTGCAGCACTGAAAGCTGCTACACCACTTGCTAAAGCACTTGGAGCATCTCCAGGAGCTGCTTGCGGTAAGATCGTATTCACAGCTGATGACGCTGTTGAATGGGCTGAAAGAGGAGAGAAAGTCGTACTTGTACGTCTTGAGACATCTCCGGAAGACATCACAGGTATGAAATCTGCTCAGGGTATCCTGACAGTTCGTGGTGGTATGACATCTCACGCAGCAGTTGTTGCCCGTGGTATGGGTGAGTGCTGTGTATCCGGATGCGGTGATATCGCTATGGACGAAGAAAACAAGAAATTCACACTTGCTGGTAAAGAATTCCACGAAGGAGACTTCATCTCCATCGATGGTACAAGCGGTAACATCTACGACGGAATCATCCCGACTGTAGACGCTACAATCGCTGGTGAGTTCGGACGCATCATGGCATGGGCTGACAAGTACAGAACAATGAAAGTTCGTACAAACGCAGATACTCCTGCAGATGCTAAGAAAGCTGTAGAGCTTGGTGCAGAAGGTATCGGTCTTTGCCGTACAGAGCATATGTTCTTCGGTGAGGGACGTATCGATGCATTCCGTGAAATGATCTGCTCCGAAACAGCAGAAGAGAGAGAGAAAGCACTTGAAAAAGTTCTTCCATATCAGCAGGATGACTTCAAAGGTCTCTTTGAAGCTCTGGAAGGTAACCCTGTTACTATCCGTTTCCTGGATCCGCCTCTTCATGAGTTCGTTCCTACAGATGAAGCTGACATCAAGAAACTTGCAGATGCTCAGGGCAAAACTGTAGAGCAGATCAAGACTATCATCGCTTCTCTTCATGAGTTCAACCCGATGATGGGACATCGTGGATGCCGTCTTGCTGTTACTTATCCTGAAATCGCTAAGATGCAGACAACAGCAGTTATCCGCGCAGCAATCGAAGTTAAGAAAGCTCATCCGGACTGGACAATCAAACCGGAAATCATGATCCCACTTGTTGGCGATGTAAAAGAGCTTAAATATGTTAAGAAATTCGTAGTTGAGACAGCTGATGCTGAGATCAAAGCCGCTGGTTCTGACCTTCAGTATGAAGTTGGTACAATGATCGAGATCCCGAGAGCAGCTCTTACAGCTGATGAGATCGCTAAAGAAGCAGACTTCTTCTGCTTCGGTACAAACGACCTTACTCAGATGACATACGGCTTCTCCCGTGATGATGCAGGTAAATTCCTCAACGCATACTATGACGCTAAGATCTTCGAGAACGATCCATTTGCAAAACTGGATCAGGTTGGCGTTGGCAAGCTGATGAAGATGGCTATCGAACTCGGCAAACCGGTTAACCCGAACCTTCACGTAGGTATCTGCGGCGAGCATGGTGGAGATCCGTCTTCTGTAGAATTCTGCCACAAGATCGGTCTTAACTATGTATCCTGCTCACCATTCCGTGTACCGATCGCTCGTTTAGCAGCAGCACAGGCAGCTCTGGCAGACTAATTGCAGAGATTTAAAACAGGCTAATCGATTAAAAATTGTTATATAAGGGATAAAAGTGACAGCGCTGAAGGAAACTTCGGCGCTGTTGCTTTTTTGTATCTTTCTTAATAAATCTTACGGAAGTTTGATATTTTTGTGAAACGCTTTACTGTATCTGGGGAAAATGCTATGATGAAAACAACGAGTGCCCCGCCTGCCAAAGCAGGCATATCGCGTACAGGCATGAGTAAAGCTTATGATAGCAGAAGAAAGGAATTGAAATTAAGAATGAAGAAATGGATGAAGATCTGCCTGATGGCAGCAGCATCTGCCATGTTATTAGCAGGCTGCGGTACAAAAGATAATACAGCAGAGACAACAGCAGTTGAAACAACTGCAAAGGCAGAAGATACAAAAGAAACTGAGACAGAAAAAGCAGAAGAGACAACCCGGGCTGCAGCAAGTGAAACAGCAGAAACTACAGAGGCAGCCGAGGAAAACAGAGAACTGGATCTGGCAGCAGCTGCAGGAAAGCACCATGTAGAGATCACTGTAAAAGATTACGGCACTATTAATGTAGAATTAGACGGAGATGCAGCACCGATCACAGTTGCAAACTTCTTAGATCTGGCTGGAAACGGATTTTATGACGGACTTACCTTCCACCGCATTATCAGCGGCTTTATGATCCAGGGCGGTGATCCATTAGGAACTGGAATGGGCGGTTCCGAGCGTGAGATCAAAGGCGAATTTGACTCCAATGGCGTGAAAAATCCATTATCCCATACAAGAGGAGCTATTTCCATGGCAAGAGCCCAGCGTAAGGACAGCGCAAGCTCCCAGTTCTTTATTGTACATGAGGACAGTACCTTCTTAGACGGTGAATATGCCTGCTTTGGTTATGTAACGGACGGTATGGATGTGGTTGACGCGATCTGCGAAGATACAAAGGTAGAAGACAACAACGGAACAGTTGCAAAAGAAAACCAGCCGGTGATCGAAAGCATTAAGGTGATCGACTGACAGGGGAGTTTACAGGTCAGGTGCTCAAAAAAGGAGTATGGAGTATGAGAAAAAATGTAGGAAAAAAGAAACTGCTTTTAACGGTTCTATCGGCACTGACATTGTCATTAGCTGCAACCATAGGTGCATTTGCAGATGAAAGTGATACCTCAAAGCTGGTATCCGGCACCAAGATCAATGGCGTAGGTGTAGGTGGATTGACGCCAGATGAAGCAAAAGCAAGGATCGAAGGCTTTTATGCTGGGGAATATACACTGAATATCAAAGAAAAAGGCGGAAAAGAAGAGAGCATCAAAGGCAGCGATATTGGCTACCAGGTGACTGTTTCCGGCAGTATCCAGGATATTTTGGACAGTCAGAATGCCACCGGCCGTGTAGCAGGACCTTCCGGTGAAAATACGCATACAATGGAAGTTTCTGCCCAGTATAACGAAGAGGCGTTAAACAATAAGATCAGCAATCTTTCCTGCATCAGTGGCGGAAGTATTGTGACAACAAAAGATGCTTCCATCTCTGCTTATGAAGAAGGAAAAGAATTTACCATCGTTCCGGCTGTACAGGGAAATGATGTGGACCCGGAAAAGACAAAACAGGTGATCACAGCTGTTGTAAGAGCCGGAAGCAGGGAACTTTCCCTGGAAGAAACCGGCTGTTACCGTACCGTTGGTGTCTGGGAAAGTGATGAAAACCTGAAGGCTTTATGTGCAGCTATGAACAGCCGCAGGACCAAACAGCTGCGGTATGTATTTGGAGATGCGTCAGAAGTTCTTTCCGGCGAGACCATGGCCAGCTGGATCACAGGAAGCAGCAATGGACAGGTAACTCTGGATCAGGAAAAAGTCGCAGCATTTGTGGCAAATCTGGCGGCAACTTACGATACAGCAGGAAAGACACGTACCTTTACAGGGGTAACAGGAGCAGAATACCAGCTTACAGGCCCTTATGGATGGAAGATGGACCAGGCAGGCGAGATCACAGCCCTTACTGAGTTGATCCAGAGTGGTTCGGCATGGCAGGATGGTGACAGTGCAGACAGGGAGCCTGTATACAGCCAGAGTGCAGTTTCCAGAACAGGTGGTGACTGGGGCAATACATATGTACAGGTGGATCTTGGCGGACAGCATGTATACATGGTAAAAGATGGTACCGTTGTCTGGGATGCGCCCTGTGTAACAGGAAATGTGTCAAAGGATTATACAACACCGGCAGGTATCTACAGTCTGACTTATAAAGAAAAAGACCGTATCCTGCGTGGAAAGAAGCTGGATAACGGCAAATATGAATACGAAAGCCATGTAGATTACTGGATGCCATTTAACGGAGGCATCGGACTTCATGATGCTTCCTGGAGAAGCAAATTCGGTGGAACCATTTATCAGACCAGCGGCAGCCATGGCTGCGTAAATCTGCCACCGGCCAGTGCAGCAACTTTATATGATCTGCTTTACAAGGGAATACCGGTGATCTGCACGCCATAAGTAAAGAGATCCCATCCTGCCAATGGCAGGAGCAGAAATTATAAAACAAAACAGATGGAACCGACCTGGCTCCATCTGTTTTTTAAATGTTTTTTGTTTACTTACGGAAATTCTAGGGTTCTTCTTCTGTCAGTTCTTCGTAATTTAAGGTTTCGCCTAAAGGCGTATTTTTCCAGGGAAGAACCGGTTGCAAACGGATCTCAACTGTAATGTCCTTCCGGTTGTAAAGCTTGCGGAAGTTGCTGATAATACGTTTTAAGACCATTTCTCCTTTTTCAATGGTTACAGTAGGCAGTAAGATCAGGTACTGGCTGATACTGTAACGGGTGAATACATCACTGCAGCGCAGGGAAGCCATAATGGAAGTATTTAAGTGTTCCATTGCTTTTTGAAGGATCATGCTCTTTGGAGTTTTTCCGTCGATCCCTGTAACTGTCAGCAGGCAGAGATAAATAGAGTCTCCGGTACGCTGGATAGAACGGCGTTCTAACTGGAACAGATCCCTGAAAATAGGATATTCACAGTAGAAAGCCCCGCCGCTGCTTTCCTCGTTTAAGGAAGTCTGGATAGACTCAAGGTTTGTATTGATGCCACGTTCACTGTTACGGATGATATTATACAGCTCCTTAAAATGTTCCGTTGGTGAAATGGAAAATTCATTGTAGAACAGGTCTAAGGTATTGCTATATTCTTCAAGTGCCTGGCTGGTATGGCCGTCCTTATATAAGGAATAGACCAGGTGATAATGAAATTCCTCATCAAAAGGCTCGATCCCAATAGCAGTCTGGCAGATGGAAGTGATCTGTCCGTAAGCCTGTTTGTCCAAAAGCAGCTGAATGGTCTTGTAAACCAGCTTCTGGTACAGAGAGTGATAATAAGCACTGATGGGAATGACCCATGATTCGTATTCTGATTTTGGAAGGAAATCACCCTTGTAAATAGAAAGACCCTCCATACACAGGGACAGATTTTCTTCCGGATCAAGGGAGTTGCTTAAAGCCCGGTTGCATACAGACTCAAATTCATCAATATCTAAAACCGTAGGATAATCCTGGGTCCAGGCATATGTTCCCCGCTGCTGGACTAACAGTTTCTGCGGGGAGATCCCTAACGGCTCTAACAGTTTACGGGAACGGAACATAAGGGTTTTTAATGCTCCGTTTGGATTGACACCGGGATCATCGGCCCAGATGATACGGATCAGTTCAGCAGGGTTGATATCCTTTTTCTGGAATATAACAAGATACTCTAATAATGCCCAGGGCTTTTTTGACTGATTGCTGTTGTCATTGATCTGGCAGCCGTTTGTGCGGATAGAAAAACCGCCAAGGGTCTGTACATGGATCGTTGGTCTCTGTTCAGAAGAAGATGGCATAATGGCAGGTCTCCTTTATATATCATTTTTATATCGTGCATTTGAATTTATACAATAAGTATAACTATACGCTATGGAAATGTCCAGTTTATTAAGACGAAAAAACGAAAAAATTAAGTATTTTGT
>ENA-ORTB01002816-ORTB01002816.1-human-gut-metagenome-genome-assembly--contig:-NODE-2816-length-15117-cov-2.604369_pt1 | contig 15117 bp, 8 predicted proteins | sample MGYA00241905_ERZ509174 | MGnify/ENA primary metagenome ERZ509174 (study PRJEB26280, sample SAMEA2338851) | human gut metagenome | biome: human gut; feature: human-associated habitat; material: faeces... | reverse complement strand
GATGTTCACCTTACGGCGCAAAGCCAGCACCATAGAAGACACATCCTGAGCCATCTGCATACGTTCTTCCAGGTCCTTGTCGATCATTGCCTCATTGCAAACCGGGAATTCGGACAGGTGGACAGATTCAACCTTTTCGCGTCCGGTAGCGGCGATCAGGTCACAGAACAACCGGTCTGCATAGAACGGCGCGATCGGAGCCATCAACTTGGCGACCGTTTCCAGACAAGTGTACAAAGTCTGGTAAGCGGACAACTTGTCGGTCGTCATACCTCCACCCCAGAAACGGCGGCGGTTCAGGCGCACATACCAGTTACTCAGGTTATCGTTTACGAAATCAGAGATCGCACGTCCGGCACGGGTCGGTTCGTATGTATCCAGGAATCCATCCACATCCTTTACCAACGAATTCAGCAACGACAGAATCCAACGGTCGATTTCGGGACGTTCTTTCCAATCCACATCCGGTTCGGAATAATCGAAACCGTCCACATTCGCATACAAGGCGAAGAACGAATATGTATTATATAATGTACCGAAGAACTTGCGGCGAACTTCTTCGATACCGTCGATATCAAACTTGATGTTATCCCACGGAGAGGCGTTCGTAATCATGTACCAGCGCAAAGGATCGGAACCGTACTGCTCAATCGTGGCGAACGGATCGACGGCATTACCCAGACGTTTGGACATTTTGTTGCCATTCTTGTCCAATACCAATCCGTTCGAAACGACAGCTTTATACGAAACGCTGTCGAATACCATCGTAGCAATCGCATGCAAAGTGAAGAACCATCCGCGTGTTTGGTCGACGCCTTCGGCGATGAAATCGGCCGGATAAACCTTGCGGTCGTCGAAGATTTCCTTGTTCTCGAACGGATAATGAATCTGAGCATAAGGCATCGCGCCGGAATCGAACCATACGTCGATCAGGTCGGTCTCGCGCTTCATCGGCTTACCGCTTTCGGAAACCAGAATCACATCATCCACATACGGACGGTGCAGGTCGATCTTTTCGTAGTTCTCCTTCGTATATTCGCCCGGCTGGAATTTCAATTCCTTATACGGGTTGGACTCCATCAGCCCGGCTTTTACGGATTTCTCAATTTCATTGTACAGTTCTTCAACCGAACCGATGCAGATTTCTTCCGCCCCGTCTTCGGTACGCCAGATAGGCAACGGCGTTCCCCAGTAGCGACTACGGCTCAGGTTCCAGTCCTGAAGGTTTTCCAACCATTTGCCGAAACGTCCCGTGCCGGTGCTCTGCGGTTTCCAGTTGATCGTATTGTTCAGTTCAATCATCCGTTCGCGGCAAGCGGTCGTGCGGATAAACCAGCTATCCAGCGGATAGTACAACACAGGCTTGTCCGTACGCCAACAATGCGGATAGTTGTGCACATGCTTCTCGATGCGGAACACACGGTTCTGTGCTTTCAGCATCATGCAGATTTCAACATCCAGCGTTTCGTCTTTTTCGCCTTTGGTCGCATCATAAGCGTTCTTCACGAACTTGCCCTGCCACGGGTCGTAGTCGGCCGCATTCATATGCTCCTGAACATACTCGGGATCGAGGTCTTCCAGCAGATAGAATTTACCTGTCATATCGACCATCGGACGGCGGTTCCCATCTTTGTCGATCATCATCAAAGGAGGTACGCCGCTTGCTTTTGCCACACGGTCGTCATCCGCACCGAAAGTCGGAGCGATATGTACGATACCCGTACCATCTTCCACCGTCACATAGTCGCCGGTGATTACCCGGAAAGCACCTTCTCCCGGATTGACCCACGGGATCAGCTGCTCGTAATGCATGCCGGCCAGTTCCGGTCCTTTCCATTCGCCGACCACTTTGAACGGCACCAGTTTATCGCCCGGTTTATAATCGGTCAGAGCCAGATCGGCGGCTTTCGGATTGAAATACACATTCAACAAGTCCTTAGCCAAAACAGCCGTCATCGGCATACCTGTATATGGATTATAGGTCTGAACAGCCACATAAGTGAAATTTGGACCCACACAAAGAGCCGTGTTGGAAGGCAAAGTCCACGGAGTAGTGGTCCATGCCAAGAAGAACGGTTCGCCAAATCCCGCCATCTCCGGTTTCGGATCGAGAATGCGGAACTGAGCCGTACAAGTCGTATCCTTCACGTCGCGATAACACCCCGGCTGGTTCAACTCGTGCGAGCTAAGCCCCGTTCCGGCGGCCGGCGAATACGGCTGGATCGTGTACCCTTTGTAAAGCAAACCTTTCTTATACAGTTCCTTCAGCAAGTACCACAATGTTTCGATATAACGATTGTCGTAAGTGATATACGGGTTTTCAAGGTCGACCCAATATCCCATCTTCTGTGTCAGATCCGTCCATTCCTTCGTAAACTTCATCACGTCACGGCGGCAGGCGGCATTATATTCGGCCACAGAGATCTTTTTGCCGATATCTTCCTTGGTGATACCCAATGTTTTTTCAACTCCCAGCTCTACTGGAAGTCCGTGTGTATCCCATCCCGCCTTACGGTTGACAAGATATCCTTTCATGGTCTTATAACGGCAGAAAATATCCTTAATCGAACGGGCAATCACATGGTGAATACCGGGCATACCGTTTGCAGAAGGAGGACCTTCATAAAAGACAAACGAGGGATGTCCTTCGCGGATTTCAAGACTCTTATGGAAGATGTCGCCATCCTGCCATTTCTTCAGCACCTCTTTATTGACGTTCGACAAGTCAAGTTTCGAGTATTCGGCAAATTTCTTACTCATATGCGTTATATTTATCTATCTTCTCAAAAATTGCCGCAAAGGTAGTGATTTAATTCGAATTAGGCAATATGGAAACAGCAAGGACTCAAATCTCTCCGGACGTATTTCCCAGCGCCATCAATAATGCCACCACTTCCGAATAATTCTTCCGGCCGGAGGGAATGTTGTTTCCTTTCAAGAACCAGTTGTAAACGGTACTCTGGATCTCGCCTATAAACGGGCTGTACAAATTCTCCCAGTAAGCGACTTTCCGGTTGTAAAGATCTTTTACCTCGGGGGAGATCGTCTCTTTCCATTCATTAAACTCCTCTTCCGACAATAAGCCGTAGGCATTGCTCAACACATAAGGCAACAAAGCAAAATAAGCCGAAAACCGGATTTCCGGCACTCCGGAACGGGAACAGACGAGAAAACCATACAAATTCGCTTCCGCCTCGCTGGATATTCCTAACACATGCGCCATTTCATGTGCATAAGTAAACGGATACTGGACCGGGAGCAGATCAGGGTTCAGATTATATTCGGTAAAAAACGGTCCCATATACCCCAATACCCCCACTCCACTCATCAAAAAGGGCATTAACATCGGCTTCGGATGCAAATACCCGGCAGGACTGACTAAAGAGAAACGCCCGGCAATTTCATGATATTCCTTTTTCACTTCCTCTGCGACGAGGGCCTTATCTATTTTTTCGACAGGCACAAAGGACGCATTCAACGAATCTGTATAAGTGGATAAGAACGAACGAAAAGCGTCGGCTGAATAAGCCGCATACGGGATTTCCGTCCGTGTAAAAAAGTCTTTCCTGAAATAATTCAATCCCCAAGCCAGATAAAACCAGACATATATCCACAACAAATATTCGATCATCCGTCCGGCTGTCGCCCGCCAGGAACGTTTCTTCACAATGGCATAAACCAGATAAGCAAGCAAACCGGCCATACTACCGTATATCAGGCAATCACCTATCGAAAAAGAAAATAGAGAAGAAAAACAGGACAAAGCACCCGATATATAAGGATATACATTCCGGGCATACGCCTCTCCCATATCCGGCGAACGCATGGCGCACCAGATACCGGCCAGAAGGAGAGACAAGACTATCCAGCGTATATATTTCAATTTGAAATGTTTTTATTCAATAACTTCTTCACTTCCGCTTCCGACAGATTCCGGCGACAGGCATAATCTTTCATCTGTTCTTCATCAATATTACCAATCATGAAATATTGGGAATCCGGATGTGCAATATAAATGCCGCTCACCGTCGCCGTCGGATACATAGCGCCGTTTTCCGTCAACCGGACACCGATCTGTGACATATTTAACAACTTATCCAACGTGTAGTTCAAAAGCTGGTCCGGCAATGAAGGATAACCGATAGCCGGACGTATTCCCTGATATTTCACTTTATACAGGTCGGAGATGGAAAGCGATTCATCCGGAGCATATCCCCAATATTCCTTACGGACCTTTTCATGGAGATATTCGGCCGTAGCCTCGGCCAAACGATCGGTCAAGGTTTGCAACAACATGGAATTATAGGTATCTCCCTCCTGCTCGAACCGTTCTTTCAGAGATTCGGCGCCGGTACCGGCCGTCACCACGAAAGCGCCGACATAATCCGTACGCCCTTCCGATACTGGCATCACATAATCGGCCAACGACTTATAAATTCCCTCCGCCCTCTTCGCCTGTTGACGCAAAACCGGAAGCAGGACCTCACCCATACGGATATTATCCCCGTCGCCATTTGCCGGGAAGAAACCATAAATCGCCTTGCAATACTCGGCTTTCATCTCAACCAAGCGATCCAACAACTTAACAGCATCCTTGTATAACTGCATAGCCTCCGACGCCTTCGCCCGGTCTGCCTCCGGGAATTCGGCCAACCAGGCGGCACGACAAGCATCGCAACCGTGGATCCGCGTAATTTCCGAAAAACGCCCGTTCAGTTTCCAGGCACTGAAAAAGAAGGTCCAATGAATATATGGAATTATTTCTTCCAAAGGAATAGAAGGAATCACCTGTACCCCGTTCCGAGCCGGGACAACCGGGTTATAAGAAGCCCAATCGATCACCGGACGATTCGTCCGGGCTTCCGCCAACGGGACCAGTATCTCTTTTTTCTTATTCACAGAGGCACGCAGAGCTTCATACTCACTGTTCAGCTGGGCGATATAAGCATCGCGCGTATCCGGGTTCAACAGTTTGGCCGCAATCAACGGGTTTTGCGAGGCGTCCAGCACATGAATGACCGGATAGTCATAATGCGGAGCGATCTTAATGGCCGTATGCAACTTCGAAGTCGTGGCGCCGCCCACCATTATGGGAATGCTCAGGCCGGCTTTCTGCATCTCGTCCGTCACATGCACCATCTCTTCGAGCGAAGGCGTGATCAGACCGGAAAGACAGACCAGGTCGGGCTTTTCTTCAATTGCCTTTTTTACAATCACGTCTGCCGGAACCATCACTCCCAAATCGATCACCTCATAATTATTGCAAGCCAGGACGATCGAAACAATATTCTTTCCAATGTCATGCACGTCACCTTTCACTGTCGCAAACAGAACCTTTCCTGCCTTAGCAGAATCGGAAGAGACCTTTTCTGCCTCGATCGCCGGTTGCAAGATGGCGACTGCCTTTTTCATCGTACGGGCAGTCTTGACAACCTGCGGTAGAAACATTTTTCCAGCGCCGAACAATTCGCCCACCTTATTCATTCCACCCATCAGCGGTCCGTCGATAATATCCACCGCACGCGGATATTCCTTCAAGGCTTCCTTTAAATCTTCTTCCAAATGATCGCCGACTCCTTTTATCAGAGCGTTTTCCAGACGTTCCTTCAACGGATATTCACGCCAGGCTTCCAGCTTTTCTTCTTCCCTCTCCTGCGCTTTTACATGCAGGTTCTGGGCATATGCAATCAGTTCTTCAGCTGCTTCCGGACGGCATGCCAGAATGACGTCTTCCAACAACATACGGAAAGCAGGTTCTATATCTTCATAGAGTACGGACGACGACGGGTTCACGATCCCCATGTCCATGCCTTTGTTAATCGCATGATACAGGAATACGGAATGCATGGCCTCCCGCACATAATTATTTCCACGGAAAGAGAAGGAAAGATTGCTGACACCGCCGCTCACCTTCGCCCCCGGCAGGTTCTTCTTGATCCATTCCACGGCACGGATAAAGTCAAGTCCGTACCCGTTATGTTCTTCCATACCGGTAGCGATAGCCAGCACATTCGGATCGAAAATAATTCCGTTCGGATCGAAATCGACTTTCTCCCGGAGGAGACGGTAAGCACGTCCGCAAACCTCGATCTTCCGTTCAAACGTGTCTGCCTGCCCCTTTTCATCAAAAGCCATTACGACCGTAGCTGCACCCAACTGTTTGATGCGAGCGGCATGTTGCAGGAAAACCTCTTCTCCTTCTTTCAAAGAAATCGAATTCACAATACTTTTACCCTGCACGCACATCAAACCTTTTTCGATCACCTCCCATTTAGAAGAGTCGATCATCACGGGAACACGGGAAATATCAGGTTCGGATGCGATCAAGTTCAAGAAAGTCGTCATCTCCTTCACGGCATCCAACATTCCGTCATCCATATTGATATCGATCACCTGCGCGCCGTCTTCCACCTGCTTGCGGGCAATTGTCAAAGCCTCTTCATAATTTTCTTCCTTGATCAGGCGCAAGAACTTACGTGAACCAGCCACATTGCATCGTTCGCCGACATTCACGAAATTATTTTCCGGCTTTACTTCCAGCAACTCCAGACCGGACAACCAAAGACAATCGGGCCTCGGAGCCGGTACATGCGGCTTGGCCCCTTTCACCAGTTCGGGATATTTGGCAATATGGGCCGGCGTCGTACCACAACAGCCTCCCAATATATTCACCAGCCCTTCGTCAATAAAAGATTTTACATGAACAGCCATCTTTTCCGGCGTCTCATCATAGGAACCGAAACTGTTCGGCAGACCGGCGTTCGGATAAGCACTTATATAATAGGGAGCATGTTTTGCCAATTCAGCCAGAAAAGGCTTCATATCGGCAGCACCGAAAGAGCAGTTCAGACCGACACTAACAATATTGGTATGTTGCACGGAAGCCAAAAACGCAAGCAATGTCTGCCCCGAAAACGTACGTCCTCCCTGGGCAGATAACGTCAGAGAAAGCATAATTGGTAAATCCTTGCCTTTTTCCTTCAACACAGCCTCGGCGGCTTCCAGTCCGGCTTTCACATTCAGCGTGTCGAAAGTCGTCTCAAACAAAACGATATCCACGCCCCCGTCTACCAAAGCGTCTACCTGTTCTTTATAGGCACTATACAAATCCAAGTAGGTGACAGCACGGTAAGCCGGATCGCTCACGTCAGGGCTCATCGAAGCAGTCTTATTAGTTGGGCCGACAGAACCAGCTACAAAGATCGTGCGATCCGGATGTTCCTTCATAAAGCCATCGGCCACCTCACGCGCCAATTTTCCGGCAGCCAAATTGATATTTCTCACCTGCCCTTGCATGCCGTAATCCTCCATCGAGATAGCATTTGCATTGAAAGTGTTGGTAGCAAAAATATCGGCACCGGCATCCAGATACTGACGGTGGATCGATTTGATCACATCCGGCCGGGTGATACATAACAGGTCGTTATTTCCTTTCAGGTCGCTCATCCAATCGGCAAACTGTTTTCCGCGATAATCTTTCTCGGTCAGTTTAAATCCCTGGACCATCGTACCCATTCCTCCGTCCAGAATCAAAATGCGTTCTTTCAGGAGATTCAAAAATATTTCTTTATCCATAAAGGTTCGTTACCGTTTAAATGCACGATCCATCTCCCGGCGGTCGTCCCGTTCCTTGATAGAGTCGCGTTTGTCATATTCCTTCTTACCTTTGGCAATAGCCACAACGACTTTGGCCAGTCCTTTATCATTAATAAAAAGACGTGTCGGAATAATTGTAAAGCCATTATTGCGGGCAGCGCTTTCAATCTTCCGCAATTCCTTTTTAGTCAGCAACAGCTTGCGGTCACGGCGAGCCGTATGGTTATTGTATGTCCCGTAGAAATATTCTGCCACATACATATTCTTCACCCACAATTCCCCCTTCTCCACAATACAAAACGTATCAACCAGACTCGCCTTTCCCAAGCGTATCGATTTGATCTCCGTACCGGTCAGCACGATCCCTGCCGTAAACGTGTCGAGCAACTCATAATCGAAAGTCGCCCGCTTGTTCTTTATCTGTATGTTATTACTAATCTTCTCTTTCATCTTATTCTCCTATCAAAAACGTAAACCGGGCATCAGCATGGAAAGAATTACCTCGATCAACCAGGGCGTCAGCAAAATCAGACCGGTCGCGGTCCCGACAAACTTCAGGCGTATCTTCTCCTCCACCTGCATATAAGGGCCGGCCCCTTCCCATACGATATAAAATGTATATAACACAAATATACGCAAAAAGAAAAACTCCGGAAGTAACATCAACACGATGTTCAATGCAAACATCAACGAAGACGAATAGCCGACAAAGCGTTGACACAGTTTCATATCCTTCTCCCGTTTGAACCATCCCTGCCAAATCTCATTCAGCAAATAGGAAGCCAGATAAAAGCCGCCGAACGCAGCGACTAATGTCCGGATAGACGACTTCAACGCCAGTTCGACATCAAACTCCTTCCGAGTGAACAGCACGCCTAAAAAAGCAGCAACCGTAACGAATCCGATGAGAGGATACACAAACCGGGATAAAAACTCATCGTCCTTTTCTTCTTTTCTCGTCAGAATATCCCACGCCTTTCCCGGCTGGGAGATGATGGCTACAACCAATTTAAATATCTCTTTATACATTTTTCAATACGCTCGTTTGCTATTTATCATTTTATTTGCCTTTTCCTGTCAAGTCTATTGTAAACACGTCGGAACTTTTCCAGTTTATCGATGCAGAATCCTTCCCGAACGAATATGCATAGTTAATCCGGAACTTCAGTTCATCCGAATGATTCTTTTCCGCCTTTTTCACCAGATCTTCGATATTGAACGCACAAGGAATAATCATCGCCTCGCCTCTTGTCGTGTCCGCCTTGATTCTGATCGTGCGGAGGTAGAGGCTATAAATATTATCGTCTCCCAACAATTTATCCGAATTATAGGACAAAGAGAAACTGTCCACTTGGTTTGCCGGGTGATTGCTTATCTCCGTGAACAGGAACAAATTGCCTCTGATATAAGCGGAACGCGCCTGGAGGGAAGAAAGCAACAGTTCGTCCTTTGCAACAATAGAGGTATCGGTCAACGTATTATAGAAGTTCCAACGATTAACCTCCGAGATCGTATTTTCATAAATAATAGCCTCGGTATAACTGGTATCCGTCCCTGCCCCCATATTGTTTGCGACCCCGTAATCGATGGAATAATCAAACAAAATACATTCTCCGTTTTCCACATTGGCATTCTGGAAGTCTTCCGAAGAGACCACTACGTCCCCCTTGGTATAAATAGCCTTACCAGGTCCGTAACCGGTCACCACTACCCCTGCCTGGTTTGCCATCGTCAATTGGGTGGCCGGGTCTCCCAAACAAGAATTCAACACAACCAAACAAAAGGCCAAAACGCCATATAATACTGTTTTTCTCATTTCCATATACAAATTTGAAGTCGTATTTATCTTCCTCTCTTTATGGAGGAAACGCACAAAGGTACGAAAAAAAGGTTTATACGACAAAAGCCGGAAGATTAATCACACTCATAAAAGGAAAGCATGAATCGAGGCGGAGCTCATCCCACCCACAGATTCATGCCTCTTTTCCTAATTATTATGGCAAAATAATTAAAAACAAGTAAATAGCTACGGGAAACGGAAATAAAGAAAGGCAAAAGCCTACGGCTTCACAGTTCTCTTCCGGCCTATCCTCGAAGCCGTCGAAAAAATATGCGTTGCAGGTCTTCTGACTTACTTCCGGTATGAGCGCCTTCCCGACTCGCGTCAGTGGCATAAAAGAATTGCCCAATCCGTTTTGAAGCTTACAGCAGCGGGACTGTCCGGGATTTGCACCCGATTCCCTTTTAATCCTTTTCCGCAGATTGCGAAGCAGGAACAATGCATGGGACAAATATAAAGATATTTTCCATATATTTCTCATCTTCTTACAGAAAAAAGCTGAAACCGACTCCAGACCCGTTAAGCTTTGCGGTAAGCCTCGACAGCTTCCTGAACGGAGCCGTACATCAACAGCAGATGGCGGGATTGGTTATAGGGAAGATTCAATTCCTCGGCAACCATGCGGGTTCCACGGTCTATAAGTTTCTGATTGGTGAGCTGCATATTGACCATCCGGTTTCCTTTAACCCTACCCAATCGGATCATAACGGAGGTGGAGATCATGTTCAGGATCATTTTCTGCCCCGTGCCGGATTTCATACGGGAACTGCCAGTGACAAACTCCGGCCCGACAATCATTTCGATTGCGATATCGGCCTCCATCGCCATCGGTGAATCTGGATTGCTGGAAATGGAGGCAGTCAGGATGCCCTGTTCACGTGCTTTGCGAAGGGCACCGATCACATAGGGAGTCGTCCCGGAAGCAGCAATGCCGATCACGGTATCCTTCGTATTAACCCGGTGCTCCAGCAATTCCTGCCAGCCGCGTTCCTCATCGTCTTCAGCATTCTCCACAGGATTCCGGAGGGCAGTATCGCCACCAGCTATCAAGCCGACAATCAGTGTGGAAGGCATCCCAAACGTCGGGGGGATTTCGGAAGCATCCAAAACTCCCAACCGCCCGCTGGTTCCGGCTCCCAGATAAAAGATCCGTCCGCCCTGCTTCATGCGGGGAACGATCTGCAAAACCAATTCTTCTATTTTGGGGATTGTCTCTCGGACAGCCAACGCCACTTTCTGATCTTCCGTATTGATATCTTCAAGCAAGTCCCGGACGGACTTCCGTTCCAGGTCGTTATAGAGAGAATTCTGTTCCGTTATCTTAATGAATGACATAGCTTATTACAATTTGCAGGTGCAAAGCTACTAAAAATATCACATTTACATGTCGGTAAACTTCAAGCAAACAGGCTTACTAACCCGGATGTCTTTTCCCGTATCTTTCAACAAACCGCTTTGCTTGTCTATTTCGTAAACCTGCACGATATGACTATCCCGACAAGCGCAAAGCAGGAACTTGCCGTTGGGGGTGATGACGAAATTACGCGGATGAATACCGGTCAGCTGATAACCAATCTTTGTCAATTGCCCGTTTTCCAGATCGATAGAAAAAATCGCGATACCGTCACCTTTCAGACGGTTAGAGGCATATAGGAAACGACCGTCCGGTGTGATGTGTATATCGGCACTACCGGAGACATGTAACGTATCGGCTTCTACAAACCGGACCGGGGTCAGGTTGCCCTTGTCGTAATACATGAGAGCGACGCGGCCCGAAAGCTCGCTAATCAGGTAAGCCCATTTCCCATTCGGATGAAAAACCGTATGGCGCGGACCTTCTCCCACCGGCAAACTAAAAGAGGCAGGCGTCCCTTCCCGCAAACTCAAGCCTTTATCGGAAGCAACGATCTCGTATTTATAAATCCGGTCCGTTCCCAGATCGTTGGCATACAGATAGTTCTCATCCGGAGAAGCGTACACGCAATGCAGATGCGGGACCGCCTGGCGTTCGGCCCCCGGTCTTCCTCCTTCATACGCATATACTTCAGCCGGTAGCAAAGCTCCATCGGCCGAGATGGAGAAAACACTTATGCTTCCGCCGTTGTAGTTGGCCGTGACAGCCATCCGGTGTTTACTGTCCACCCAGATATAGCAGGGAGCGCTCCCATCCGTATGCTGCTCGTTCAGCAAAGAAAGCGTCCCGGTTTGCTTGTCAAACGAATAGGCACATACTTTTGCGTCCGGCACAGCAGTTTCACTTACCGAATAGACAAACTTGCCATCCCGGCTCACTGTCAGATAAGAAGGATCTTGAATGCCCGACAGGCTTTTCACCGGCACAGCCGTCCCTTTCTCCACATCGAAGCGAAACAGATTTATACCAGGGTCTGTAGCACCCGCATACGATCCGACAAACAAAAACAATTCACTATCCTTTTGCATACACGATGTTATTGCCATAATTAACACCCCCGCTAAAAAATACTTTAAATTCGACATACATGCATTATTATTAACCGGGAAACATATTTACTTTCCGCATTTATCTTTCAACCATTCAATACGTTCCGACTGCTGTTCCGGATATGTCCAGTGACCGGTTTCGAGGTAAAGATGCAAGTCCTTCACTCCCGGAATAACATTGTAGGCCGAATACATGGATGTCGGAGGACAAGTCACATCATTATATCCCCAGCTATACCAGCCCGGAGCGTTCACCCGGCGGGCAAAATTCACGACATCAAAGTAAGCGAGCGTTTCCACTTCGTTTGCCACAGGCTGCGCATTCCGGTAGTAATGCGGCCAGCCTCCCGCACGTTTATGCAGATAGCCGGCATAATCGCACAAGGCCGGATAGAAAGCAGCAAGAAACTTGATACGCGGGTCTAGTCCGGCCGTGACAATAGACAAGGCTCCTCCCTGGCTTCCACCGGTCACACCGACTGTATTTCCATCAAACTCAGGCAAAGAATAGAGGAAGTCCACAGCCCGCACGCAACCGAGATAGACCCGTTTGTAGTAATGCGTATCGCGATTATTCTTGTTCATTGCATTATATCCGTTCAATGCTCCAGCAGCCAAGTTGTTATACACTTCCTGCGGCATCGTCACAGGAACACCATGTATTCCAATCTCCAACGTAATGATATCTTCTCCCAAATTGAATCCGTTATAAGGACGTATGCCCGCTCCTGGAACCTGGAGGACCGCCGGATATTTACCAGTTTTCTTCGGTACAATCAGAATGCCATATATACGGGAACCGGGGCGTTCATTCTGGAAACTGACATGATAGACATTCTGCGTAGAAGTGCATCTTTCCGGCAACAAAGTCATCTTGGGATCTAGCGGCTGCTTACGGGCTTCAGCGATCGCACCGGTCCAGAAAGCATCAAAATCTTCCGGATTGACCGTCGTCGGCCGAATCCTCGTTTCATCCACGCCAACTGTCGCCATCCCTTCATACTTCCGTCCGTCCACTTTGGCCGTCACCCTGCAACGCAAGAATCCGGGTTCATTCATCTTCGCTTTCAGTATCGTTTTTCCATCCGCCAAACGAACGTCTTTCTTTACAACCGTCGGAAAATATTCCGGTCCCAACTCATAATCGACAACTACATCTTTCAACAAATTCTCATTCTTGAAAACCTGTACCGTAAACTTGACTTCTTCCTTCGCCTTGCATTTCCAATCGATACGATCAGGCGAAACCACCACATTGACCAACTTCTGGGCTGGTTGTGCCAACACCAACGCACAATTACCCAACATACCCAGAAGCAAACACAATAAGAATAAAGATTTTTTCATGATAAAAACCGAATTAGATAATTTATTATTTATAAAACACAGTGATAGTGGATCAGACCTTGAACCGGACTTTGAACGATCGTTCCTAATCGAAGCTCGAACTCACGAGCAACATCTTTCAATATATCCTGATAATACCAAGCAATGGAGCCTGTCAGATAGACAGGATGCTCCCGGTAATCATACTGCATGACATTGCGGGCAAAGAACGCCCGGAAGCTATTGTTCACCAGATCACGTATTGCAGGTTCTTCTATATGCCGGAGCAAAAAAGGAGACAGGCTTGCCAAAAAACGATTCGGGAAAGACCCTTTATAAACCTTTTCCATAATGATGGCCGGTGTCAAACCGGACTCCGCCCAAAAAGCCTCTTGCAAAGCTGCCGGCAACTGGTTCTTCAACACATCCCCAACCAACAATTTTCCAAGTACGGCGCCACTCCCCTCATCTCCCAAGACAAAGCCCAACGGAGATATGCTCTTGACAATACCCTTTCCGTCATACAGACAGGAGTTGGAACCGGTCCCCAAAATACAAGCAATGCCGGGGCTGTCTCCACAAAGGGCACGGGCGGCTGCCAGCAAATCGCTGCCGACCTCCACCGGGACCGGCAGATAGCGCGTGACAGAACGGCGTATAATCTCGTTCTTTTCCGTGAATGCACATCCGGCACCATAAAAGTAAACGGCCCCGACAGAATCGGACTCCCTTATCCGGGGAATCAGATTGTCCCTTATCTCAGCCGAGATCTCCTCTTCCGTCTGGAAAAAAGGATTAATTCCTCCTGTCCTGATCCGGTCTATCTCCCGATTGCCGGACACAATACTCCAATCCGTTTTCGTGGAACCGCCATCCGCTATCAATATCGTTTTCGCCACCATACAAAGCAAATATATTTAGTTATTTCCTTGTTTCTTCTTCCCGAATTCGGGATCGATCTTCAGGCAGGCCGTGACAAGCAACGTCACCAGGCAACATCCCATCACCCACCAGAAGAAATTCTCGTAACCCATCTGTTCCTGCAACCAGCCGGCCGCCATTCCAGGAAGCATCAGGCCCAAAGCCATAAAAGCCGTACAGATCGCATAATGTGCCGTCTTATGTTCTCCGTCGGAATAATAAATCAGATACAACATATAGGCCGTAAAGCCAAAGCCGTATCCAAACTGTTCGATAAATACGCAAATGTTGACTATCCACAAATTATCAGGCAACGCACTGCTCAAATAAATAAAGACAGCGTCAGGAAGGGAAATTGCCAACGCCATCGGCCAGATCCATTTCTTCAATCCTCCTGCCGAGGCGGCGATACCTCCCAATATTCCGCCCAATGTCAAACCGATCGTACCGATCGTCCCGTACACCAGTCCGATTTCAGCCGTCGAAAGCCCCAAGCCACCCACTTCGCGGGGATCGACCAGGAAAGGCGTTACCAATTTAGTCAACTGGGCTTCCGGAAAACGGTACAACAGCATAAACAGGATCGCGACAAAGGCTTGTTTCTTTTTGAAAAAAGAGGCGAAAGTCGCGAAAAACTCTTTTAAGATTGTGGAAGGAGTCACCGTAGCCGATGGCTTATCCCCTTTCGGCAAAGGAAGTATATACCGGTGATACAGGAACAAAGCCAAAAACAGCCCGCCTAAAATAAAGAATGTAACAGACCAGGCAAGCGGGATATTCCCCGTACTGTTTTCCAGAAATCCGGCAAACATGACCAGCACACCCTGTCCGGCAATAATCGCAATCCGGTAAAAAGTTTGGCATGGGTACTCGTATTGGCATTTCTTCCCATCGTAGGGTTGGTTTTCTATATTTTTTTCGGGCAGAATTTCAAGGCGAAAAGAATGGTTTCCCGACGCATAAAGAGGAAA